>Ga0209726_10002298_pt1 | contig 28566 bp, 23 predicted proteins | sample Subgrocontami54m_FD_187453 | JGI IMG/M metagenome (GOLD analysis project Ga0209726, IMG submission 187453) | Subsurface groundwater microbial communities from S. Glens Falls, New York, USA - GMW46 contaminated, 5.4 m (SPAdes) (version 3) | ecosystem: Environmental > Aquatic > Deep subsurface >... | reverse complement strand
GCGCCCGTCACCCCACCCCGGCTCGTTCGCTTCGCTCACTTGCCGACCCTCCCCCTCCAGGGGAGGGTGAAAGAAAAGCCATGCGCATCATCCCATCCGCCCTGCAGGCCAAGCTCGACTCCGGCGTCACGACGTTGTGCCGCTGTTGGGTGCTGACGCGGCGTGACGGCGCGAAGCAAGGCTTCACCGATCACGACGAGGATATTGTTCTCGATGCCGTGACTTGCCGCGCGGGCACGGGCCTGAGCGGCTCGGAAGCCACCGCGCAAAGCGGATTGGCGGTGACCGCTTCGGAAATTTCTGGCGCACTCGATGACGACGCCTTGAGCGAGGACGATCTCGCGGCCGGCCTTTACGACGCCGCGGTCATCGATGTCTGGCTGGTGGATTGGAGCGACCCATCGCTGCGTGTGCTGCTCAGCAAAGGAACGCTCGGCGAAGTGCGGCGCGAGGGCGCGGCGTTCACGGCGGAGGTGAGGGGACTTGCCGATCGTCTCGCGGAAGAACGCGGCCGTCTTTATACGGTGGGCTGTTCGGCCGATCTCGGCGACGCGCGCTGCACGGTCGATCTGACCAGCGCGGCGTTTCGTGGGACGGGCACCGTCGTGGCGCTGACGGGCAACTCGGTTTTCACGGCATCAGGCTTAAGCGGCTTCGACGACGGCTGGTTCACCGCCGGCCGCCTGAGCTGGACCTCGGGCGCCAACAGCGGGCTCGCCATGGAAGTGAAGCGGCACAGCGTCGAGAGCAATGTCGTAAGCATCGAGCTGTGGCAGGCGATGGCGCATCCGCTGGCGCCCGGCGACACCTTCGCCGTCACCGCGGGCTGCGACAAGAGATTTTCGACCTGCCGCGACCGCTTCGCCAATTCGGTGAACTTCCGCGGCTTTCCGCACATTCCCGGCAACGACTTTGTCATGCGCTATCCGGTTTCGGGTGAGCCGGGGCACGACGGCAAAAGCCTGATCTAAGTGCAAAATATGGTCCGGACGCTATATTTTGGAAACTAAAGAGGCGGCGGACAACATTCTGACTTAATTGGGGTTTTTGTGGTTAATGTGCCCTTAACGCAACATGATCAATCATCCGGTGGGAACGGATTGAATCGCAAGGCGTTTCATGCGCACACTCCGGGGCTTCGGGAGGGGACTGCGCGTCACGCGCGCTGGCCGAAGGCAGGAAGCAAATGACCGAGCATTATGTGTACTGCATCGCTCGCGGTCGTCGAGGCCAATGGGAGGCGTTTTGCCTCGATTTCGATTTGGCCGTTCAGGGGCGGTCATTCGAAGAGGTAATGGAACAGCTCAAGCAGGCCATCGTCGGCTACGTCGATGCTGCCATGAACGAGTCTCCTGATGTTCGGAAAGCACTTCTTAATCGTCGCGTTCCGCTTATGACAAGAGTGCTTTGGCGGCTGCGTTTGGCCATGTGGGCGCTACTCAATGGTGGCAGGCGGGATAATGATGAAACGACCGCCGCTTTTCCTGTAACTTGCCCCGCCTGAAGTGCACTTTTCGCGAATTCATCGCGATCCTCGAAGAACACCATTTTACGATTCTACGGCACGATGACGGTAGTCATCGACGGTATCGCGGCGTGGTCGATGGTAAAGTCCGTCTTGTAACGGTGGCTTTTCACAATATCCGTGATGAGATTTTGCCAGACACGCTTGCTTCGATGATTCGCCAAAGCGGCCTCAACAAGAAGCATTTTTGTAAATAGCGCAGGCTAACGTCACTCTAGCCCCGATAGCCGCCCTACCCACGCGGCCTTGACCTTCCAGATCCTGGCAATCCTGTCGGCCCTTTCCTGACTCTCTGTCGGGCATGGGACAACACACAGCATCATCGCCTGTCGCCATAGGGCGACAAGGACCTGACGCAATGAATCCTTCCAATATCAGCCGCGCCGCTATTGTAGTGGAAGCGCGGGCCTGGATCGGCACGCCCTATCGCCATCAGGCCTCGCTCAAGGGCGTGGGCTGCGATTGTCTCGGCCTCGTTCGCGGGGTGTGGCGCGCGGTCATTGGCGCTGAGCCGGAATCCCCGCCGCCTTACGCTCCCGACTGGGCCGAAGCTGCAAGCGGCGAACCGCTGGCGGACGCGGCGCTGCGGCATCTTGTTGCCATCGACATTGCCAGCTTCAAGCCGGGGGATGTGCTGCTGTTTCGCTGGCGCGCGGGAATGACCGCCAAGCATGCCGCCATCGTCACCGCGCCCGAGCTGATGGTGCATGCGCATGACGGCGCGGCGGTCGCCGAAGTGGCGATCACGCCGTGGTGGCAGCGAAGACTCGCTTATGCCTTTTGCTTTCCCGGGATGACCGACTGATGGCTGCGCTTCTCCTTTCCACTGCCGGCGCGGCCGCCGGAGGCGCGGTCTTTGGCCCGATCGGGGCCGTGGCCGGGCGGCTTTTTGGCGCGGTCGGCGGCAACATCATCGATCAAAGACTGTTCGGCGAACGGCGCGAGCGCCACCTCGAAGGACCGCGCATGTCCGACCTCGAGGTGATGGCCTCGACGGAAGGCGCGCCGATCCCGCGGGTCTATGGCCGCGCGCGGCTGTCCGGCCAGGTTATCTGGGCCACCAATCTGCAGGAAGTGGTGACGGCGCGCACGCAGACGACAGGCGGCGGAGGCGGCGGCAAAGGTGGACGAGGCGGCGGAGGCGGCGGTGCGCCGGTGACCACGACGACCACGACCTACAGCTATTTCGCCAATCTCGCGGTCGGTCTGTGCGAAGGACCGATCGGCCAGGTGCTGCGCGTGTGGGCGGATGGCAAGCTGCTCGACCTGTCGCAATTCAACTATCGCATTTATCGCGGCAGTGAAGAGCAAACGCCGGATCCGCTGATCGTCGCCAAGGAGGGGAGCGACAACGCGCCCGGCTATCGCGGGCTATCTTATGTGGTGTTCGAGCGGATGCCGATCGCGAATTTCGGTAACCGCATTCCGCAACTTTCATTTGAAGTGGTGAAGCCGGTCGGCAAGCTGGAACAGGCGACGCGGGCGGTGACGCTGATCCCCGGCACGACCGAATTCGGCTATGAACCCGCAACCGTGGTGCAGACGCTGGGCGGCGGGCGCTCGGCGCCGGAAAATCGCCACGTCGGCTATGCCGCGTCCGACGTGGAGGCATCGCTCGACGAATTGCAATCGGTTTGTCCAAACCTGGAACGGGTCGCGATTGTCATTGCCTGGTTCGGCAGCGACCTACGTGCGAACCACTGCACCCTGCGTCCGGGCGTGGACAGCAGTATCAAGGCGACATACGGCGGCACCTGGTCGGTTGCCGGAGTTGAGCGCGGCAATGCTTATCTCGTCTCGACTGTGGATGGACGCCCGGCCTTCGGCGGCACGCCGTCGGACGTCAGCGTGACGCATCTGATCGAGGAACTGAAGGCACGCGGGCTGAAGGTCACTCTTTATCCCTTCGTGGTGATGGATATTGCGGCGGGCAACGAATTGCCCGATCCGTGGAGCGGCGCGGCAGCGCAGCCGGTTTATCCCTGGCGCGGACGCATCACTTGCAATCCGGCGCCGGGGCGGGCGGGTTCGCCGGATGGGACGTCGGCGGCGGGAGATCAGGTCGCGGCATTTTTCGGCGGAAGCGGCCCGGACGACTGGACTTACCGGCGCATGGTGCTGCATTACGCCAACCTCGCCGCGGCGGCCGGTGGCGTCGATGCATTTCTGATCGGCTCGGAGCTGAAGGCGCTGACGCGCGTGCGCTCGGCATCCGGTATCTATCCGGCGGTGAACGAGCTTGTGACGCTCGCGGGCGAAGTGAAGGCGATTGTCGGTGGCGAGACGCTCGTGACCTACGGAGCGGACTGGACGGAATACGGATCGCATGTGGTCGATCCGGCGGCGGACGAGGTGCGTTTCCCGCTCGATGCATTGTGGGCTTCGCCGAGTATCGATGCCGTCGGCATTGATTACTACGCGCCGCTTTCAGATTGGCGCGATGGGGCAGGGCACCTGGACCGTGCGATCGCGACTTCGATCTACGAGAAAGATTATCTCGCCGAAAATCTGAAGGCAGGCGAAGCCTTTGATTGGTATTACGCCGATGCCGATGCGCGCGCGGCACAAACGCGCAGCGCGATCACCGATGGCCTCGGCAAGCCGTGGACGTTCCGGGCCAAGGATCTTTGGAACTGGTGGGCAAATGCGCATTACGAACGGGTGAGCGGCGCGGAGCTGGTGTCGGCAACCGGCTGGTTGCCGCAAGGCAAGCCGATCTGGTTCACAGAGCTGGGATGTCCGGCCGTCGATAAGGGTTCCAATCAGCCGAGCATTTTCCCCGATCCAAAATCATCCGAGGCGGGACTTCCGTATTTCTCCAATGGCCGCCGCGACGACCTGATCCAGCGCCGTTATATCGAAACGGTGCTCACCGCTTTCGATCCCGCGTTCGGCGCGACGGAAGGCTTCAATCCGATCTCGACGGTCTATGACGGGCGCATGGCCGATGCTTCGTCACTTTATCTATGGACGTGGGACTCGCGGCCCTATCCGGTGTTTCCCGCTGCCGAAGATGCCTGGAGCGATGGCGTGAACTGGGCGACCGGGCATTGGCTGACCGGGCGGCTCGGCTCGGCGCCGCTGGAAGGCCTGGTGGGCGCGGCCTTGACCGAGGCGGAGATCGCGGATTTCGATTGCTCGGCGCTGGGCGGCGGCGCGGACGGCTATATGCTCGACCGGCCGATGGCTCCGCGCGCGGTCATCGAGCCGCTGGCGCTGGCTTACGCTTTCGACGCGACTGAGGACGAAGGCAAGCTGGTTTTTCGACCGCGCGGCGGCGAGCCGATCGCGGAAATTTCTGAAGATGACTTGGTGCTGCCGCAGAACACGGCGCCGTTCCGGCTCGTGCGCGCGCAGGAGACGGAGCTGCCGCGCGAGGTGTCGCTCAGTTTCACCGACGGCGGAAGCGACTACCGGCGCGCCGCGGTGACATCGCGCCGCTTGGTGGGAGGTTCCAGCCGCACAAGTCACGCCGATCTGGCGGTGGTTACGAATGACGCCGCCGCCGAGAGGCGGGCGGAAATCTGGCTGCAGGATCTTTGGGCGGGGCGCGAGAGTGCGGAATTCTCTCTGCCGTCAAGCCGGCTCGCGCTGATGCCGGGCGATGTGATCGCCTTGACCGCGGGCGGGCGGCGGCGGCTGTTCGAGTTGCGCGAGGTGATCGATACCGAAGGCCGGCATGTGAAGGCGCGCTCGATCGATCCGGAAGTTTTCGATCTGCCTTTGTCTGCGCCGCGCTGGGTCGCGCCGCAGCCGCCGGTTTCCATCGCGCCTGTGCATGCGCATGTGCTCGATTTGCCGACGCTCGACGGGGGAGAGCCGCCTGTGCTCACGCGCATCGCGGTGTTCGCCGATCCCTGGCCGGGGCCTGTGGCGGTGTGGCGTTCCGCCGATGGCTTGACCTACGACCGCGCGGCGCTGGCGCTTGCGCCCGCGATCGTAGGGGAAACGCTGGACGAGATGAAGCCTGGCCCGACCGGGCGGTTTGACGATGCCAATCGCGTGCGTGTGCGTCTCTATGGCGGGGCGTTGGCGTCGGTATCGGGTTCGGTTCTGCTCGGTGGAGCCAATGCCGCGGCGGTGCAGCGTCCGGACGGCGCTTGGGAGGTGCTGCAATTCGCCAAAGCGGAACTCGTGGGCGAGTTGACTTATGAACTGTCGCACCTGCTGCGCGGGCAGGCGGGAAGCGAATGGGCGATGAGCGACCCGCTGCCGGCCGGTGCGCCGTTTGTCCTGCTCGACGAGCAGGTGGTTCCTTTCGCGCGCGGGCTCGATGCACTGCTTCGCCCGGTGCAATTGCGGGTCGTCGCGGCTGGGCGCGACCACGGCGACCCCGCGACACTCGCCCTGGAAGCGACTCCGCAGGCAACCGCGTTGCAGCCGCTTTCGCCCGTGCATCTTCGCGCTACGCGGACCGCCGACGGGATCCATATCTCGTGGATCCGCCGCACGCGGCGCGATGGGGATTTCTGGACCGCCGGCGACGTACCGCTCGGAGAGGAGCGGGAAGCTTATGCCATCGAAATTCTTTCCGGCTCCGATGTGCTGCGGACGCTCAACGCCGGTGAACCATCCGTGACTTATGCAAATGCCGATGAGGTGGCCGATTTCGGCGCGCCGCAGTCGAGCTTGAGCGTCCGCATCGCGCAGCTTTCCGCGACCGTGGGGCGTGGAATTCCGGCGAGTGCAACGTTCCCCTTCCTATCGTGACCAATCAAATCCGTGAGAGACAATGACTGACACCGTCAATCTGGGCTTGCCTTATATCGAGGCCGCGCAGGCGCAAAAGCATGTCACGCACAATGAGGCGCTGCGCGTGCTCGACCGCATCGTGCATCTCGCGGTGCTCGACCGCGATCTTGCCACGCCGCCCGGCAGCCCCAGCGAAGGGCAGCGATGGATCGTCGCGGCAAGCCCGACCGGCGCCTGGGCGGGACATGCGACGCATGTCGCGGCCTGGCAGGACGGGGCCTGGCAATTCAGCGTGCCGCGAACGGGCTGGCTCGCCTACGTCATCGACGAAGGTGCGCTGCTGACCTGGAGCGGCAGTGCCTGGGCCGATGCGATGTCGGCTTTGACGGCGTGGCAGAACCTGACCCTGCTTGGCGTGGGCACGACGGCGGACTCGACAAACCCATTCAGCGCGAAACTCAACAATGCGTTGTGGGTTGCGCGGACGGTCGCCGAGAGCGGAACAGGAAACCTGCAATACAAACTGAGCAAGGAAAGCGCGGCCAAGACGCTCTCGTTTTTGTTTCAAGACAATTATTCCGGCCGGGCGGAAATCGGGCTCGTGGGCGACGACGATTTACGCATCAAGGTTTCGGCGGATGGGAGTACCTGGCTCGACGCCATCGTGATCGACAAGGATACAGGTGCGGTCGCTTTACCCAATACTGCCGGCGGCGGTGGAGGAGGGGGCGGCAGCGGCATTCTCAAATGCGCCGCCGTCACCACGGCCAATGTCAGCGTGGCGAGCGGACTGGAAGCGGGCGATACCCAGGACGGCGTCGTGCTCGCCGCGGGAGACGTCGTGCTTCTGACGGGCCAGTCCAGCGCGGCCGAAAATGGCCCGCGCATCGTGCCGGCCTCCGGCGCCGCGGCGCGCCACTCAGACTTCGCCACCTTCGACAGCATCGCGGGGAGTCTTTTCTACGTGATGAAAGGCAGCCACGCAGACACGCTGTGGCAATGCGTCAGCGATCCGGGGGGGACACTCGATACCGATGGTCTGGAGATCCGGGAATTTCTCGGAGCGACTGATGACTACGGACTCATTACCGGCGCTGCCGGCATCACCAACGATTATGGGAGCATCGTCTGATGGCGAAGGCAATTCAGCGGCGCCGAGGCACATCGGCGGAACATGCATCGTTTACGGGCCTTTTAGGCGAGCTGACGATCGATACGACAAACAAGCGTGTGGTCCTGCACGACGGCGCAACTGCGGGCGGAATTGCGATGACGAAGTTGTCGGAAACGATCCAGACCGGAAAGCATCTGATCGGCCATTGGGGCGCCGGCGGGCTGACGCGGCCGACCACGAGCCCGGCCGACGTGCTGGCGCAATCGGAAAGCACAACCAACAAGGTCAATGATGAATACCTGAGCTTTCCGAATGGATCGACGACTTACGCGGGCCTCTGCTTCCGCGCGCCAAAATCATGCGACGAAAGCGCCGTGTTGACGATAGAGGTCGAGTGGAAGGAAGCGGCGAGCGCCACGGCGCATGTCTGCCGCTGGCAGATCGAGGCGCAGGCACAGGGCGACGGCGACACCATCGACAGCGCCTGGGGCACGGCGGTCGCGGTGGATGACACGAGCGCGAGCGGCAAGCGGCAATTCTGCGAGGTCGACGTGACTCCGGCTGGATCGTGGGCCGCTGGAGACAAAATCCACGTTCGCGTCGCGCGGCTGGGCGCTCATGCCAACGACACCCTCGACGTGGCCGCGCATCTGCTGGGCGTTACGGTTCATGGCTCCATCAACGCGGGCAACGACGCATGATCGACACATTTTATCTGCCGCCCAAGCCGGGAATTATCATTCCGCGCGCGGCGGAAATACCTCGCCCGGGCGATCCTCGTTTCGAAACGACCGCGATGATCATGGGTGGGCTTGGCGTTACGGCGCTTGGAAGAAAAAGGCGCGCGGTTACCGGACTAACCTACGCCACCTGGAATCCGTCCGACAAAAGCGCTTCCGTCACGCTATCGAATAGCAACCTGACAGCGCAGGTTCCCAACAACTGTGGCGTTCGTTCAACCGCGGGGAAAGCCGCGGGAAAGTTCTATGTCGAATGCACCATCAGCACCGGCAGCTCAGGCACGACCATCGGTATTGCCAAGGCAACGGCAACGCTCTCGGCCAACATGGAAAGCGATGCCAGCGCCTGGATGTTTTATTCCGGTGCTGGCCAGAAGGCGAACAACAACTCTTATGTCGCCTACGGCAATTCCTATACGACCGGAGACATTATCGGCATTGCCGCCGATCTCGACAATGGTAAAATCTGGTGGGCGAAGAACGGGACATGGCAGGCAAGCGGTAATCCTGCCGCCGGGACGAATGCCGCCTATGCCGGGCTAAGCGGCACCTTTTTCCTGGCCGCCAGCAATGCAGCTGCAGTCGCTCAGACGACCATGTGTAACTTCGGCGCGTCCGCGTTCACGTATGCGCCGCCGGCAGGATTTGCGGGCTGGGTTGATCCATAATCGCTGAAAACAATTTCAAGGAACAACAGAAGGATTTTTTCTATCAAGCGCGCACCTTCAGGGGCGAAATGAAGCGGGCTTGTAAATATAACGCCCGTGGCTGCGTCGCTCATTGGCCGCGGCTAGTCGAGTTCTTCCGTGACTATCCAGGTCTGTAGCGAGCGCTCATAGCAAGCCACCTTTATGTGATAGCCCCCATCGTAGTATGCGCGGAATCTTGCGCAGCGCCAATAGAATGCGCCAGCAGACCGGTGCGGCATCATCACGACATCAACAATAATTCGGTCTAGATTCAATATCCTATGCAGGTCTGCCGCTATCTGGGCGAACGTAGGACGCAGCATTAGATATAAGGCAATCAAGAAAATTGCTGCGGCACACAGGCTGATGGTGAGGCGATTCATTCCCGCATAGTAAGAGATTGGGACGGCGCGGTTCAACCGGCTGTCGGGGCCTAACAATGGGCTCCGGCCTTGGGAATCCACGGCCCCCCACGAGCAATTACCGACATGACTCAAAAAAGCTACGACGAGGCGCTGCGGCGCCTGCTCGTCCATGAGGGCGGCTACACCAACCATCCGTCCGATCCCGGCGGGCCGACGAACTTCGGCATCACTATCGAGGATTACCGCAAGTATGTGAAGGCGAACGCGAACGCCGCGGATGTTCGCGCCATGAAAGTGGATGAGGCAAAAGCGATTTATCGCGCGCGATACTGGGACGCGCAGCACTGCGACGAGCTGCCGGCGGGCCTCGACTATGCGGTGTTCGACTATGGCGTCAATTCAGGCATTGGGCGCAGCGGCAAAGTGCTGCGCCGTGTCCTCGGTCTGCCTGACCAAACTAGTACGAGTACCGACGATGTGATTGCCGCAGCCCGACGCACCGACGTCAAACGTGCGATTGCTGCGCTGTGCGATGAGCGGCTCGCATTCCTGCAACGGCTGAAGACCTGGCCGGTGTTTGGCGCCGGCTGGGGCCGCCGTGTCGCCGAAGTGAAGGCTGCGGCGCTCGGCATGGCCGATGCTTCCGAAGCGGTGGAGAAGGCGCATGGACTGGAATGACGTTGCCAAGTCGGTGATCGGGCTGGGCGCTCCGGTGCTCGGAGCGGCGCTTGGCGGACCGCTCGGCGGGATAGCGGGAAAGCTTCTGGCCAATGTGCTGGGCGCCGCCGAAGCGACGCCGGCGGCGGTGAGCGAAGCGCTCGCGCGGGCGCAAGCGGATACAACGGCAGCCGCACAAGCCGCAGCGGCGGCACGGCAAGCCGAAGCGCAATGGCTGGTGGCGCTGGCGGAAGCGGGCAAAGCGCAAGTGGCCGAGGTGGGCCAGACCATGCGCGCGGAGGCCGCCAGCGGGGATCCGTTGCAACGCTGGTGGCGGCCGCTTTATGCGCTGGAATTGACGCTGCTGGAATGTCCCGCATTCGCGGTCGTCCTGGGCCATGGGCTATGGGACGGGAAGGTGGAGATCATCAACGGGCTCGCCAACCTCTCCGGCCTGATCATCACATATATAGCGGCCCGTTTCGGCGTGCTCGGGGTCTATGTTTCGGGCCGCACCCGGGAGAAGCAGGCGGCGCTGACGGGTGGGGTGGTGCCCTCGCTGGTTGGGGAATTGTTGAAAACGATCGCGCGAAAATGAAACGGCCTGCTCCAGTGAAGAAGCAGGCCGTGGAGGGACGTCAATGATGCGCGAGATTAGAAGTGATAGTTCAGGCCGGCGCGGACGATTTGATCTGTCACGCGCGCTTTGAACGGAACACCGAAGAAGGTCATCGTGGTTTTTCCGGTGTCGAGATACAGATATTCAAGCTTGCTGCTCCAGCGATCTCCCAAGGCCCACTCCGTACCCGCGCCGAGAGCGTATCCGGATTTTGTATCCGAGCTGCTGACTGTCACGCCAAACGCGGACCCTTCCACCGTGACTTTACCGTAAGACCCGCCACCGGTGACGTATACGAGCCATCGCTCCGCTGGCGTCCAGCCGACTCGACCGCGAAGCGTACCGAACCACGGCAGCTTTCCTGACACCGTTAACGGGCCGGCAGTTTCCGTATGCTTCTGCGATGTGCCCTGAAAGTCGGCCTCAACACCAAGAACGAGCGCTCCGTTTTGCCAATTGGCACCTACTTGGCCACCTCCAACAAACCCGTTAGCTCGTACAGAGCCGCCGTCATCAGTTAGCTTACCCCAGCCGTAGCCCCCGTTGACGCCAGCATAGAGACCGGACCAGTTGTAAGCTGCCGGCACCGGCACGGAAGCGACCTTGCGGGCCGACGGCATGTCGGCTGCGAGCGCATTGGCGCCGAATCCAATCACCAATCCGACAACAAGCGAAACCTTATGTAAAACGCGCATTTGCGCCCCCCTGCAATTAAGACGGGCGGACGCTACAGTATGGCCAATACTGTTTCAGGCCACTGATTCTATTGAATAATTTCCTCGAAAACCATGCCCCAGAGGTTGAAAATGCACGTCGCTATACCCACGAAGCCCGTGCAAAGCCTCGTAAATGCCGTTGCAACAGTATTGGCCATAACGTTGCAAAAACGCACCAACGCCGGAGCAAAATCCGGCAGCACGAGTGGCGCCGCGCAGATGACGCTGCACAGCGCTGTCGGCGGCAGGAAATACCTTAATGCGGCGGAGCGTCACCGGTTCATGGCGGCCGTAAGCAATCTTCGGCCTGAGCAGAGAGTCTTCTGTTTGATGCTGCTATGGAGTGGCTGCCGCATTACCGAAGCCCTGTCGGTTACCGCATCGGCCATCGACCTCGATAGCGGAGTCGTCAGCTTCGAGACCTTGAAAAGAAGAAGGCGCGGCGTGGTCCGGCAAGTGCCGCTGCCGCCTTCGGTGCTGGAGGAACTCGATGAGATCTTTAGTTTGCGCCAGCGGCAACGCCAGCCGGAACTTAGCGCTCGCAGACTTTGGCGCTGGAGCCGCAGCACGGCCTGGCGGCACGTAAAAGAGGTCATGCGGGCGGCGGATATTTCCGGCTGTCCGGCGAGCCCCAAGGGGCTGCGCCATTCGTTCGGTGTTGCGGCTTTTCAGGTCGTCCCGCCGCATCTCGTGCAGCGTTGGCTCGGCCATGCATCGCTGCGCACAACGGCCATCTACGGCAACGTCAGCGGGCCGGAGGAACTCAATTTCGCCAAGCGGCTATGGGCGGCCTGGTAGGCCGCTTCAGGCCCGGCTCAAGCCAGATATTTGCAGGGACAAAGGGACTTATCTATCTACTGACTTCGGCCGCCCGGGATGGCAAAGTGGCCTGCCGCGGCGCGCGGCACTCATATAGTAAGTAGTAAGCGCCATCCGCCCCACGAGGTTCGGAGTAACAGATTGCGGCTTCTTGTCATCGAGGACGATCCCGACCTCAACCGTCAGCTCGCTACCGCGCTGACCGAGGCCGGCTATGTGGTCGACCGCGCCTATGACGGCGAAGAGGGGCACTATCTCGGGGATTCCGAGCCCTACGACGCCGTGATTCTGGATATCGGCCTGCCGAAGATGGACGGCATTTCGGTGCTGGAAGCCTGGCGGCGCGGCGGCCGCGCCATGCCCGTGCTCATCCTCACCGCGCGCGACCGCTGGAGCGACAAGGTCCAGGGCTTCGACGCCGGCGCCGACGATTATGTCGCCAAGCCGTTCCATCTCGAGGAAGTGCTGGCGCGCGTGCGCGCGCTTTTGCGGCGGTCGGCCGGCCACGCCAAGAGCGAATTCCTGTGCGGCCCCGTGCGGCTCGATACGCGCACCGGGCGCGTGGCCGTGGACGGCAATCCGGTCAAGCTCACCTCCCACGAATACCGGCTGCTTTCCTACCTCATGCACCACGCCGGGCGCGTGGTTTCGCGCAGCGAATTGGTCGAGCATCTTTACGATCAGGATTTCGACCGCGACTCCAACACCATCGAGGTCTTCGTCGGCCGCATTCGCAAAAAGCTCGGGATCGAGATCATCCAGACCGTGCGCGGGCTCGGCTATCTCCTCGCGCCGCCGAACGATGCGCGTTGACGCGCCATGCGCGCCAACTCACTCGCCCTTCGCCTCTATCTCTCCGCGACCGGCTGGACTGTGGTGATCCTTTTCGCCACCGCGATCCTGCTTTCCTCCCTTTACCGCCAATCCGTCGAACGCTCCTTCGACCACCGACTCGGACTCTATTTGCGTTCGCTCATAGCGGCCCTCTCCACGCCGGATCTACCCGCCGACCAGTTTCCGCAGGCGCTGGGCGAGCCGCTGTTCGGATTGCCGCTCGGCGGCTGGTATTGGCAAGTGACCCGGATCGACGGAAAGAAGCGCGATCTGCGCGTCTCCCGGTCGCTGTGGGATCACGAACTTCCACGCCTGCCAAAGCCGGAAACGGCGGGAATCGGCGAGACGCGCGAAGGTTATGTGCAAGGACCCGATGAGCAGAAACTCCGGCTTGTGGAACGCACCGTCGATCTCGGCGCGGACGGCCGCTTTCTCGTTTCGGTCGCGGGCGATGCGACCGAGATCTTCGACGAGACCGAAGCTTTCTATCAGGCGCTTGCCATCACTTTCGGAGCGCTGACCGTCGTCCTTATCCTCACGACCATGTTTCAGGTGCGTTTCGGTCTCGCGCCGCTCAAGCGCATTTCGGAAAGCTTGACCGCGATCCGCTCCGGCATGACGGAACGGCTGGAGGGTAATTTCCCCGACGAAATCGCGCCGCTCGCGCGCGAAACAAATGCGCTCCTCGACGCCAACCGTCAGATCGTGGAGCGCGCACGCACCCATGTGGGTAACCTAGCGCATGCGCTGAAGACGCCGCTGTCGGTCATGGTGAACGAAGCCGCCGGGCGTAACGACGATCCCCTGGCCATCAAGGTGCGCGAGCAGACCGACATTATGCGCGATCAGGTCGTCCGCCATCTCGAACGCGCCCGGCTCGCCGCGCGCGTGACGGTCGTATCCGCGCTGACCGACGTTGCGCCTGTGGTGACATCGCTGGCGCGCTCGATGGAGAAAATTCACCGCGACAAGCAGATCGCCATCTCCATCGAGGCGCCGGACGATGCGAAGTTCCTCGGCGAGCGGCAGGACCTGGAGGAAATGATCGGCAACCTGCTCGATAACGCCTGCAAATGGGCGCAGTCGCGCGTGGCGGTGGTGGTCACCTCTGACCCAACAGCAGGCTCTTCCAATTCGCAGGCATTGCATATTGTCGTCGATGATGACGGTAAGGGTCTGTCCGCGGCCGAGCGCGAGCAGGTCGCGCACCGCGGCAGCCGCCTCGACGAAAGCAAGCCGGGTTCGGGGCTTGGCCTTTCCATCGTGGTCGAACTGGCCAGCCTCTATGGCGGCTCGCTGAGTCTCGGGACCGCGCCGATCGGCGGATTGCGCGCCCAATTGGTACTGCCGGCGGGGTAGCCTTCGGCTTTCAGCGGGCTATTTGCCGCTCCAAAGGTTAACCGGCCATCGTGACAGAGTTTCGCCCCAATCTATCCATCTAGCTGGCGGCCTCACGGCCCGCCTCGGTGGCGGATAGAATGAATTGATCGAATCGGGGGGAGCCCATGTCTTCGACCAGAATCATAGCGATCACCGCATTTATGGGGATGACCCTGGCCGCCTGCGCGGGCGATCCGAGTTCCGGAGGAGCCGGTCCGAAACAGAATACCGGCACGCTTATTGGCGCGCTCGGGGGCGCACTGATCGGATCACAGTTTGGCGGCGGCACGGGTGACCGCATTGCCGCGGGCGTAGCCGGGGCGGCTATCGGCGGCCTGATCGGCAACCAGATCGGCGCGTCGATGGATGAAGAGGACAAGCGGCAGGCCTACGCAGCGGAAATACAGGCGCTGGATGGGCCGCCTGGCGCGCCGGTCGCATGGCGCAACCCGAATTCCGGACGTTATGGCTCGGTGGTGCCGGGACCGGCCTACGAGATGGCCGGAGCGCAATGCCGTCAATATACCCACACCATCTATATAGACGGACAGCCGCAGACCGCGCGCGGCTCGGCTTGCCGTAACCCGGACGGCACCTGGACGCCGCAGGGCTAGGACCCTGTCCCCGTCAGAGACCGCGGCCGCTGCATGAACGGCGGCCTCGCGTTATCCTCCGAATTAACAATTACTTACGACTTTTTAAGGCCCGCCACGTATGAGTTGATCTGGTGCGGCAAATGCAAGTGATGCGGTGATGGCCAGCGAAGCGCTGCCCGCCGAACGGTTGCGGGACTATCTCGGCGAACTCAAGCCGGAAGCGCGAGCCCTGCTGATCGCGGAGCTTGAGCGCGGCCTGCTGCGCGGCGACGAAATACCGGGCGGCGACCTCGTGCTGCAGGAATTGCGTCGGGTCCTGCACGAGCAGGGACAGGCGTCGTCGCGCATCGGCAATCCCGTGCGGCTGTTTTTCCATGCGCTCGAGCCGTTCATCGTCGACGACAATTTAGGCCACAAGCATCCCGGGCGGATCGCGCGCGCGGCGCTTGAGTCGATTTGGGCATGGATCAGCCGCGACCTGCTGCCGGCCGAAGCAACAATCTTTTCCGATGAGGTCAGCCAGGCGCTGCTCGCAGGCGACAAGAGCAAGGCGGAGTCGCTGACGCGCACGTTCCAGAATTTGGCCCTGCGGCGGGTTGAAACTGCGCTGGCGGCGGCTGACAGCGGCGACAAGGCGGGGCGGCGGCTTGCCGGGCAGATCGGCTTTCCCGGCGCGCTGGATGTGGCCAAGGAATTTCTGAGCATCTTGAAGGCACGCGACGAACTTGCCGCCCTAGGCCGACAGTTGCCGGGACATATCAACGCACTCACCGACGGGAGGCTGCTCGGCGTTAAAGCCTTGCTCGACGCGCGGATCGGGCAGAAGCCGGATATTTTCGTCCACGCGTTGCTGCTGGTGATGAGCCGGCTGTCGGCGCCGTGGCAATTGATCCGGATCGCGACCAAGGCGGCGGAAAGCGACAATGCGGCCCGCATCGCCGCGAGCCCCTATGGGGTCGCGATCACCATCGTGCTTGTTGAACTGGGGCGTTTGGTCGGCGAGCTTAAGACGGATCTGAGGAGCGGCCGCGGCGTCGCCGTTATTGCGCTGCTCAAGGCGATCCACGATGCCGCGCGGGGCCTGCGCACCGAAGTCGACCTGTCGGTGGATACGGATTGGGGCCGCCAGCTTGCGGCCATGCGCGCCGAGATTTCCAACCTTCTCAAGTCGGAGATCGAATCGATGCCCGGGCGGGTGCGCCGCCTGTTGCGGCCGCGGCCGGCAAAAGAGATCGCCGCCGGTTCCGTGCTCGATGAGGGGGACGTGGCGGAGACCGAAGCGCTGATCGGATTCGTCGACGCCTGCCGGAAATTCGCGGGCGAACTGGCATTGAACGAGGTGACGCAGCGCAGCTATTCGGAATTGCAGCACTATCTCGATTCCGGGACACCCGCGCTGATTGAGGGCCTGCGCAACGCGGGCGACGGAGACCGGAAATTCCGCCAGTCGCAGGTGGACGCCGCGGTGCGGTTTTGCGCCAAGGTTTTTGGCGAGGACTATGCGGCGCAATTGGCAAAGGCCGCCGAAGTCGCGGCCCATAGCGAGCGTAAGGCCGCCGCGAAGGCGTAGCCAGCCGCCAGGCCGAACCTCATTGCAGCCGGGTTTCGGGCATGATGTAAGAGCGCGATGGCGCTGTGGTTCATATTGGCGATGATGACGGCGTGCGCGGTTTTCGCCGTGCTCTGGCCGCTCGGCCGGCGGCATGCGGCGGCCACGGCGGGGCATGACGTTCGGGTCTATCGCGACCAACTCGATGAAGTCGGCCGCGATCGCGCCGCCGGGCGCATTGGCGATGCCGAAGCGGAAGCGGCGCGGGTGGAAGTCTCGCGCCGTCTGCTTGCGGCGGCGGAGAGCGGGGCGCCTGCTCCGGCAGCTTCGTCACTGCATCTGCGGCGGGCCGTGGCGCTGGCGGCGCTGATTGTTTTGCCGATTGTGAGCGGCGGGCTTTATCTCGCGCTGGGATCGCCTTTTCTGCCCGGGCAGCCGCTGGCGGCGCGCGTCGGCTCGCAGGACATGCCGCCGATCGCTCAGCTTGCGGCGCAAGTCGAGCAGCATCTTGAAAGAAATCCGCAAGACGGCCGCGGCTGGGAAGTCCTGGCGCCAGTCTATATGCAGCTCGGCCGTTTCGACGACGCGGCACGCGCGTGGCGCAATGCGGTGGCTTACAACGGATCCACTGCGCAACGCGAAGCGAATCTGGGTGAGGCGCTCACCGCGGCCGCCAACGGCGTGGTCACGGCGGAGGCCAAGAGCGCATTCGAGCGCGCTCTGGCACTCGACGCGAACGACGCGAGGCCGCGTTATTTCCTCGGACTTGCCGCCGAGCAGGATGGACGCAAGGACGAAGCCGCCGCCATCTGGCGAAAGCTGCTCGCTTCCGCGCCGGCCGACGCCGCGTGGGCTGAACTCGTGCGCGACAGTTTGGCGCGCGTCAGCGGCACGCCTGCTGCGAAAGCGCCAGGACCGACGGCACAAGATGTTGCTACTGCCGATGCATTGAGCCCGCAGGAGCGCCAGCAAATGATCGCCGGCATGGTCGAGGGGCTCGCGACCCGCCTGAAAAATGACGGAAACGACCTCGAAGGCTGGCTGCGGCTGGTGCGCGCCTATACGGTGCTAGGCGAGCGTGACAAGGCGCGGGCGGCTGTGTCCGACGCGCGGCGTGCGTTGCAGGCCGACGCGGAAAAAATCCATCGGCTTGATGAACTGGTGAAGAATCTCGGACTCGAAGGCTGACGGCCAAAGGCATGACCCGCAAACAACGACGTATCACTCTTATCGCGGTTGGCCTCGGCGTGCTCGGCCTTGCCGTGGCGCTGGTGCTCAGCGCGCTGAAAGACTCCATCGTCTTTTTCAATTCTCCAACGGACGTGCTGGAAAAGCATGTGGCTGTAGGCATGCGCATTCGCCTTGGCGGGCTGGTGGTGCCGGGCAGTCTTGCGCGCGGCGACAATCTCACAGTGCAGTTTGAGCTAACGGACGGCAACCATGCGGTAAGCGTGCGCTATCAAGGGCTGCTGCCCGATCTGTTTCGTGAAGGGCAAGGCGTGGTGGCGGAAGGAGCGCTCGACCAGGGCGGAGTCTTCCGCGCCGATACCGTGCTGGCAAAGCACGACGAAAACTATATGCCGAAGGAAGTCGCGGACAGCCTGAAGAAGAGCGGGCATTGGAAGGACGACTACGGAAAGAAGGCAGTGCCGTGATCCCCGAGATCGGCCATTATGCGCTGGTGCTTGCGCTCGGACTGGCGCTGATCCAGGCCGTAGCGCCGCTCGCCGGCGCGCGCGCGAATGATCCAGCGTTGATGAGCGTGGCGGACACGACAGCGCTCGCACAATTTCTTTTGGTCGCGATTTCTTTCGCCGCGCTCATTTATTGCTATGTCACCTCGGATTTTTCCGTCGCCACGGTGTTCGAGAATTCCCATTCGGCGATGCCGCTCATTTACAAATTTACCAGCGCCTGGGGAAACCACGAAGGCTCCATGCTGCTGTGGGTGCTGATCCTGTCGCTGTTCGGCGCGCTGGTGTCGTTGTTCGGAAACAATCTGCCGCCGACGTTGAAGGCCAACGTGCTTGGCGTGCAATCCTGGATCGCCGCGGCTTTCTTTCTCTTTATCCTGCTCACCTCGAATCCGTTCGCGCGGCTGGCGGATGCACCGCTGGAAGGCCGCGACCTCAACCCCATCCTGCAGGATCTCGGCCTCGCGATTCATCCGCCGCTGCTCTATCTCGGCTATGTCGGCTTCTCGATTTCCTTTTCCTTCGCCATCGCTGCGCTGATCGAAGGCCGCATCGACGCCGCCTGGGCGCGCTGGGTGCGGCCGTGGGCGCTGATGGCGTGGATGTTCCTCACCATCGGCATCGCCATGGGTTCCTACTGGGCCTATTACGAATTGGGCTGGGGCGGCTGGTGGTTCTGGGACCCCGTTGAAAACGCGTCCTTCATGCCGTGGCTCGCCGGCACGGCGCTGCTGCATTCGGCGCTGGTGATGGAAAAGCGCGGCGCCTTGAAAGTCTGGACGCTGCTGCTGGCGATCCTGACCTTTTCGTTGTCGCTGCTCGGCACTTTCCTGGTGCGCTCGGGTGTGCTGACATCGGTGCATACGTTCGCCAGCGATCCGCTGCGCGGCGTCTTCATCCTCGCGATCCTTGTGCTGTTCATCGGCGGCGGGCTGGCGCTGTTCGCCTGGCGCGCACCGCAACTGCGGCAGGGCGGCTTATTCGCGCCAGTTTCGCGCGAGGGCGCGCTGGTGCTCAACAATCTTTTTCTCACCACGGCCTGCGCCACGGTGCTGGTCGGCACGCTTTATCCTTTGGCGCTTGATGCTCTGACCGGCCAGAAAATCTCGGTTGGCGCGCCTTTCTTCAACATGACCTTCGGGCCGCTGTTCGTGCCGCTGCTGATGGCCATGCCATTCGGTCCGCTGCTGGCCTGGAAGCGCGGCGATCTTCCGGGCGTGGCGCAACGCCTGTTCGGCGCCTTTGCGCTTGGCCTCGCCGGTGTCGCGATAACTTTCGCCGTAGCAAGGGGAGGGCCGGTGCTGGCGCCGTTCGGAATTGGACTAGCGCTGTTCGTCATCGGCGGCGCGGTTACCGACATCGTAGAACGCTCCGGCGTTGTGCAACTACCGTGGGCGACGGCACTCAAGCGCGCCGCAGGCTTGCCGCGCTCGGTATGGGGCGGGGCGGTGGCACATCTCGGGCTCGGCATCACGCTTTTTGGAATTGTCTGCGAGACAAATTGGGCGGCCGAGCGTATCGCGGCGGTGAAGCCGAACGAAACTTTTTCGCTTCGCCAATACGATCTCACGTTCGAGGGACTTACGCCGCGGCAAGGCCCCAATTACACCGAGCAGGTCGGGACTTTCACGGTGCGCATCGGCGGAGACGTCATCGGAAAATTGCAGCCATCGAAGCGTAGCTTTGCTGCACGCGGCAGCGAGACGTCGGAGGCGGCGCTGTTCACGCGTGGCGTCAGCCAGCTTTATCTCTCGCTCGGCGACGCTAAGCCGGACGGCTCGGTGGTGGTGCGGCTCTATCACAAGCCGCTGGTGCTGCTGATCTGGCTCGGAGCCGTCGTGATGTTTCTGGGCGGCGGCCTTTCGCTCTCCGACCGCCGCTTGCGCGTGGGCGCGCCGCGGCCTGCGAAGACCAAAGCTTCGGCTCTGGCGGCCGCGGAGTAAGTAATCGCCATGAAATGGCTTCGCTGCCTTTCCATTCTCGCGATGCTGGCTTCCGCGCAAACTGCCTTCGCCGTGCAGCCAGATGAGGTGCTCTCCGATCCAGCGCTGGAAGCGCGCGCGCGCGCCTTGTCGCATGAGCTGCGTTGTCTCGTGTGCCAGAACCAGTCGATCGACGATTCCGAGGCGCCGCTGGCACGCGACCTGCGTATCCTTTTGCGGGAGCGGCTGAAAAACGGTGATAGAGACCAGCAGGTCCTGGATTTTCTGGTCGCGCGCTATGGCGAGTTCGTCCTGCTGAAGCCGCCGCTTGCCTGGCACACGGCGCTACTGTGGCTGACGCCGGGAATTTTGCTGATCTTTGGCGCTCTCGGCCTGTTCGTGATGGCTCGCCGACGGACCGGCAGACCCGTAGGCGCAAGTGAATCGCTCACGCCGGAGGAGGGTGCCCGGCTCGCCCGCCTTGTGGATGGGCGGGAGGGCTGATTTTCGGGCCGTGTCCTCTATAAGCTATTGATATTTATTGAAAATACAGCTTTTCCCCACGTTACCAAGTTTTAATCCAACCGACAGTGCGCAGTAATGCGCCAATCCCCATCTTTGCGGGACAGCGCCACGGCGCTTCCAAGATTTTCAGATGGAGAATGCACCATGATGGGTGGCGAAAATTCCGCTCCGAAGCGCGCGCTTTCCGCGCGCCGTCTCGTCCTTCTCGCTACCGTTGCCGGGGTTGGGCTCGGCGCCTACTTCGTGTCGCCCGGAATTAAAGCGCCGCCTCCTTCCTTCGGCGCTCCGGCGCACGCGCAGAACGTCACGCAACAGGCGCAGACGGTCCCGAAGCCGGCTGGTTTCGCCGACGTAGTCGAGAAGGTAAAGCCGGCGGTCATCTCTGTCCGGGTCAAGGTCGACAACGGCCCCCAGGACATGAGCTTTGACGGCGATCTGCCGCCAGGCCTGGAACGTTTCTTCCGTCAATTCCGCCAACCGAACGAGCAGAACCGGAACATGCCGCGCATGCCGCGCGGGAAGAATTTCTCGACCGGCCAGGGCTCGGGCTTCTTCATTTCCGCCGACGGTTACGCCGTGACCAACAATCACGTCGTGGACAAAGCGACGGAAGTCCAGGTCAAAACCGACGACGGCAAGACCTATAAGGCGAAGGTCATCGGCACCGATCCGCGCAGCGACGTCGCGCTCATCAAGGTGGATGGCCGCAACGACTTCCCCTATGCCAAGCTTTCGGAGAAAAACCCGCGCATCGGCGACTGGGTGCTGGCGGTGGGTAATCCCTTCGGACTTGGCGGCACGGTGACCGCGGGCATCGTCTCGGCGAACGGCCGCGACATCGGCGCCGGTCCCTACGACGACTTCATTCAGATCGACGCGCCGGTCAACAAAGGTAACTCCGGCGGTCCGACCTTCGATACCGACGGCAACGTGATCGGCGTCAATACCGCCATCTTCTCGCCGTCCGGCGGGTCGGTGGGCATTGCCTTCGCCATTCCGGCGGAGACGGTGCGCACGGTGGTGGCGCAGCTCAAGGATCACGGCAAGGTCTCGCGCGGATGGATCGGCGTGCAGATTCAGCCGGTGACCGCGGAAATCGCGGAAAGCCTCGGCCTGAAAAAGGCGGAAGGCGCGCTTGTCGCCGAAGCCCAAACCGGCGGTCCCGCCGTCAAGGCCGGCATCGCGAGCGGCGCGGTGATCAAGTCGGTCAACGGTGAGGCGGTGCGCGATGCGCGCGATCTCGCCAAGAAGATCGGCGGCCTGCCGCCGGGCACCAGCGTACAGCTCGGCGTGATCGAAAAGGGTTCGGAAAAGACGGTGTCTCTGACGCTCGGCGAATTGCCGAACCAGACTGAGGCTAACGCTTCGCCGCAAAGCTCCCCGCAGTCGCCCGCCGACGCGGACGTGGCTCAACTGGGGCTCACGCTCGCGCCTGCCGGCAGCGTCGCTGGTGCCGGGTCCGAAGGCGTGGTCGTGACCGGCGTCGATCCCGACGGTAAGGGCGCTGATGCCGGTTTGAAGACCGGCGACGTGATCCTCAAGGTCGCGGGCAAGGCGGTGACGAGTCCCGCCGACGTGCGCAAGGCGCTGGCCGACGTGCGCGCGGAGAAAAAACAGAATGCGCTGCTGCAGGTGAAATCGGGCGAGGGGACGCGGTTCGTCACTTTGCCGGTCGCCAATAGCGGCTAATGAGATGGGAACTGTCGCCGGCAACCGTCGCCCCCGCCGGTGGCTGATCCCAGGGGGCGGGTTTACGCCCGTCCCCGCTAACCGAGCTCTTCCGGTTCAGTCCCCCCGCCGGATAGGCTCAGCCGAGGGAGTGGCGGATCCCCCCGCCACTCCCTTTCTTTTGTTTGGAGCAGCCATTCATCGGGGCCCATTTTTGTCGATGACTCATGCGGATAAAGGAAATGTCCGCTAAGCTGCTCTGTCTCCGCGTGGACCTAAGCATATGCGCCTTCTCATTGTCGAAGACGACCGCGACGCCGCCGACTATCTGATCAAGGCCTTCCGCGAAGTCGGCCATGTGGCGGAACATGCGTCCGATGGGGAGGGCGGGCTAGCGCTTGCGCAGGACGGTCAATACGACGTGCTGGTGATCGACCGCATGTTGCCCAAGCGCGACGGACTTTCGATTATTTCGACGCTGCGCGGCAAGGGCATCGAAACGCCCGCCCTCATTCTTTCCGCGCTCGGCCAGGTCGACGACCGCATCAAGGGGTTGCGCGCGGGCGGCGACGACTATCTTCCCAAGCCCTATTCTTTTGCCGAGCTTTTGGCGCGTGTCGAGGTGCTGTCGCGGCGGCGCGGCGGACGCGGCGCGGAAACCGTCTATCGCGTGGGCGATCTTGAACTTGATAGGCTTTCGCACAGCGTCACGCGCGGCGGCGAAGAGGTGGTGCTGCAGCCGCGCGAATTCCGGCTGCTGGAATATCTGATGAAGCATGCCGGGCAGGTGGTGACGCGGACCATGCTCCTGGAAAATGTCTGGGACTATCATTTCGACCCGCAGACCAATGTCATCGACGTGCATATTTCCCGGTTGCGATCCAAGATCGACAAAGGTTTTACGCAGCCGCTGCTGCATACCGTGCGCGGCGCTGGGTATATGATCCGTGACAGCGCTCGGTAAGCTTTTCCGAACGACGACGTTCAAGTTGACGCTCGTCTACTTGACGGTCTTTGCGCTGTTCGCGGCGTTCCTGCTGGGCTATTTTGTCTGGAACACGCGGCGGCTTTTCACCGATCAGATCACCGCCACCGTGGACGCCGAAATCGGCGGTCTGGCGGATCAATACCGCCTTGGCGGCCTGCGCCGCCTGGTGCTGGTGATCGACCGGCGCTCGCATCAACCAAGCTCGAATCTCTATCTGGTCACGACCGCGGCAGGAGAGCTGCTTGCCGGCAATGTGGGAGCGTTGCCGGCGGGCGTGCTGGAGAAGCCCGGCTGGACCGAAACGGAATACCGGCGTCTTGAAGATCCGGACGGCCCGCCGCACCAGGCCGTGGTCAAGATATTCGAATTGCCGGCGGGTTTTCGCGTGCTGGTCGGGCGCGACCTGGAGGAACGCGAGCGGCTGCAGGAAATCGTCATCTCCGCCGGGCGCTGGTCAATTGCGCTGGTGGTTGTGCTCGGATTGGCAGGCGGGTTCTTTGTGACGCGCCGCGTGCTCAAGCGCGTCGATGCCATGACCGAAACCACCCGCACCATCGTAGGAGGCGACCTTACCGGAAGGCTGCCCGTGGCCGGCACCGGCGACGAGATCGACCGGCTCGCGGAAAACCTCAACGCCATGCTCGAACGTATCGAGGCATTGATGCGCGGGATGAAGGAAGTGTCCGATAATATCGCGCATGATCTGAAGACGCCGCTGACGCGGCTGCGCAACCGTGCGGAAGAAGCGCTGCGCATGGCCAAGGGTGAGGCAGATTACCGGGCAGCGCTGGAACGCACGATCGAGGAATCCGACGCGCTGATGCGCACCTTCAACGCCTTGCTGATGATCGCGCGGGCGGAGTCCGGTCACGCGCGGGGCGACATGACTGACTTCGACGCCGCCGAAATCGCGCGCGGCGTGGGTGAGCTTTACGAGCCGCTGGCTGAGGAAAAGGGCCTGACCCTGAAGGTCGAGGCGCCGGAGGCTGTGATGGTGCGGGGCAACCGCGAGCTTGTCAGTCAGGCGCTGGCGAACCTTGTCGATAACGCGATCAAATACGCTGCGCCGGACCAGCAGGCCGCCGATGGACCCGAAATCGTGGTGCGAGCCTATGGCGGGGGCGACCGCGCCGTGCTGGCAGTTGCGGATAATGGTCCCGGCATACCGCAAGCGGACCGGGGGCGGGTGGTGGAGCGTTTTGTGCGGCTTGAGCGTAGCCGTTCGCAACCGGGCTCCGGGCTAGGCCTAAGTCTGGCATCGGCCGTGGCGAGGCTGCATGGCGGCGAATTGCTCCTTGATGACAATGGGCCGGGGCTGAAAGCTATCATTGCCTTGCCGCGGGGAGGGCCGGTACAGAATGCAGGATGAAATCCCGTAAAAGCCCCGACAAGAAAACGCCTAAAAAAACGGCTGCCAAAAATTCCGCCGCGCTTTCTTCGCTGGCGGAATGCATGGTCACAGCGCCGGTGCTGGTCGTGCCGCAGGCCGCTTGTGCGGCTGTTGTCGAATGGCTTGGTGGCATTGCGCGGACCGCGCCGGGCAAAGAGCTGAAGCAGCTTCTTGCCGCGCATCCCGTGCTCAGCACGGTGATCGAAAGCATCTCCGAAAGCTCGCCCTATCTCTGGGACCTCGCGCGCGCCGATCCGGCACGTCTTGCTGTTATTCTTAAGGCCGATCCTGAACAGCGCCTGACGTCGATCCTTCAACGCAGCTTTGACGCTGTTGACGCGGAGCGGGACGAGGAAAAGGTGATGACGCTGCTGCGCCGCATGAAAGCGGAAGCGGCCTTGCTCATCGCGCTCGCTGATATCGGCGGCGCATGGCCCTTGTCGCGCATCACCAGGGCGCTCACCGATCTTGCCGACACGGCGGTGCGGGCCGCCGTGCGCTTCCTGCTGCGCGACGCCACGCGCAACGGCAAGCTGGAGCCGCGCAATCCGAAGGAGCCGGAAACGGGCTCCGGCTATGCCGTGCTGGCCATGGGCAAGATGGGCGCGTTTGAGCTCAACTATTCGAGCGATATCGATCTCATCGTTTTCTACGATCCCGCCGCTCCCGCGCTCGTGGCCGACGTGGACCCGGGGCAATTCTACGTGCGCATGACGCGCGCACTGGTGAAGTTTCTGCAGGAGCGCACAGCGGACGGTTACGTCTTTCGCGCCGATTTGCGGCTGCGGCCCGATCCGGCTTCGACCCAAATCGCCATTTCGCTTCCCGCCGCGCTCAACTATTACGAGAGCGCCGGGCAGAATTGGGAACGCGCGGCGCTGATCAAGGCGCGCTGCTGCGCCGGCGATCAGGCGACCGGCGAGGCGCTTCTGACCGAACTCTCTCCCTTCATCTGGCGCAAATATCTGGATTTCGCCGCCGTCACCGACGTGCAGGCGATGAAGCAGCAAATCCATGCCTATAGGGGACATGGCGAAATCGCGATCGAGGGCCATAACGTCAAGCTTGGCCGCGGCGGAATCCGCGAGATCGAATTTTTCGTGCAGACGCAACAACTCATTGCCGGAGGGCGGCATCCGGAATTGCGCGGCAACGGCACACTGGCGATGCTGTCCGTGCTGGAGCAGGGCGGCTGGATCAGCACGCAGGCGCGGGACGAGCTTGCGGTGGCTTACGATTTCCTGCGCAAAGTCGAGCACCGCCTGCAGATGGTTGCCGACGAGCAGACACAAACCTTGCCAGCCGACCGGGAAGGCTTGGAGCGTTTCGCCCGCTTTCTTGGGTTTGCGTCACGAGATGCTTTTGCCGAGGCGTTGACCAGACATCTCTGCAATGTTCAGCGGCACTATGGCCAGCTTTTCGAAAGCGGGCCAGCGGCCCCGGCCGAGGTAAGCGCTCTCGCCTTTCCGCAGGATGCAGACGACGGGGAAACGCTCGACCGGCTCTCCGCGCTCGGTTTCCGCCAGCCGTTGCAGGTGTCGGCCGCCATCCGGCAGTGGCTTTCCGGTGATTATCGATCGCTGAAAGGGGAGGCAGCGCGCGAGCATCTGAGCGAATTGTTGCCTTTGCTGCTGAAGCATCTGGCGCGGGCGGAGAATCCGGACGCGGCCTTTACCAGCTTCGATAATTTCCTGAGCGAGTTGCACGGCGGCGGGCGGCTGTTCTCCCTGCTGCGGCAAAATCCGGACCTCGTCGGATTCATCGCGCTTATTCTCGGCACGGCGCCGCGGCTGGCGGACATTCTTGCGCGCCATCCGCAAGTGATCGACCCATTGCTGGAGCCGGGATTTTTCGGCGCGCTGCCGGACGAGGCGAAGCTGGGAGCCGCGCTTGAGCGGGCGCTGGAGCAGACGACTTCCTACGAGGATTTCCTTGACCGCATCCGCATGTTCGGCCAGGAGCACATGTTCCTGATCGGCGCGCGCATCCTGTCGGAAACCGTTTCCGCCGGGCAGGCGGGGGAGGCCTTTGCCGCGCTTGCAGACGTGATGCTTCAGGTGCTCCACCGCGCGGTGCAGGAAAATTTCACGCAAATGCACGGACGGTTGGGGGGGCAAGAAAGCGCGCTGATGGCGCTCGGCAAGCTCGGCGGCCGGGAAATGACGGCAAGCTCCGATCTCGATCTGATCGTGGTCTATGACTTCGATGCGGAGCATCCAGAATCAGACGGCCCGCGGCCGCTTTACGGCAGCCAATATTTCGCGCGCCTGACTCAGCGGCTCATCAGTGCGCTGACCGTGCAGACTAACTACGGCGTGCTTTATCACGTCGATATGCGCCTGCGGCCTTCAGGGCGTGCGGGGCCGTTGGCGACGCAGATTGGCGGTTTCGAGAGCTATCAGGAACACGAGGCCTGGACGTGGGAGCATATGGCATTGACTCGTGCGCGCGTGGTGTCGGCTTCGCCGCATTTCGCCGTCTGGGTTGAAAGCGTGATCCGCGCTGCGCTCTGCCGCCGGAGGGATGCGTCCGTTATCGCTGGGGACGTGCTCGAAATGCGCCGCGCCATTGCGACGGAAAAGGGCGACGGCGAGCGCTGGGACCTGAAATTTGCCGCGGGCGGATTGGTCGATATCGAGTTCATCGCGCAATATTTGCAACTCATTCACGCCGCCGCGTTGCCGGAAATTCTCGATACCTCCACGGCCAACACATTGGACAAGGCGTGGCGGCTCGGCGTGCTGCCGATGGCGGAAGCGGAGGTGCTGCGGCCCGCAGTGCGGCTCTACCATAACCTGACGCAAATCCTGCGGCTTTGCCTGCCGGGCGCGTTCGATCCGAAGAAGGCCGGAGCGGGACTGTTGCATCTTCTGGCACGGGCGGGCGACGTGCCGGATTTTGCGACGCTCGACGTGCATGTCGCGGAAACGCAGGGGCAGGTACGGCAGAGCTTCGTGCGCCTTCTCGGCGGCGCGCCTTAGGCGGTGCGGTTTAGGATGCCCGTTTGCCCGATTTGCTTCGGCGCGAGTGGCTGCGTTCCGGCGGCGGTTCGACACTTTCCTTGGCGGCCTGGCGCGCGACGCGCGGCAGCCGGATGACGACGAGCGTTCCCGCGCCGGGGGCGGAGCGGATGCGCATTCTGCCGCCGTGCAACTCCGTGAGCGATTTTGCAATGGCAAGTCCAAGGCCCGATCCCTGGTGGCTCTTGGTCAATTGACTTTCCACCTGCTCGAACGGCCGCCCGAGCTTGCGCAGCGCTTCCTTCTCGATCCCGATGCCAGTGTCCTTGATGGCAATGGTGACGGCTCCGCCCGACAGCCGTCCGCGAACCATGACCTGTCCGCCGTCGGGCGTGAACTTCACGGCATTGGACAACAGGTTGAGGGCGATTTGTTTGAGCGCACGGCGATCCGCCTGGATATGGATGGCCGGTGTCACGTCAGCGGACAATGCAACGTGCTTATCCTCGGCGCGGGCTGAGACGACGCGCATGGCGTCGGCCAGCAGATGCTCAAGCTCGATATTCTCGAAATCGAGCTTCATGCGGCCGGCTTCGATCTTCGACATGTCGAGGATGTCATTGATGACTTCGAGCAAGAATTGCCCGCTTTGCCGGATGTCGCGGCAATACTCGTGATACTTGTCGGCGCCGAGCGAGCCGAACATGCCGGATTCCATGATCTCGGAAAAACCGATGATGGCATTGAGCGGCGTGCGCAACTCGTGGCTCATATTGGCGAGGAATTTCGATTTTGCCTGGTTGGCGTCCTCGGCGCGGGTTTTTTCTTCGCCGTATTTTTCCGCCAGATCTGCAAGCTGCTGCGTCTGATATTCGAGCGTCTGCTGCGATTGGCGCAGGTCCGACACGGTGGCCATCAGGCGTTTCTCGCTTTGCATCAGCTTTTCTTCATGCAGCTTCAGCGCGGTGATATCGGTGCCGACGGAAACATAGCCGCCATCCTTGGTGCGCCGCTCGCTGATATGCAGCCAGCGTCCGTCGTCAAGCTGGGCTTCGAAGGTGCGCGCGCCGGGAAGCGTCGGCCCCTCATTGGTGATACGGTTGCGCACGACAGGCTTGCGGCCG
>Ga0209726_10002293_pt1 | contig 28612 bp, 20 predicted proteins | sample Subgrocontami54m_FD_187453 | JGI IMG/M metagenome (GOLD analysis project Ga0209726, IMG submission 187453) | Subsurface groundwater microbial communities from S. Glens Falls, New York, USA - GMW46 contaminated, 5.4 m (SPAdes) (version 3) | ecosystem: Environmental > Aquatic > Deep subsurface >... | reverse complement strand
TCCCGTCACCAAACGGACGTGCGTGATTATCGTGGAGGTGGAAGCTGGGGAAGGGAAACGCGTGGTGATGGGAGTGACGGCGGACGCGGTGAGCCAGGTGATCGACTTGCCGCTGAGCGAAATCGAGCCGCCGCCCTCCTTTGGAACTCGCGTCCACGTCGACTACCTGAAGGGCATCGGCAAGATGGGGAAGCAGTTCGTCCTGATCCTGGATATCGACCGGGTACTGTCGCCGGACGAACTGCGCCCCGGAGTCGCTGCGCCACTGGTTTCCAGCGGAACAGGCGCCGCACAGCCCGAGATGGTGGGGACGGTGTAAGCCGGTCCCGTCGGACGGCGCGCCCCCTCGTTTCAATATCCTGGCCACAACCACGCCATGACCCGATAACCACGGAAAGTCGCGCTCCCGGATTGCCCAGTTGCTCACGCTTTGCGCGCCGGGACCGGCCCTCAGATCGGCCGCCGCGTCCTGCAATCGAAAGGAAAGACGGGATGAACGCCCGCTTACCGTTTTCCGAGCTCAACTCCTCTCCCGACATGTTTGGAGTCCTTTCGCAGTCGGTCAGCGAGGCCGACTTTGCCTTGTTTCAAAGGCTCATCGAGCGGGAAACCGGGATTTATCTGGCGCCGGTCAAAAAGGCACTGCTGGTGGGTAGACTAGCAAGCCGGCTGCGCCAGCTCGGCCTCCGCAGCCTCCGCGAATATTACAAGCGCGTGGCCGCCGATCCCGGCGAGCGCGTGCAGATGATCGACCGCATCTCGACCAATGAAACGCAGTTCTTCCGCGGGCCGCTTCACTTCGACTTTTTGACGAACCGTATCCTGCCCGAGTGGTGCGCCCAAGAAAAGGCCGGGCAGCGGCCGCGGCATATCCGCGTCTGGAGCGCCGGCTGCTCGACCGGCGAGGAGCCTTACTCGATTGCCATGACGCTGCTCGACCGCTTCCCCGCTTCGTCCGGCTGGCGCATCGAAATTATAGCTACGGATCTGTCCACGCGCGTTCTGGAAAAAGCGCGCTCGGGCCTATGGCCTTTGGACAAATCCGATCAGATCCCTCCGGCCTGCCTGAAGACATTCATGTTGCGGGGAACGGGAAGCCAGGATGGAACGATGAAGGCCGGTCCGGAATTGCGGGAGGTGTTGCGCTTCGAGCGGTTGAACCTCCTCGACGAAGCGACCTATCCGCGCACCGGACCTTTCGACCTGATTTTCTGCCGCAACGTTCTTATCTATTTCCAGCCCGCGACGAAAGCGCAGGTAGTCGGCCGCCTGCTGGATCAACTGGCGCCGGACGGCTATCTCTTCGTTGGACATTCGGAAAGTCTGAATAATTTAACAGACCGCATACGCACCGTCATGCCGACGGTTTACACACTGGCTGCTGCTGGACGGAGGTGATCCGTGTGGAACACACGCAATTCAAATGGGACGCTTGCTCCACCAACTATTTTCCCCGCCGGGGAACGGCAGCTAGGCGCGCCGGGGGGTCGGGAGATCGAAGTGCTGGTGGTGGATGATTCCGCGGTAACGCGCCAGGTGATCGCCGCCGTGCTGTCCCAGGAACCCGGATTGAATGTCAGCGTCGCGTTCGATCCGATCATCGCCATGGATAAGATGAAACGAAACCGGCCCGACGTTATCTTGCTCGACTTGGAGATGCCGCGCATGGACGGCCTGACCTTTCTTCGCAAAATTATGGCGGAAGATCCCATTCCCGTGGTGATCTGCTCGGCGCTCGCAGCGGCCGGCTCCGATGCGGCGCTGCACGCAATGAGCGATGGAGCGGTCGATATCATCACGAAACCGGCTGTGGGAGTCAAAGAGTTCCTCTACGAGTCGGCCGTGCTGTTGGTGGACGCGGTCCGCTCAGCGGCCCGGGCGCGCGTCCGGCGCCGGGGACTGCCGCCGGCCTCCTCTGACCCGACCCGATCCGGTGATGCGGTGCTCCCCGGCCGCGAAGCGCCGGCCCTGCGTTTCACCACCGACAAGGTCGTGCTGGTCGGCGCTTCGACCGGCGGCACGGAAGCCATCGAGCAATTCCTGAAGCCCATGCCCCCGGACGCTCCCGCCATCGTCATCGTGCAGCACATGCCCGAGCTGTTTACCGCGAGCTTCTCGCAACGGCTGAACTCCGCCTGCCAAATCGAAGTGAAAGAAGCTGCCCATGGAGATCGCGTCTTACAGGGCCGGGCACTGATTGCACCCGGCAATCGCCACACGCTTCTGCAACGCAGCGGCGGGCACTATATCGTGGAGATTCGGGAAGGCCCTCTCGTCTCGCGGCACCGGCCCAGCGTCAATGTGCTGTTCTCCTCGGCAGCCAAGGCCGCCGGGCCCAACGCCATCGGCGTCATCATGACGGGTATGGGCGATGACGGCGCAACGGGTCTGCTGGAGATGAAAAAGGCGGGGGCCTGGACGGTCGCTCAGGATGAGGCTTCCTCGGTAGTGTTTGGAATGCCGAAAGAAGCGATTGCGCTGGGCGCAGTGGACGAGGTTTCTCCGCTGTCCCGCCTGTCGAGCACCATTCTGGATCGGTTCCGCTTCTCCGCAAACAGCCGCGGGGAAACAGCGGCCTCCGATCGTCTGAATCCCAACTCTTGACCGCGCTCGAACGCTTCGCGGCAGCCCGGTGCAATCGCAAGCACGGAGTCAGTGCCCGCCTCGGCAGCTTTGCGGATCTTGGTTCCTAGGCCATTTTCACAATTGGTGTATAGGGCCCCGGCGGGGCCAACCGTGAGTAGCCGTAGGTTTCAACCTACGGTCTGCGGTTGGTTACAGCATCAACCCCGAACGGGGTTGACCGTGGAGCGCTATACACCAACGCGAAAAATGCCCTAGTGTGCTGAGTCATTAATTCGCTGAGTTTTTCGAGAGTCTCGGAAACCGCTCCCTCCCGGTCGCGGCTCGGATTTATCGGGCGGTTACCGAGCCGCGACCGGGAGGAAGCGGTCATCAATTGGTACTACGAACTTCTGACTCAGGACACTAGAAGCTGTTGCATAACTTCTTCGGAGCGCCGTAAGGGCACGACTTTAGAGTGTGTGTGAAAACCTTGATATGTCGTCAGGGCACGACTTCAGTCGTGCCGTAAAATCAACGCTTGTAACGCGGCTTTAGCCGCTGAGGTACGTCCTTCGGGGTTATCACACACACTCTTTAGAGCGTTTCTCTTGTTGCTGTAGAGGGACGTCAGGGCATGGCTTCAGCCATGCCGATACGGCGTGCATTTTTCGAATGGGCTTCAGCCCCTGAGGTACGTCCCTCAGCGGCTAAAGCCGCCCTCGAATCGGTCTCTTGGCGGCACGCCTGAAGGCGTGCCCTTACGCAATACACTAACCGGAGAAATGCTTTAGTCGTGCCGAAAGCAGAGCGGACCGATGAAGGCTTTAGCCCCTGAGGTGCGTCAATGGCCCTCAGCGGCTGAAGCCGCAGTTCCAGTGGCGTGTTTCGGCACGGTTGAAACCGTGCCCTTACAATACCTTGAAATGGGTTGTGTAATAGCTTCCCAAAAAAATGGATGGGTATTCAGCCCAGGAAAGGCGCGAGATCGTAGCCCGCGGCCCCGCAAGGTTGAAGAAGATCGGCGGGCTTCACTCACAAATTCCCGCCTTACAGGAATTGTTGCAGAAAGGGTTTGTATTTCTGATCCGATTTCACGGTATGGTCCAAAACCGAGTTCAGGAAGAAGTCCAAATCCTGGATGCCAAGAGCGAACCTTCGCGCATCAAAATCTTTTTTGAGCAAGCTGATGCCATTCATCAGCTCGCGGTGCTCGGCTTGGTGCGCGAGGAGTTCCGGATAGTGGGTAAGTTCCATCAGAACCTCTTCGGTCCTGAAATGGTGAGCGATGGTTACCACCAATTCGGAAAAGACTCGGCTCGTCGGCGATCGATTCTCGCCGTCAACCAGCAACGAGTGCAGATCGTTAATCAGGCTAACGATCTGCTTGTGCTGGCGGTCGATCAAATCGATCCCCAGACAATGGCAATCCTGCCGATCGAAAAAAGGTGCAACCGTTGCTTTAGTCGTGGCCATATTGTCATTCTCCCACATTCTATTCGGATTCTTGCAACGTTTTGACGTGGGCTTCCAGGGCGCGAACGTAGTCGCGCTCGGCCGCCAGCTCCGATTGCAGCTTCCTTACCAGGGTTTCCAGGCGCACGATTTCCAGACGCAGTTTTGCGGCGTCGGGAGAAACAGCGCGCGGAGGCGGCGGAAACACCGTGGATGGCGCGGCCGATGCGATGCGAGGCGTTTCCAAAGGAGGGACGGTTGGAGGCGCCTGAGGCCGCGCCGGCCCCGGGGCTTGGCTGAAAATTGCGCTCAGCGCCGCGCCGCGATTCGAGCCGTTCTTGGGAGTCGGGCTGGCCGGAGGCGCCGCCGCAGCGGCGCCTTGGGGAGCGAGCATCCCCCGGACGCGGGCGATGAGTTCCTGCGGCTGAAAAGGCTTGCGGATGAGGTCGTCCGCCTTGACGCCCGCCGCTTTCTCGGCAACCTCGCGATTGATCTCCCCGCTCAGCAGCAGCACCGGCGTCTTGCTTAGCCGCGGATGTTGTTTGATGAACTCGCAGACTTCAAAGCCGTCTTTGTCCGGCATGACGATATCGGTGATGACTAGGTCGGGCGGGGACAGCTCGATCTCGGCCAGGGCCGCCGCCGCATCGTGAGAGGCGACGACGTTGATATTTTCGCGGCGGAAGGCGATCTTCATCACCTCGCGCATGGTCGCGCTGTCGTCGATGAAATAGACGGTAGGACGCCGGGGCATTTCCAACACAGCGGCTTCACTCATTGCGTTTCCTCTCTCGAGTTGTGCCGGCCGCTCTGTTGTTCATCCAGCTCGCGCAGGGCGTCCAGGAGGAGCGCCTCGATGGTGGTCCTCACGGTGCGCTGGACAGCGGCGCAGCCGGGAACGAATTTGTACACGCCGTCTCCGGCGGCGTAGCAGCTTTGAACCAGACGCACGACCGCGGCGTCGCCGGCGGACTCTTCGCATTCGGCGTGCAAGACCTCCCCGGCCTCAAAACAAATGATTCCATCCGAAGCACCAGCATTGATGTGCAGGGTGCCGCTCTGGCGCGATTGCGCGAGCATCTGTATGACGCCGGCCAGATCCACCGCCGAAAGGCGTCCCGAGAGCGTCGTCTCCGATGCCGTGAGCATTTGCGAGGGCCGGAAGCCGTTGCGGCGGCTCAGAAGCAATGAGAACAGATGGCCGGCGATTTCCTTGGCGCCCCAGCGGCGGTCGACAAAATCGTTGTAGCCGGCGCGGTAGGCCTCCAGCGGCGACTCGCTGCCGCCTTCGCCCAAAGCGATGACCGGGATGTGGCGGGTCTTGGCGTCGCCGTGAAGGATGCCCGGCATCGTGTAGCCGCCCGAATCGCCGAAGCGGGTGGCGCAAAGAATGGCGGCCGGCATGTCCCACTCCACCGACGTCAGCGCATAAGCCGGCTCGGAGCAGTGAACCACTTCGAACCCCTCGTGCCGTAGTTCTTCAGTCAGACGCTTGACGAAGAAGAGGTTGGTATCGACCAGGAGGATTTTGCCGTAGTCTTCTATCGCGCTCATCCTTCACCCCCTTCCTCTTCCGGAACGGAATCCGGGGATGCGGCCGGCCCGCCAGGTGTCCCAAGCCGTCCCAAGTCGAGCACTTCGATGCGCTCCTCATCTGGGAACAAAAGGCCGCAGACGTGTGCCGGTGAAGCCTCCGGGGGAGGATGAATTTCCGCGTGGAGCATTTGGCACTCTCCGGTCACCGGGACGGCGGTCCATTCTTCCCCTGCGAAATTGCGGCAGATGACGAGATAGTATTTCCGCTCCGGCGCGCTTTTGCCGACCAGAGTTTGCGCCAAATCCCATATCGGCAGGATCTCCCCGCGGAGAAGCAGCACACCGCGCAAGGCCGGGGTGGTGTGCGGAAACTTCTGCACGGTTCCCGGACGCGACAGTTCAACCACCTCGGCGGTGGGTAGCGCGAACCGCTTCCCCGCCAGCGGAAACACCACAAAAGATTCCGTCTTTGCGATGGGGGTATTCATAACAAGGCCGTCTCCTGCGGCGGCTTGAACAGCGCCCACGCCGAGTCGAAAGTCTCTTCTTCCAGGCGGTTGGCCTCGCGCTCCAGCGTCTTCGGGTTCACCAGGGGAACGACGCATCCGTCGGTCAGAGCCAGTCCGCAATACCACTCACGCTCGGCGCCCTGGAATGCCCGAGGGAGCGGCACCAATGCAGCGGTTGCGGCCATCCGCTCCACGCGGTCCACGCGAACGGCTAAGTGTCCGGGGAAGAGCACCAGCAGGCGCGCTCCCGGTCCGGGCGGAATGCCGAAAAGCTCATGAGCGGAAATAATCGCCGTGCAACCGAACTCGGCGGGCGCCAGGCCGCGGTCTTCGCGGATCGCTTTTAGTGCGGAGGCCGCAATGGCCATGCGGTAGGGGCCGACCCAGAACAGAATCGCCGACTCCTTCGCCCGAACCTCCGTGCGCGGACGTAACAACCGTTCCTCTTTCATAGCGCACCTACTTTCGCGGCCCCTCGCAGATACAGCACGCGTTTTTCCAATGCCGCTACCATCAACTCGGGAGGAAGCACTTCATCCACCATTCCAGTGTGGATCGCTTCCTGCGGCATGCCGAAGATCGTCGAGCTGGCTTCATCTTGCGCGATGACGTAGCCTCCGGCTGCCTTGACGGCAACCACGCCGCGAGAGCCATCGTTGCCCATGCCGGTGAGGACGACGCCGACGGTCATCGGCCCGGCCCAGGCCGCGGCCGATTCCAGCGTCACGTCGGCGCAGGGGCGATAACCGGAGATGCGCGGGCCACTGTCGAGTTCGATGCGCCCGGAGGAACTGACGCGCAGGTGGTGGGAACCGGGGCACAATTGCAACAATCCAGGGCGCAGGGCCTCGCCGGCGACCGCTTCCTTGACGGGAATCGCCGACGCCTCCGCCAGTTGCTGCGCGAATTGGCTGGTAAAACTGGCCGGCATATGCAATGCGATCAGGATCGCCGCGGGGAAATCTTTGCGGAAATTTGGAACCAGCCGCATCAACGTGGCCGGGCCGCCGGTGGAAGCGGCCAGGACCACCACGGGACAGGACTCTCCAGCGATGTATTTGTCCGCAGCGACCGGCCGAGCTGGCACGGGTTCCGGCGGAGAGCTTGGCGCGTCCGCAACTGGCTGCGAATGGAGGCGCGCGGCCGTGCGCACCACCCGTACCTTGGCCGCCATCTTCAACTTTCGGGTCAGTTCGTCGCGCACGGTGTGCATGTCCAAATCGATCGCTCCCGACGGCTTGGTGACAAAATCCACGGCGCCCAAGTCCAGCGCGCGCAGCGTACCGCGGGCGCCTTCGCACGATTCGGAGCTGACGATCACGATGGGGCGCGGGTTGCGCGACATAATGATCTCCGTAGCCCCCAGGCCATCCAGGTGCGGCATGTTGATGTCCATGCTGATCACGTCGGGGCGCAGCGTTTCCGCCAGCGCCACCGCTTGGCGGCCGTCGCTCGCTTCACCAACGATTTGCAGGGAGGGATCCGAGCAGATGAGAGCCTGCAACACCTTCCGCATGAAGGCGGAGTCATCGACGAGCAGTACCCGGGTCTTCTTGTCGGAGACGGTCATGACAGCACCTCCGCAGGCTCCGGCTCGGGCGTGACTTGCTCGCCGGCCCGGCCCAGGAAACGGGCGACCGTGGCGATCAATTGTTCCTCCTGCACGGGCTTGGAAAGGAAGCCCGCGGCGCCTCCCTGCAAGGCTCGATCGCGGTGCTTGTCGCCGGCGCGCGAGGTCAGAACGATCACCGGGAGGCCGCGCGTCGAGGCATTCTGGCGGAGATGGGCCATCAGCTCGTAGCCGTTCGTGCGCGGCATCTCCAGGTCGGTGACGACCAGGTTGCAGCCGCCCTGGGTGGCGATTTCCAGCGCTTCCAGGCCGTCGCAGGCCAGCTTCACGCGATACCCGGCTTTTTCGAGCATGCGTCCTACAAAGCGCCTTACGCTGATCGAGTCATCCGCCAGCAGGACCACTTTCTCGTCCGGGGTCTTCGCCCGCGGCGCGGCGTCAACAACCGGCGACGCTGCCGCCAGGCTGTTTGCCGCGATGTCGCCGGCAAACGCCAGGCTTCGCTCCGGAGCGTCCGCGGCTACCAACCGGCTCACGTCCAGCAGCAGAATCAGGCTGCCGTCAGGCGCAATGGTGGCGCCGGAAAACAGCTTCACGTTGCGCAGATATTCGCCCAGACCCTTGATGACGATCTCGTCTTTGCGGAGGACCTCTTCGACGACAATTCCCATTTGGCGGCCTCCGACGTTGACTATCACCAAGCGCAGGTATCCGCTCGCCGGTTCGACGGGTTCCAGCCCGAGCCGGGTGTCGAGGCGGACCACCTCCATTACTTCGCCGCGGACGCGCGTGAGGAGCTTCCCGCCCACATCTTCGATCTCGGACGGGCGCAGCCGGCGAATCTCCTCCACACACGCCAGAGGAATGCCGAAGACCCAGGCACCGTGGCGCAAAAAGAGGGCTTGGGTGATGATCAGAGTGAGAGGCACTTTGAGCGTGAAGCGCGTTCCCATGCCTTTTTGGGTTTCGACGGTAATCTCGCCGTTCAGAGCCGTCACGTTGCTGCGGACCACGTCGAGTCCCACGCCGCGTCCGGCCAGCTCCGTCTTGCGCGAGGCGGTCGAAAAGCCGGGACGGAATAGCAATTCCAACAGTTCCCGTTCGGTGAGGCGCATAGCAGCGTCGGCGGAGAGGATTCCCAGGGTCTGCGCGGCGGAGCGAATCTTCTCATAGTCGATTCCCCGGCCGTCATCCTCCACGGCTATGAAAATCTGGTTGCCGCGGTGATAGGCGCGCAGGGCCACATGCCCTTGAGCGGGCTTGCCGCACTCGGCGCGCTCCTCCGGAGTTTCAACGCCGTGCGCCACGGCATTGCGCACGAGCTGGATGAGCGGATCGGAGATGAGCTGGATGATGCCGTTGTCGAGGTCGGTTTCCGCGCCGGCCAGCGCCAGTTCGACCTGCTTGCCGGCGGCCTTGGCGGCGTCGCGGGCGGTGCGGGACAGCCGGGTGTAGAGGTTGCCGATGGGCACCATGCGCGCCTCCGTGATTTCGTCCTGGAGGTGATGGGCGAGTTTGGCGAATTCGTCCATATCGGTGTTTACCTGGCGCACGAAACGGCCGAGCTGCGTCAGCACCTCGGTGAGGTCGGCGGAGATTTCGGTGAGCGACCGCGAGAGGATATTGAAGTCGTCGTAGCGGTCCCATTCGAGCTCGCTGAACTCAGCCTGCGCCGAGTCCCGATACGGAACCGGCAGCGGGAAACGGGTCGTGCCGGACGCTGGAAAGCGCGAGGGAAGAGCGCCAAAGTTCCCGTTCATGTGGGTGAATTCGTAACGCTCCTGGAACTCGCCGATCTTTTCGATCAGACGCGCTTTCGAGAAATTCAGCACCTCGGCCAGGTGTTCCAGTTCGCCCAGGCGGCCCAACATGCGGGTGCGGTTGATGACCAGCGAGCCCACGGAGTTCATCATGCGGTCCAGCCGGTCGAGGGGGACGCGGACGGACTTGGACTGCGATACGGTGGCGAGCTCCTTCGCCGGGGGCGGGGAAGTTTCCGACGGCACGGAAAACTCCGACGGTTCGTTGGAGGGCGCCTGCGGCTCCAGTCCCAACGGCTCGGAGGAAGCGACCAACGAACTTTCGATGGTTGCGCTCTCGGCCGATGCAACGGGTTCGTCTTCGGCAACGCTGGCAACGCTCTGAGGTACCGCGAGGTCCGGCTCGATCGGGGCGCTGGTCTCGCCGGCAGCTTCGCCAACCGGCGCTGCCGCGAGCGCTACTTCGCCGGCGGGCTGCTGGGGGGCTGACCGTTCTTCTTCCTCCTCGGCAGGCACCAGCGATGCGATGCGCGCGAGCAGGGAACCAACGGAGGTTTGCATCGTTCGCTCGTCGGCCCAATGGTGATAAAGGAACTTTTTCAGAACGTCGACGGCCTCCAGGCAGATATCCACGATTTCGGCGCTTGGCTGCAGCGCGCCGTCGCGCAGCCGGCCGACCAGGTCTTCGGCGCGGTGCGCCACATGGGCAATGCGATGCAGCCCCACTTGCGCGGCCGAACCCTTCACCGTGTGCATGGCGCGGAAGAGACGATGGACGATCTCGGGACTCGCGTTCGCTTCGAGCGCCAGCAGGCACTCGGTAACAACTTGGAGGTGCTCTTCCGCTTCCGGCAGGAAGAACTCGATAATTTCGGTCGGCACTTCGCCGTCGTCCGGCAGCGTTTCGGAAGCGGCGGTCTGGCATTCGTCCGAGGCTCCGCCAGCGAGGCTCCCGGCCGGCGCATCATCTTGCATTTGGGGCGCGGTCTCCTGGCTCGCTTCTTCCGATGACGTTTCGGGAGCCGCTGGGGAGGCTTCCGGTGCGGCGGCCTGGAAGGCGAAGGGATGCTTCGCTTTGAACGCCTGAATATCGTCGGAGGTTTCGATGCCGTTCGCGTTCAGCAACAGCAGGTCGGATTCGAGCAGCGTGGCCGCTTCCTGAATGAACTCCACGATGGCGGCGCTCGACTCGGGGCCAATTCCCGTGCTCAGCGCGTAGTGGAAGATGTGCGCCAGCTTGCCGGCGATTTCAGAGAACAGCGGCAAGCCATACTCGTCGGAGTTTCCCGCCAGCATCTCGGCCGACTGACAAAGCCGCTCCACCACGTCCGGCGCCGGGTAGGTGTCCAGCAGCACCCCGGCGTATTCCATCAGGAACAGCAGGTGCTCGGAGGCGCCCCGCGAAAATTGCTCCAAGTTGGTTTCTGCGGGTAGGCTCACAATGGTCTCCCCAACGTCGATGCGCCGTTTTCTCCGTCCGGCTTGCGGTAGAGCAAGTAATCGTCGAAGACGAACTTCTCGAAACTCACCGGAATATTGGAAATCGTTTCACAAGGACCCAGCAGCAGGTAACCGCCGGGCCGGAGGAAGTCGAAGAAGCGGCGGATGACTTCATTGCGCCGCTCTTCCGAGAAGTAGATCAGCACGTTCATGCAAAAGATGCAGTCCATGCGGCCGAGGTAAAGACTGTGAGTAAGGCTCATGGCGGTAAACGATACCATCCGGCGGATGGCGGGCTTTACCTCAAAAAGCGGGCCGGCCGGCACGCAGTAGGCTGCGATCTGCTCCGGTGTCAGGTTACCCAGACTGCGGCGCGAATAGACCGCGCGGGTGGCCCGGGTCAGGGCCTCCCGGCTGATGTCGGTAGCGAGGATTTCGACGTTCCAGGCCTTGGCGAAGGAGAGGCTCTCGGCGACGGCGATCGCGATCGAATAGGGTTCTTCGCCCGTGGAGCAGCCGGCGCTCCAGATGCGCAACGTGCGCGGGTGGTCCCATGACATTCTGGAGTGGATCTCCGGCAGCACGCGCTTCTTCAGCGCTTCGAAAGCGGACGGGTAGCGGAAGAAGAAGGTCTCGTGAGTCAGCAGGCATTGCAGCAGCGCCTCGTATTCCACGTTCGAGGAAAGGACGCGGCTCATCAGGTCGGAGGGGCTCGCCAGGCCCTTGGCCTGGAGATGCTCGCGAACGCGCGTCGAAAAGAACCGCTCGCGGGAACTGTCGAAGCAGACGCCGGAGCGCTTCTCGATCAGGGCGCGAACCGGGTCGAAATCCTGCCCGGCAACAGAAGCCGTCGTACTCATATCCGCTCCTTTTTACCGGCCGCCCGCAACGAGCGCGAGGGGGGTGGCGAGGGGAAGGCGCGCCGGCGCGCCCAAGGACCGCGTGGGTGCCGGCTCGCTCAAGGACCGTGTGGGCAGCGCCGGCGCCGGCGGCTCGGACGCCGGCGACCCGATGCGGAACTGGGAGAGCACGTCGTTCAATTGCTCGGAGAGCTTGACCATGAGTTCGACGGTGCATGCCGTCTGGCGCGCTCCCTGCGAGGTCTGCCGCGTGATGTTTGAGATAATCTGCATGGCGTTGGCGACACCTTCCGTGCCGCGCACCTGCTGCTTGGAGGCCAGCGAGATTTCCTGCACCAGCTCGGCGGACTGGCGAACCACGGTGGAGATGGCCTCCAGCGCTTTTCCGGCCTGATCGGCCAGCCGGGCTCCGACCTCCACTTCCTTGGTGCCCTCTTCCATGACCACGACCGCCTCGCTGGTCTCCACCTGGATGGCCTTGATGAGGGCGGCAATATCCTTGGTGGCGCTGCGGGAGTGCTCGGCGAGCTTGCGCACCTCGTCGGCGACTACGGCAAAGCCGCGGCCGGCTTCTCCCGCCCTCGCCGCTTCGATGGCGGCGTTGAGGGCCAGCAAATTGGTCTGCTCCGTGATGTCGTTAATGACGTTGATGATCTCTGAAATTTCCAGCGACCGGTCGCCCAGCGATTTGATCTTCTTGGCCGTCGCCTGAACCGAAGCGCGAATGCGCTGCATTCCTTCCAGTGAATCGCACACCGAGCGGTTGCCCTGCTCGGCAGCTTCCAGGGCGCGGCGGGCCGCTTCCGCGCTGGCCTCGGCGTTATTGGAAACTTGCTTCATCGAAACGGTAAGCTCTTCGACGGCCGACGAGGTGTTGGTGATCTCCTGGTCCTGCTGCGTGGCGCCGGAAGCCATCTGCTCGGCCGCAACCAGAATCTCGTTGGCGCTGGTCGAGACGTCGTTGGCGGCTTTGCTGGCGCGTTCGAGTACCTGGGTGAAATTGTTCAGCATGGAGTTCAGCGCCTCGGCAACGTTGCCCAGGGTGTCGTCGGTCGCTTTGGCTCGGAGCGTCAAATCCCCGCGGGCTACCTGGCTGATGACCTCAAGAAACTGGCTGATGCTGCGCTGCAACGCTCCCTGAGCTTCCACCGAGGGAGCCGACTGGGATACCCTCACCGCGGCGCGGCGGAAGTTGTCCACGACCAGGGTGAAGTCGCTCTCGGGCGGCAATCCCGAGACGGCTCGTGCATCGCCCGCAGCCAGCTTTTCGGAGAACTGGGACAGTTGCTTCACCGGCTGAACCACGCGGTTGCGGAGAACCAGCAAGATCGCGCCACTCAGCACGACGCAGATGAGCGCGGCAACCAGCAGCGGGATCGCCGCTTCCTGCGGCAGAGCACGGAAGTCCAGCATGGAGCGCCCGCCGGACTTGGAGCCCGCCCAATAGGCAATGCCCAGCACAAAGAACAGGCCGGCCACTGCCGTCAGGGCCAGCATCCATATTGTTCTGCTCAAACGAACTACCATTTCTTCCTCCTAAAAGCTGCGCCTTCGCGGCGCGCCTAGATCACGGATACTAGATCACGGATACCGGAAAAGCCTCGGCTAGACGGCGGATGTCCAGCGCCAAAGCCAATTGTTTGCCATGCCGGAGCATGCCGCGGAAATGCAAATCGCGCGGCGCTTCCTCCACGAGCAGCGGCTCGGAGTTCAGGCAGGTGCCGAACATTTCGTCGGCTGCCAGGCCCACGCGCAGCGTGTCACGCTCGGCCGGACCGCGCCAGGCCGCTACCACTAAATGGGTGGGTACCCGGCTCGCCGGCAGATTCTCCCGGTAAGCGATGTCCAGGACTGGAACGATTACACCGCGCAGATTGAAGATACCCATCAGAAAGGGAGGCGCCAGCGGCACACGGCTCAGTTCGGGCCATTCCACCACCTCCTCCACCTCGAGCACGGATAAGCAGTAATGCTCGCGGCCGGAACGGAATATACAGTACTGGTACTCCGGCGCCCGTTCACGCTCCGGCGCTGCGATTTTTCCACCGGCGGAAGCTCTTGCTTCCTCAACGGCAGTTTCTACTTGGGGTTGGTTCGGCATCAGCATCGGAGTGTGCAATCAACCGGCCAAGGCTGGAGGGATCTCAGTCGCTGGTCTAATCCAATCGGGCCAAAGAACTTAGCTAAAGTTTAAGAAGGCGAGACAGCAGGAAATAGAAGAGCGGAGATGAGCGGAAGTCTCGATTCGAGAATGCGTGATTCTCTACTAGCATCAGAATATGGAATTACTCAAACGCGGGTGCGCACCGTTGCTATGCGCGGAAGGCTTATCATTTGTGCAGCGAATCGGTTCCGGCCCGGCTGCGATGGTTTATTGGGCGCCGCTGGCACCCGTGAGAATGCCAGCGGGATTGGTAGAGAAGATTAATGAGTCATCCGGCTGACGCCAGCCTCCAGCGTCATGTGTGCGCTGGAAGTTCCCCACAGGGCATTCGCTTCCCAGGGCGCAATGAAGTCTTCGTTGCTCTTCGTACCCCACACCGCGGAAGTTTGCCAGAAATCCTGCCGATCGACCGGCAAGGTATGTCGCATCATCGGAGAAATTCCGGGAGAAGTTTTGAGAGGAGTTATGAGTTCCAGATTGGTCAACGAAAGGTATCCAGTAGTATTTGTTTTTTGCATGGTTTTCCTCCTACTTGGACTTGTTTCGTTACTACTCACCGTTGATAACTTCGGTTGTGGCAAGGCCCCATACAACGCTTGTTCCCCAAGCCAGGCTCTCACCCCATGCGATGCTGGAGGCCGACGTCGTTGTCTCGCCCCAGATCACACTGAAAGCCGACGTGGTGGAGTCTCCCCAAACCACGGAGTTTCCCCAGCAGACGGACGTGCCGCTCAGGATAACATTGGAGCCCCACACCACCGAGTCACCCCAGCTTACGGAGTCGCCCCAGCTAACGGAATCACCCCAACTTACCGAGTCACCCCAGCTTACGGAATCGCCCCAGGATACGGATGTCCCGTTGAGTAAGCTGACTTGGTGGGTGGTTGCGTTATAAACGGCTTTAGGAGAAATCGCGGAGCCAGCAACTAAATCATTGTTTGCCAAAGCCGCGTTGATGTCCAGGTAGCCGGCGCCGATCGTGAAAATATCGTTTTGAATAGTGAAGACCAGTCCAGTGCCAGGATCGGTCACGACGCTGAAGGCCGGGAACGTCTTCGAGGCGGTCTTCATCAGACGGGCCTTCACCTGGTCCGGTGTGAGCTGCGGATTCTTCTGCAACAGAAGGGCTGCTGCACCACTCACCATCGGCGCCGCCATGCTGGTCCCACTGAGCACGAAGTATTTCTTGGAGGTCGCTAGGCTCGTCACATCCTGATAAAGACTCAGCGGGACAACGTTGTCCAGAAACGTGCCGGGCAGAATCGCGGGCAAGTCTTGCGGGGCAGACAGTATGGAAATGATTTTATTCCCAGGGGCGACAATGTCCGGCTTGACAATGTGGTCGATAAGGCTCGGCCCTTTCGAGCTGTAGCTGGCCATTACGTCATCGGATCGCGAAGGATTGTTCTTGGTATTCACGGCGCCCACGGTGATCACGTAAGGATCGTTGCCGGGCGACAGGATGGTGCCGTACCCATTGTTTCCCGCGGAGTTATTTCTCCCCTGGTTTCCGGCGGCGACCACCACCACAATGCCCGCTCTCCAGGCTTGCTCCACGGCCTGGCACAAAGGATCCAAATAGTAGCCTTCAAAGGTTGGCCGGCCCACGGAAAGATTGATGACCCGGATATTGTATTGGGCTCTTAGATTGATCGCCATCTGAATGGCGGCGATCACATCGCTATCTGAACCCGAGCCGGTTCTATCGAGAACCCTGAGGTCAACCAAGCTGACATTGGGAGCGATACCCACAAACGCATGTTTGAAGCCAGGGCCAGAGGAGTTAGCGCCGTTTCCACCGACGATGCCGCCAACATGCCCGCCGTGGCCGTAGCGGTCATCTCCATCTCCACCGGTGAAATCATACTGGTAGACAACTCGCGACGTTGACCCGGCCATGAAATCATTGTTATCGGACAATCCGCTGTCGATTATCGCCACACCGACGCCGGTTCCGTTCCAGCCACTGGCGTTTGCGACATCCGAGCCCACGGTGGTCGCGAAATAGTCGAATTTAATCGAATCCGTAGTCTTGGCATTGAGTCCCCGGTCCGGTGAGATATAGACCACATTCGCATCCGGATCGTCCGCCAATATTTTTGCCAGTTTCCTGACCTGGCCTGGGGGCAGGTGAAAGGTAGCGGCATTAATGAAACTGTGCTGCTTCTTTAGAGACCCGCCCAGCGCTACGATTTTGCTGAGGTGCTTGGAGGTGGGGGGAGTAGAAAATTGAACGATGATATCCGACTTACCGGAGTCCTGCAGATCGGGGGATAGTTTGTTCGGATTTGAGCCCTTGCCCTTTCCCGCTGCGGCAAACGCCGAAACACTCACCAAAATCAAAAACAAAACAGGCATAACGCGTTTCATGTTTTTTTCTCTCCAATGGCAGTAGCCACCGCTTGGTTATTCGCATTTCAGATTCCAAATCGAAAACGGCGGCTTTGTTGCCGGAAATCAGGGGGTTATGCGAAATCGAGGCGCGAAGGGGGAATGGGCCAGTTTGTCCCAAAGCCGAGCAACCATCCGTCGCGACCGCCCGCGAAGGGGACAATTTGTACCGGAGGCTTAAATAACGGTGCGATTGTTGCGGCTGGAACATAGGTGTTTAAGACCAATCGGCGTCGGGTGCACCCTGCGGTCGAGGACGAGTGCCGATCGCCGAGTAGCGACTGCTACCGGCCGTCTGAGTTTCTACGAAACGTGTAGATTCGGGACAATAGTCCGGCATTCGAGGACCTCGAAATCAGGGTCTATGGCTGGAGTCTCGGCAAAGGACGCATCCGCCGACATCGACCTTAGTCTGCGGTAAAGCGTGCGGCGCGAAATTCCCAGGAGCCCGGCAGCCTTGCCCTGGTGACCGTGGGTTTGATCCAATATGCGCCGAATCATCTCGTTTTCCATTTCTTCCAGACGGCCACTCGCCGGCACAGGCTCCACAACTGGGATTGTCTGGGTCCCACAAGCCGCAATTTCGGCCGGCAAATCGGCGGGCCGGATCTCGGCATGTTCGCCCAGAGCGGCCACTCTCGTTATCACGTTCTTCAATTCGCGAACATTGCCCGGCCAGGAATATCGCTGTAGTAAATCCAGGGCTTCGGGAGCGAAGCGCAGGCGTGGATTGAATTCCCGGAGGAGAAATTCGGCAAGCGCCAAAATACACTCCGGACGCTTCCGCAGGGGGGGCACCTCAATATGAATCGCGCTCAAACGGTAGTAAAGGTCGCTGCGAAATTCACCGACGCTTGCCGCCTGCTTCAGATCCCTGCTGGTTGCAGCGATGAACCGGACGTCCACGGAAACCTTTCGCGTTCCGCCAAGCCGATAATACGGCGCGCCGTCGAGTACCCGCAGCAGCTTTACCTGGAGCTTGGCATCGAGTTCGCCGACTTCGTCGAGGAAAAAGACACCTTTATTCGCTAGCTCCAGCAGGCCAGGCTTGCCAACGTCGGCGCCGCTAAATGCACCCTTTTCAAAACCGAACAATTCGCTTTCAACAAGGTTTTCGGGAAGCGCTCCGCAATTCACATCTATCCAAGGCTTGGAGCAGCGCAGAGAGTTTCCGTGAATCGTCCGCGCAACGATTTCCTTGCCGCTTCCGGTCTCACCGCTGATTAGAACGGTGGCGTTCGTCTGGGCTACGCGCCGCGCAATCTCCATGACCCGATGCATCGACTCGCTCGAGATAATGGCGGCGGGTTCCACAATGGCTTCCATATTCAAATTTGCCTCCACTCGGTTTCGTCAACGGAGTTGACGATTACACCGCGCGGATGGAAGACACCTCTCGGACGGGGAGGCGTCAGTGGCACACCGCTCGCTCTGGACCACTGCACAAACTCTTCCACTTCGAATTGCTTCACCATCGGCGCCGGAAAGTGCAATCGGACTGCCAAGGCCGGTGGTATCCCAGTCGCTGTTCCAATGCAATCGGGCCAAAGAACTTAGCCAAAGTTGAAGAGATCGGGACAGCAAAAATCGGAAGAGCGGAGACGCGCGGAAATCTCCATTGGAGAATGCGCGATTCTCCAGAGCAACAATTCCGTCCCGGCTCGCTGTGCGGCGCGATAGTCGAGCCAGCGGCAGAAGACCTCCCGACAGAAAGCATCGGGCTGAATTTCCATATGCCGAACTCCATAGTTGAGAAAATGTCTCAGATTGGGATTGAGACATACCGCGGGTGTGAACTGGAAATACCGATAAATACAGGATATCGCTCGGCCGCGATTTGGCACTTGGTTTGCGCAGCACTACGCAGAGGACTACATGTCAAAAGCTGCCAAAATGTACATCGGCATCATCGTGGCGTCCGGGACGTCAATCATCTTGTATGTCTTGTTTCACTGGCAGTCGCAGGACCCCGTGCGGTTCTTATGTTACCTGGCTCTGGCGATGATGGCTTCCCAGATGAAGGTCAAACTCCCCAATATTACGGGTACCATGTCGGTCAATTTTCTGTTTGTGTTGATCGGCACGCTCGAGCTGAGCCTTCCGGAAACCCTTCTGATGGGTTGCACCGCCGCTTTTGTGCAGTGCGTTTGGAAGCCGAAGAAGCGTCCCAGACTGGTTCAGATCGCTTTCAACGTCGCCAGTATGGCAATAGCCGTCGCGGTCTGCAATCTGGTCTTCCAGTCGCTTGGGAATTATCAACATACCAAGGCTCTGCCGCTAAAGGTTGCGTTGGCCGCCTCCGCCTACTTTTTGGCGAATACGCTTCCCGTTGCCGGCGTCATTTCCTTGACCGAATCGAAACGCGTTCACGACGTTTGGCGCGAGTGTTATATCTGGTCGTTTCCTTATTATCTGGCGGGTGCCGGAATTGCCGCGGCCATCACCGCTGGGAATCGAATGCTCGGCTGGCAGACTTCCCTGCTGGTTTTGCCGGTTCTCTTCTGGCTGTATCGTTCTTATCGCATGTACCTCAATCGTCTGGAAGGCGAAAAGAATCACGCCGAAGAAATCGCCCGGCTTCACCTGCGCACCATTGAAGCGCTGGCGCTGGCAATCGAGGCAAAGGACACTACAACCCACGATCACTTGCGGCGAGTCCAGGTATACGCCGTTGAAATCGGCAAAGAGATGGGCTTGAGTCGCGATGACCTGGAAGCGCTCCGGGCCGCCGCCCTATTGCATGATATCGGCAAGCTGGCCGTACCGGAACCAATCATCTCCAAACCCGGCAAGCTGACGCCGGAAGAGTTTGAAAAGATGAAAATCCATCCCGTGGTAGGAGCGGAAATCCTGGAACGCGTGCAATTTCCCTATCCGGTTGTTCCTATCGTACGGTCGCACCATGAAAAATGGGACGGATCGGGTTATCCGAGTGGAATCGGAGGCGAGGAAATCCCCATCGGCGCCAGGATTCTGGGCGCGGTTGATTATCTGGACGCACTCAGCTCCGATCGCCAGTATCGTCGCGCGTTGCCGATCCATGTCGTTATGGAAATGTTGCTCGATCAAGCCGGCAAGGGCTTCGATCCACGCGTCGTGGCAATCCTAGAGCGGCGTCACGAGGAACTGGAACAATTGGTCCAATCGCAACCGAATTCGGAATCGAAGCTCCCGGCCCTCCTGAAAATCCAATCCGCGGTCGAGCCGGCGGCCGGGTTCCAAAACACAGCGGCAGCTAATAGTTGCGAAACGCCAGGCTTTGTCGCATCCATTGGCGCGGCGCGTCAGGAAGTGCAAGCCCTCTTCGAATTGAGCCAGGATTTGGGTAACTCGCTCAGCCTGAATGAAACTCTGTCGGTTGTGGCTTCGCGGCTGAAACGGATTGTGTCCTTCGATTCCATTGCAGTTTACCTTCAGCGGGATGGGCGTCTTGTACCGGAATACGTGAGCGGCGTGGATTTCCAGCTTTTCTCATCGCTCGAAATTCCCGTGGGCGACGGACTCTCCGGCTGGGTAGCCCAAAACAGAACGCCCATCCTGAATGGCAACCCATCCGTCGAACCCGGTTACCTCAACGATCTCCGCAAATTCAGCACCTTGCGCTCTGCTTTGAGCGTCCCGTTGGAAGGTCCGAACGGAATCGTGGGCGTGCTCTCGCTCTACTCCATAAACGGCGATGCGTTCATGAAAGATCACCTTCGGATCCTGAACGGCATCACATTCAAACTCGCACTGGCGATCGAAAATGCACTGAAATATCGTGAGGCGGAAAGCTCGGCGACAACCGACGCTCTCACCGGGCTGCCCAACGCGCGGTCGCTCTTCCTGCATCTGGACAGCGAGGTGAGCCGTTGCAAACGGGAGAACGGCTCCGTGGCTGTGCTGGTTTGCGACTTGGATGGATTCAAGCAGGTGAATGATCGTTTTGGACACCTGGAAGGAAACAGAGTCTTAAAAATTGTCGCCGAAGGCTTGAAGAATGCCTGCCGGCCATACGATTACGTGGCGCGCATGGGCGGAGATGAGTTTGTCATGGTGCTGCCGAGTCAGCATCCTGAGACAGTGGACGGTATCATGAGTCGTCTTTCCGACATCCCCCAAAAGGTAGAAATGCTGTTCGGCGAACGTATCGTGACCATCAGTGTGGGAGAGGCTTTCTACGGGCTGAACGGCACCGACGCCGAACAACTGCTGGCTGCGGCGGATCGTCGCATGTATGACAATAAGCAGCAACGCAAACGGGGTCTTCCCATCCTCGGATTCAGCTCCCCGGTTGAGTGGGAGACCGCAACCGTGCACTAGATCTAAGGCGATTACGGTTTCGCCGAGGCTGGCCTTTGGATGGGTTTCGTAAAAAGGACTTTGAATGAGTGTTCTAAAAATATCCCCCGAAAAATCCCCGGTCGGAAAGGCGGCCATTGGGGATCAAGGGTATGTGGCAAGGACTGTGCCCAGACGGGTGACTAGCTGTTCAATCGGGAGGCATTGCATGAAGAGTTTGACGTTTCATCGGATACACGCCGCGCTTCTGCTGTTGGTGTTCAATCTTTTGCTCGCACCGCATGCCGCTCTGTTGGGCCAGGAAACCCGCGGCGAGTTGTACGGTACCGTAAAAGACGCCAGCGGAGCGCTGGTCCCGGCTGTGAGCGTTACCGTCACAAACAAAACCACCAGCCGGGTCTTGCGAACCACAACCGGAATCGACGGAAAATATCTCGCGCACAATCTGGAGCCGGGGCGCTACAGGGTCCGTTTTGAGATTGCGGGGTTCGCCCCGGTGGAGGTGGAGAATGTCGATCTGGCGGTGGGTGCCGAATTAAACGTGGATGCGAAACTACAGGTGGCTCCCATTCAACAAGCCGTCACGGTGATCGACAGGGCTCCGCTGCTGGATTTGTCGGGCCCAACGGTGGCCCACAATTTGCCTGCCGAAGAATTCGACCGTCTCCCGAAAGCCCGCAGCTTCCAGTCATTGTTGTTTCTTTCGCCATCGGTAAATTCCGGAGTGGATCAGTTTGGCAAGGAGATCGGCGTGGAAGGCGGTTTCCAGGTCAACGGAGCCAGCGCCGCGGAGAACCAGTTTTTTGTGGACGGAGTTCCCACAAATAGCCTGGTGAATGGCGTATCCCGGCAAAACGCGATTTTTGAATTTCTAGACGACATTCAAGTGAAGACCGGCGCGATCGATGCCGAATACGGCGGAGCGCTGGGCGGCGTCATGAGTGCTGTTTCGAGGTCGGGTGGTGATAGCTTCCATGGCGACGTTCATTATTATTTCTCGGGTAATGGCATCAGCGCGGGTCCGCCCAAGAGGTTAGTGCTGGACCCTGTAACCCAGGCAAGGGCAAGCTTTGTCCAGGATCGGAAACAAGTAGACAACCGGCAGGAAATTGGTGGTTCGCTGGGCGGTTATTTAATGAAAGACCGGCTGTGGTTCTTTGCGGCGGCCTCGCCCCAGTGGCATCGAGCCACCAGTAACGATTTCTTCAGCAGCGGTACGGAGCCGGGCTCAATTCATCAGAAACAATTGTCACAAAATCTGTTTGGTAAAATTTCCTTTGACCCCAATGCGAGAATCCGCACCAACTTTACGTGGCTCTATACCCCTTTTTATTCCACCGGCCGGTTTCCTGTATTGAATGGTCTTCAGGCCGATACGCTGACATCCTCGCTCGCTGCGAACCAGGCGAGTAAGACCATCGGTTTTTCTCAGGCGCAATCCAGTTATACGGGCAGCATTGATTTTGTATTGACCAGAAAATCCATCCTGTCGGTTCGCGGAGGCCGTTCTTGGGACGACTATAAAGACACGGGCGTTCCGCCGATCAGCGCAGTCGTATATAGGACCTCGCCATTGAACAACCTGCCTCCGGATCTGCTGGCCACGGTGCCACCCGAATTGCAGCGGCCGACCGGCTTCACCAATACGCCTCGCGTGCAGCGGACCGCATTCGACATCACGGCGCGTGCGTTTGTCCAAGCCGACTATTCGGTGATCGCAAAATTTTGGGGCGACCACGAACTGAAAATCGGAGCCGGCACGCAGAAGAGCGTGAACAAAGTGGACTTTAGTTATCCAGGCGGCGGTTACGTGTATGTATTTTGGAACAGTGCGTTCAAGAGCAGCATCCCGGCCAGCCCGTGCAACCTCAGCCCGTGCCGCGGCGCTTATGGATATTACGAGGTCGACAATATCGGCACTCAGGGAAGTGGCGGTTCGAGCATTACCAACCTCTATCTCCAGGATCAGTGGCGAATCCATCCGCGACTCACTCTGAGCTGGGGCCTGCGAACCGAAAACGAATCGGTCCCATCCTTCCGGCGGAGTGTACAAGACCAGGCATTTCAGTTCGGGTTTGGTGACAAGCTCGCTCCCAGGCTGGGTGTGGCCTATGACGCGCTGGGAAACGGGAACCTGAAACTATCGTTCAGTTGGGGAATGTTTTATGACTGGGTAAAGTTTGACTTGGCGCGGGGAGCTTTTGGCGGGAATTTCTGGAACGTCAGATATCGTGCCTTGGATACGCCGAACGTATTCTCGCTGAGCGGCACGAATGCGCCCGGCGCCGATCTTTGGAACCCGGCGGTACCCGGTTCTTTCCGTGACAGACTTCCGCCCTCGTTCAATGCAGTGGATCCGAACTTGAAGCCAATGAGCAGCGGCCTGCTGAACGCGACTGCCGAATACCAATGGGGCCCGCATACGGTGTTGAGAGGTAGTTATGTCCACAATGATTTGCGCCGGACCATCGAAGACATTGGAGCTCTCGTGGACGGGAACCAGGGATATGTGATCGGGAATCCCGGCGAGGGAATGGCGAAGGTCATGGCGGCCTCCGGCACAACGACGCAGGTAATTTCCACCCCCAAGCCCCAACGGACGTACGATGCCATGGAGCTTTCGATTACGCGCCGGTTCAGTAATGGATGGTTCTTCAGCGGCAGCTACGTCCTCAGCCGTCTGATCGGAAATTATTCGGGATTATCGGATACGGACGAAGTACTCACTCCGACAATCGGATTGTCCTACCCAACCGCACAACAACAGGGCGGCAGCCTGGTTCGCCCCGGCACCAATACTTCCGTAGCGTATGATCTCGATGAGATTCTCTTCGATTCGCACGGCCGTCCGAACGTGAACGGCAGGCTGCCAACCGACCGCCCGAACGTTTTCAAATTATACGGCTCATATGCATTTAAGTTCGGCACCGAGCTTGGCGCATTCTACTACGCCGCCAGCGGAACTCCCATCACCTCCACGGTCATGAGCGCCAACGGTCTGCCAATCTTCGTCGAGGGGCGCGGCAACATGGGCCGGACTCCGTTTCTCTCCCAGACCGATCTAATGGTCGCGCACGAATTCAAATTGACGGAATCGAAGAAGCTACGATTTGAATTCAATATGCTGAATCTCTTTGATCGGAAGACCTCGCGTCATACCTTCAATTGCCTGAACAAGGGATGCCAGCTAGGTCAGCAGAGTTCAGCGATGGATTTGAGCGGTGCGAACCTGTTCAAAGGATATGATTACAAGTCCTTGATCCTGGAAAGTCCTGACGGGCAAAACGCTTTCGATCCGCGATACGGCATCGCTGATCTATTCAATCCTGGCTTCGCCGGGAGATTCGGAGTTAAGTTCATCTTCTAGGGGGGCTCGATCGGCTTCTCATGACTTGCGGCGAACCGGCCTCCGCGCAGGTTCGCGTCGATCTAACTTTGCACTCCAGCCATTCGGCTGCTGCTTCCCGCGCACTATTCGGTTCGAGTTCCTGTTCCGCTCTACATTCGCTTTCCAGAGGAGAGAATCTGCCTTGGAAGGGGATGGAACTGTTGTATACTATTTTCCGCGCGAAGGCCATGGGTGGATTCCGTTAAGAATACAAATTGTTCCGGACTAGGTCCCGGAAGCGGGACCGTTGGCAGAATTGTTACCAGCGCATCTTCGCTGGACTTTGGGTCAAGGGTTGGTTCAAAATCTGTTTTTCGGCGGATTGGTACAGACACCTAATCTTGGGGGGCGTTATGAGACGAACGGTGGGAACAGTTCTGTTCTTATTGATCTGGTTTGCGAGCGCCGCGGCCATCCGCGCCCAGGTTACGACGGGCACGATCTCCGGTACGGTAAGGGACCGCAGTGGCGCCGTGCTGCCTGGCGTGAAGGTCGCGATACTCAATGAAGACACCGGAATCTCGCGGGACGCTACGAGCGATGCTGGAGGGAGATACTCCGCGACTTCGCTCAGCCTCGGAAATTACAAGGTATCGGCCAGCCTCGAAGGATTTCAGACCCAGGTGCGCAGCGGTATCGTGCTGACGGTAGGACGCGAGGCATTGGTCGATATCGAACTGAACGTCGGCGCGGTCAGCCAGACCGTCGAAGTGACCGGGGAGGCTCCGCTGGTGCAGACCGCTGAAGCCGCCGTCGGATATCTGGTGGCGGACAAAACCATCCGCGACCTGCCGCTCAACGGCCGCGACGTGACGCAATTGATCCTGCTCAACCCCGGCGTGTTTTCCGCCGTCAACAGCAAGGCCGACAGCGAAAAAGTGGGATACGGCAAACGCATCAGTATCTCCGGATCGCGCGGCGAGGACAACGCATACCTCCTCGATGGCACCTACATCAACGACTACCAGCGCCATATTCCGGCCGGACCCAGCGGCGCGCTCCTGGGCGCCGAGACGATCCGCGAATTCCAGGTACTGACCAACTCGTTCAGCGCGCAATACGGCAGGGCTATGGGCGGCGTGTTTAACGCGGTCTCGAAGGCCGGCGCCAACGAGTGGCACGGCAGCGCCTACGAATATCTGCGGAATAGCGCGCTGGACGCCAGGGACTTCTTCGATGTCGGGAAATTGCCTCTGCGGCGAAACCAGTTCGGGGGCACCATCTCAGGACCCGTGAAGCACGACCGGACTTTTTTCTTTGCCGCGTTTGAAGCGATGCGCGAGTCGTTATCGCGCACTCAGATCAACATCGTGCCGGATGAGGCCGTTCGAAGGAACGCCGTGCCGGTCGTGGCGCCGTTCCTGCCGTTCTTCCCGCTTCCCAACGGAAGGAATTTTGGAGACGGCACCGCCCAGTACCACTTCCCGGCGCCGCAGCCGACCACCGAAAATTTTGGCCAGGGACGCTTGGATCATCAGATCTCGTCGAAGGATGCCGTGTTTGCGCGGTTCACGGCTTCCAATTCGGAACGGATGCGAGTTGCCGATTACCCAGGAAATGCCTCCACCCAGGTTCTGAAAACGCGGCTCTTGACGTTATCGGAAACTCGAATTCTGTCCAACGCCGCTCTCAACACGTTCCGGGCAAGTTTTAGCCGCGTGGTTCCGATCTCGTTCACCACGGGCTTCGCGGCTCCGGCGGGGGTCATCACCGTCCCAGGGCAAGCGCTCCCAGGAATCAGTCCCGGAAATAACATTACCGCATACAACAACAACGTCATTCCCAGAATCTTCTTCCTGACGAACCGATTTAATTATGCCGACGACGCGAGCTGGACGCTCGGCGCGCACGCCGTGAAGTTTGGCGGCACGCTGGAGCGTTTTCAGTTCAACGTGGACCAGCCGAATCGTCCCAATGGCACCTGGGCCTTCAACAGCCTGACGGATTTTCTCGCCGGCAGGCCGAGCACTTATCGCGGCACGCCTCCCCTGACCGGGGCCGGCTCCGAACGGGGAATGCGGCAGTGGTTTTATGCCTGGTATTTGCAGGATGACTGGCAAGTCAAGCCGCGCCTGACCCTGAACCTGGGCTTGCGCATTGACCGCTCCTCCGTACCAACCGAGGTCAATGGATTGATCGCCAACATTCATCACCGGGAGGATCGGGAGCCGACCGTTGGCGGCGATTACTGGAAAGCCACGGGGTTCAATGTCGCCCCGCGCTTTGGGTTTGCGTGGAGCCCGTTCGGCGGCAGCAAGACGTCCGTCCGCGGCGGAGTTGGAATGTTTTACATGCCTGTAGATCCGGGGGTGTGGTTCCGGGCTATGGCACGGGTCGCTCCGTTGTTTGCCGAGCTGCAATTCACCAGCCCGGTTGGCTTCCCCGATGCGCTGGCGGCCATTCGAGCGGCCTCGGCCGCTTCCTTCGGGACGGTCTATGTTTTCTCTTACGACAACATGAGAACCCCACACTCGGTGCAGTACAACCTGAACGTACAGCAACAAATCGGATCCAGCAGCGTGCTCACCGTGGGATATGTGGGAAACCGCGGATTCAATCTAGTTTCGCTGAAAAACTATAATATGCCGGCGGCGACATACAACGGCCGGTCGCTTGAATTCCCAGCCAACGCCGCGAAGTTCAACCCGAACTTTGAATGCATCTGCTACTACAACGACGACACGAACTCGTGGTATAACGCTCTGACGGTTTCTTACCAGAGGCGGTTCTCGGCCGGTTTGCAGGCGCAGGTTTCGTATACCTACTCGAAGACTCTCAATGAAAACGATGGAAACAACACCGCCCAGAACGTCACTTCGAACGATTTCTCGACTCAGAAATACACCTACGATCGCAGCGCCAATCGGGGGCTCAGCGGCTATGGAGTCCCGATGGCCATTGTGGCGAATTATTCCTACGATCTGCCCCTCGGAAAGGGGATGAAGGGCATTGCCGCCAAAGCGCTTGCGGGTTGGCAACTGAGCGGCATTGTCACCGCGCAGCGCGGCCAGCCATTCAGTATATTCGCCGCCACGCCGACGGCTCTCCAGAATGTTCAGGTAAATACCGTTCGCTCTCCGAATCTAAATCCAGGCTACAAGGCGAACCCGACGGAAGGGACATCGGCCGGATGTCGGCTGTCAACTTCCGCGACGGGTTCCGTCAACATTCCCGCCGGGACCCCGCTCCGAACCGTGGATCACTACTTCGATCCGTGCGCCTTTTCAGCCCCTGGACCCAGGGAGTTGGGAAATCTCGGACGGAATACCCTGGTCGGGCCGGGTTTGGTGAAGTGGGATTTCTCACTACTGAAGAACATTCCGCTCACCGAACGCTACAACCTGCAATTCCGGTCGGAATATTTCAACTTGCTGAACCACCCGAACTTCGCCGGCCCGCAAGCCAGCGAATTCAATGGCAACGGATTTTTCACCGCCAGCGCCGGAAACACTTCCTCGACGCTGAACCAGAACTGGCGGCAGATTCAATTTGCGCTCCGGCTGACATTTTGATCCGGGGCGCCGATCTCCCACTCGGGATGGGCCGCGAGTTGTAGGGGGAATGGCGAAGGCCGTCCGCTTATGTTCGCGGCCAATCCGGCAAGTTTGAAACGCATTCGAAGCAAAGCCACCGCAGCGCCCCGCCATCGCGGGCCCATTGTTCGCACTCGCAGATGCGATCACAGCCCGCGCAAATCTCCAGCGAGTTGACGCTGCGATGGATGTTCTCCCGCATCTCTTTCAGTTCCCTGAATTCGGAAATCGCTTGGTCCATGGCGGGCCCCCGTTCCCATCGGCTTTTCAGTCCCTGGTACGTTCTGACTCCGACACTTGTTAAGATGCCGGCCCGCGGATTCTGGATGCTTTCGCTGTTGCGAAACGGGGCAGCGGCGCAGCACCGGTGTATGCTTTGCGGCATCCCTCTACTTTGTAGGGGACTCTAGCCCAGGGAGGCTATGGCGGAATCTTTGCCGTGAACTCATACTACGTTCAGAAGGCCATAAAACCGGCCTTCCATGGAGGTAAGTATGAAAAAACTAGTAACGATGTTGATGGCGGGAATCTTTGCGATCCCGCTGACGATTGCGACGGTCGCTTCGGCCCGGGGCAGCGCAGCTCCCCAGACGGCAACTTCTACGGATACGGCAACCAAGTCCGCCAAGAAGTCGAAGAAGTCCGCCAAGAAGGGTACGAAGAAGAGCAAGGCCAAAAAGGCTGTGACCGAAACGCCTGCCACGGGCAGCGGAAAGTAATCGAAGATTAGCGCTGTCTCGCCGGTCGAAGGGAGATTCCCAATGACCGGCGGGGCGGCCGTTTTATTACCCGCCGTTCCGCGGAATCCACGTGCCGATTCCACAAACCGTCCGACTTCGTCCGGCCCTTTTTCACTCCCACGAATTTGCGGTTTGCTTTTTTCTATCCACACCAAAACACGCACGGGATGACACGCGCATTTCTCCTGTTACTGTAGCTTGCTTTGTGGCAATGAAAAGCAGGTCCTTCGCTTCGCTCAGGATGACAGCGTTAGAGACAGCGCTTTTGTCGCCGTGAGGGACCGGATTACATCACGAGATATGCACTATGGCGTTTTCAGGGTTGCTGTATAGCAACACCGGGGTCAACCCCTTGCGGGGTTGGGCTGCTCATTTCGTGGTTTACCGTAGGTTGAAACCTACGGCTATTCACGGTCAGCCCCT
>Ga0209726_10002288_pt1 | contig 28633 bp, 22 predicted proteins | sample Subgrocontami54m_FD_187453 | JGI IMG/M metagenome (GOLD analysis project Ga0209726, IMG submission 187453) | Subsurface groundwater microbial communities from S. Glens Falls, New York, USA - GMW46 contaminated, 5.4 m (SPAdes) (version 3) | ecosystem: Environmental > Aquatic > Deep subsurface >... | reverse complement strand
GCTGCCCCGCCCGCCTTCGGCGGAGCCGCGGCCACAGCGCCGGACCGTGCGGCGGGGACCCCGCACCAGCGCCAACCCCCTATAGTGAGACAGGCTCTGAAAAGCCCGCGCCACAACAGAAGGGCCGCGCCGCAACAGGACGCCGGCGCCACAATACGATCTGTTCTCTGCTGTCTGTTCTGCCCGAAGGGCTAGGCTTTCTCGGTCACCTTGTATTCGAGGCGGCGGCCGAGGGCGAGGCGGACCTGGGCGTCGAGCGCGGGCATGGCGGTGAAGAAGAGGGTGATGGGCGCCATGAGCGTCCACTGGATGAACTGGACCGGGTAGAGCCAGACCTTCCATCGCTTCGGGCGCTCGGGGCGCATCATCATGTCGAGGATGATCATCATGATCAACGGGATCATGCACGGCATCAGGATCCAGTGCGATGTGGTGATGAACCACGTGGGGATGTTGTGCTGGGCGAACGGGTGCAGGTTCAGGCCGACCCAGCCGCTCCAGCCGCCGGCCGACATGTTGGCGGCGACGCCGGTGATGAGGAACCACTGCGCCGACCAGAGCACGTGGTTCTCGGTGAGGCTCCACGTCCGGCGCAGCTTGCGGAGGAACGGGATCTCCGGGTGGGCGATGAACTGCTTGATGGCGTAAGGGATGTCGGAGCAGCCCCAGGCGTGGCGGCGCGCCTGCTGGTAGTGCTCCCAGAACGTGCGCTTGTAGGAGACCGCACGGACGCCGTCGTTGCCGACGGGGAGCAGGATCGGCTGCACGTCGGGCTCGCCGCCAAGCTCGAAGAAGCACTTGAGGAACATGTGCCAGTCTTCGGGCACGACATCGACGTCCCAGTAGCCGACGTCGTGGCACATGCGCATGCTCAGGCTGTAGGTCGACTGCGGGAACAGCACCGTGTACTTGCGCATCAGCTTGGCGAGGTGGTTGATCCCACCGAGGCTGTTCTGGATGCGCAGCGGCGCGGGCACGTCCCAGACGTTGTTGTAGTAGAAGATCGGGCCCTGCCAGAAGGTGCGGTAGCGCTTCGGGTTCGTCGCGAAGTAGTAGGTGAGAGCGCTGAAGTAGCGCGGGTGGAAGAGCGTGTCTGCGTCGCAGCTGGTGACGGTCATGTGGTCGAGGTTGTAGCCCATCTGGTCGCAGAAGAGGCGCTTGGCCTTCTTCGCGGCCCAGGCTTCGTTCGACGACTTGCCGCGCACCTCGCCGGCGATGTCGCCGGGGTGCGTGGTGCCGATCATCGCGAGGAAGCTGTGTCCGAACTCGCTCTGCAGGATCTCGAAGCGGCGCGGCGCGTCCGTGTCCGGCTCCTCCATCGCGACGACGACGAGGAGCTTTTCGCGCGCGACCTCGCTCTCGGCGAGCTTGCCGAGGGTGGCGCGCAGCTTCTCGACGGACTCCTTGTACGTCGGGATGATGATCATGTGGTGGACGTCATCCCAGGCGATGAAGTCGCGGTCGCCGCGGCGACCGTTGTCGGCGGCGAAGGGGCCGTAGGGCAGCGTCTCGACTTCGAAGCGGCGGCGCCAGTCGATGAGCGCCGTCGCCTTCATCGCGCGGTAGCCACGGATGGTGTGGATGCCCATGTTGAGCGAGCGCCACGCCCAGTAGACGTCAAAACCGAGGAGCATGACGACGAGCGGGATGGGCAGGAAGTAGGCGCCCCAGACGAGCGTGGAGATGAGGAGTGCGGCGAGCGCGAACGGCATGATCTCGAGCCCGCGCGTGAAGAGGCGCTCCCACGTGGTGACGTGGACGCGCTGCTTGACGGCGGCCGCGACATCGGCGACGTCCTGGGCGATGTCCGCGATATCGAGCGCGGGGTGCGGCGGCGGCAGGACAGCGACCTGCGCATCGGCGGAGCGCAGGAGGGCCGTGCCTCCGGCGGCGTGATGGTACGCCTCCGGCAGGTCGCCGAAGCGTGATGCGGTCACGGGTTCCCAGACAGCGCGGAAGCTGCTGGCGGTCTTTTGGCGTCGATGCTTCGGAATGGCGGGTGTTGTGCCTCCGTGCACGTCGTCAGCCTGGTATGAAAAAAGGTCGTCCATATGATTGGTCCGACCTTCAAAGCCTACGAGGTTAGCTGGCGGCTTAGGGGAGAAGGTTCCCCCGGGTCACAGCTCGCGACCCTTCAGCCCGGATCCCGTTTGGGTCCCCCGCTCCGCGCACTTCCGCGCGCGGACTCGGCTGTTGCTATGCGGTTGTCTACCGGGCGATCTTAGGGTGCTGCCGTTCAGGCTGTCAAGGTGCGTTTAGGGGATAGGTGTTAGGGACCAGGGATTAGGGAGTAGGGGGCGGAGAACCTCGAATCCGGTACGTGTCTCGCGTTATGTCGTGCCAATCGAATCTGGCGGGGGGTTCGTTTTGTAGTTTTCGGTTTTCAGTTCACAGTTTGCAGTTGACAGTTCTCGGCGGACGGCGGACCAACACCTCACCCCTTGCCATGGCGAGCCCGGGCGCTGCTTGCGTGGCAACGATCCTCGTCCGGCGCGCCATGAAGAGCTTATGCTGATGATCGATCGTTGTCAAGTTCGATGAGGGTGCAGACGGGAACCACAGATTGCACCGGATGTAGGGCGGAAGACGGGGGACGGGAACCACAGATTGCACCGATTGCACAGCGAGAGGGGCGGGGACGCGTCAACCGTCCTGGTGATGAGGCGGACGGCGTGGTTGTTTCAATCCTCATCCGCCGCGCGCGACGGTGCGATCTCGGGTGCGGCAGCGTGCAGCGCCGCACGAAGGTCACGGGCTTCACTCCCGTTTGAAGCCACCTGCGATCCTTGCTCCCATAACGATCCGCCTTCCTGACGGCAGGAAACAGCCTGAACGGGACTTGCACATGGCGGCCGAGCGATCGAAGGTTTGAGCGTGGAACTCGGACTGCACCGCTCCATGCGGCTGGGCCTGGCGGTCGCGGCGCTCGTCGGCGCCTTGCTGGCTTCGGCCTGCGGCGGAGGGAGCACCGACGGCTCGGTGCGGCTGGATGACCGGGCGAAGGTGGCCGCGATGGACACATCGCCTGAGCAGACGCCGGCTGAGGGGACGCTGCGGATCGCGATCGCGGGAGTGATGTCGCCATCGCGGACGCTGGACGCGTATGACCAGTTACTCGGATACCTGCACGGCCGCCTGGGCATCAAGGTCACGGTAGAACAGCGCGCCAGCTACGCCGAGGTCAACGACCTGCTGCGCACGGGGCAGGTCGACGTGGCGTTCGTGTGCTCCCGCGCTTACCTGGAAGGTCAGGAGCAGTTCCGGATGGGGCTGCTGCTGGCGCCGCAGGTGAATGGCGACGTCACGTACTACTCGTACCTGATTGTGCCTTCGGACAGCGGGGCGATGTCGCTTGCCGATCTGCGCGGTAAACGCTTCGCCTTCTCCGACCCGCTGTCCAACACCGGGCGGCTGGCGCCGGAGTACCAGTTGCATCTTGCTGGCGAGACGCCCAACACGTTCTTCGCCAGCCACGAGTACACGGGGAGTCATGACAACTCGATCCTCGCCGTCGCCGATGGTCTGGCCGATGGCGCCGCCGTCGACAGCCTGGTGTACGAGTACATCGTCGCCCGCACTCCGGAGATCGGCCGGCGCACGAAGATCATCGCCAAGTGGGGTCCGTACGGCATCCCCCCGCTTGTGACGTCTCCCGGGCTGGCGCCCCAGTTGCGGGAGAAGGTACGGACGGCGCTGTTGGAGATGGACCAGTCTGAAGAGGGCCGGACCGCGCTCGCAGCGCTCGGGGTCGACCGCTTCGTCACCATCGATGACCAAACGTACGACTCGATCCGCGCCATGATGGCGACGCTGCGAGAAGCGGGGCGATGATCGCGCGACTTCGCCGGCGGATCTGGCGCATTGCCGGCGCGACGAGCGTCCGCTGGAAGATCATGGGGATCGTCATTGGCGTCATCCTGACGCTCGGCGGCGCCGTGACGTATCAGTTCGCAGCGCGCGACGCGAGTTCGATGCGGGAGCAGATTCGCGAGAAAGGGCTGGCGATGTCGCGCGCCCTCGCCGCCCGGAGCACAGACCTTGTGCTGACGAACCAGCGCTACGCGCTCTACGATCTCGCCACGGAGATCCAGCGGAGCGACCGGGACGTGCGCTACGTGTACGTTACCGACAGCTCCGGTCAGCCGCTGGTGCACACCTTCGGCGAGGGGTTCCCGCGCGGCCTCCTCGCCCTTCCCGCGCCTGACCCCGGCGCCACGCAGACCACGTTGCGACTTTCCACGGAAGATGGTGTGGTACAGGACATCGCCGTGCCGATCCTTGCCGGGCGCGGAGGCTTCGCGCACGTCGGCGTATCCGAGTCGCGTGTACGACGCGATGTCGCAGGGGACGTTCAGGCCAGCCTTATCATCATCGCGGGAATGGTGCTGCTGGGCGGCGCGGGCGCCTTCGGCCTGGCGACGGTGCTGACGCGACCGGTCGGGAAGTTGGTGGAGGCGACCGAGGCGGTGGGCCGCGGCGAGTTCGACAAGCCAGCGCCGGTCTGGGCGACCGATGAGATCGGGCGGCTCGGCATCGCCTTCAACCGCATGACGGACCAATTGCGGCAGTCGGCGGAGACGCTGTTGCAGCGCAACCGGGATCTCGAGGCACTCAACGCGGTCTCGTCGGCGGCAAACCGGTCGCTCGACGCGTCGCCGGTGCTGGCGGAAGCGCTGGACCAGTCACTTGGCGTGACGGCCGCAACGGCGGGCTGGATCCTGCTGCTGGATCGCGACACCAAGGAACTCCGCGCCGCTGTTCAGCGGGGACTGGGGACGGGCGCCCAACCTGGCGCCTCTGCGCGCCACCCCATAGCGTGTCCGTGCCTCCGCGAGGTGCCGATTGGTGATGGCACGGCGGAGGTGCGGACCGGCTGCCCGCTGTCGGCCGAGCTGCTTCAACCGAGCGTCCGGGCGGCAGACATCATCTGCGTCCCTCTTCGCTCGAAGGGGCGGCCGGTGGGCGTCTTGCATCTCGTCGACGCGCAACACGCCGACCTGAGCGAACGACAGCGCCGCCTGCTGCTCGCCATCGGCGACCAGGTTGGCGTCGCGCTCGAGAATGCGCGGCTCCTCGCGGAACTGCGCGAGAAGGAAGTGGTTCGCGGGCAATTGCTGGAGCAGGTGATCACGGCGCAGGAAGAAGAGCGCAAGCGGATCGCGCGGGAGCTGCATGACGAGACTGGCCAGGCCCTCACCTCCGTCGCGGTGATGCTCAAGAGCTTTGAACATGCCGGCCTGCCTGACGACCTCCGCGCCCGCGCGGCCGACATCCAGGCAGTGGCGGCGAGCGCCGTCCGAGCAGTGCACGACCTCGCGTCTGAACTGCGGCCGAGCGTCCTCGATGACGCGGGGCTGATCCCGGCTCTCGAGCGTTATGCGCGCGAGTTCTCCGGGCGCCATCGGCTGCCGGTCGACGTCCAGGTGATCGGCATCCACGATCGTCTGCCGTCGCCAATCGAGACGGCGCTCTATCGGATCACGCAAGAGGCGCTCACGAACATCGCGCGGCACGCGCAGGCGACGCACGCGTCGCTGCTGTTGGAGCGGAGAAACGGCTCCGTGCTGCTGCTCGTCGAGGACGACGGGAGAGGGTTCTCAACGCCGTCGCCGGCTGCCCATGCGCGAGAGCAACTTGGCATTCACGGCATGGAGGAACGTGCGGCGCTGGTGGGTGGTAAGCTCACCATTGAGACGGCGGAGGGCGCCGGTACGTCCGTGTACGTCGAAGTGCCGATGCCGGAAGGAAGCAACGCGAGATGAGCAGGATTCGCGTCCTCCTGGCAGACGACCACGCCGTGCTTCGGGCGGGCCTCAAGCTGCTGCTCGGTTCCGAGCCGGACATGGAGGTCTGCGGCGAAGCTGCGAGCGGACAGGAGGCCGTGGCCCGCACCCAAGAGTTACGGCCCGATGTCGTTGTGATGGACCTGCGGATGAACGGCACCGAGTTGGACGGAATTGCCGCAACGCGCACGATCAGCGCCACCCCCGACGCCCCCAAAGTGCTGGTCCTGTCGATGTACGACGACCCGACTTTCATGGATCAGGCGCTGGCGGCGGGGGCAGCCGGCTACGCGCGGAAGCGCGACGCCGACACCGATCTCCTCTCCGCCATCCGCGCTGTCGCGAGGGGCGAGGCCTACCTGGCGCCAGCGCTCACGACCGTGATGCTCCAGCGCATCTCTGCGCGGCACGGTGGTGAGGATGACCCGGAGCGCGATCTGAGCGGCCGCGAGCTGGAGGTCCTGCGCCAACTCGCGCTCGGCTACAACCACCGGCAGATCGCTGAAACGCTCGGCGTGAGCGTGAAGACCATCGAGACCTACAAGGCGCGCGTCATGGACAAGATCGGCGTGAATGGACGCGCCGGGCTGGTCCGATACGCGCTGACGCACGGCCTGCTTTCCGATCAAGTCTAGGCACGTTGCTTCTGCACCAGCGCACTTCGCGTAATCCTGACAACTTGCCGGCGAACGAGGGATAAACAGCAGCGCTGTGTGCCTTCGGACACCGCGGCCATTGAGTCGTTCGGCTGATGCGTGCCCAGCGGTCTCGCCCCTATGCTGATCGTGTCCCTTGAGGCGCACGTTGAGTGCTCTAACGGAGGAAGGGGATTGGCAGCCGATGGGTGAACACGGAGTCCCAGAAGCCACCGACCAGCCCAGCCAGCGCCGAGTGGAGACGATTCTCGAAACCGAAGGATCCCGGCGTCAAGGCCATGGCCGGAGAGGGGCCACTCTCGGCGAGCGCGCTTCCGGGAGGGAACGGGAAGGTCCTGAGCCGCCGCAGGCTGCTCGCCGCGGTATCGGCGGCCCGGGGGCCACTCGGCGTGTACGAACGGCCCATTGCAGAGTGCCGAATGGCACTGCGGACACGCCTCAGTTTCAGTCGAGAATGGATAACGTGATTTAGCGGTTGCCGGAAGAAGGCCGCGTCTACGCCCCGCCGATGAGTGTGGTGGTCCAGACGCTGCCGGAGAATGCGTGAAGAGGAGGTAGGCCATGGCCAGCGAAAAACAGGTCCTGGTGGACGAGCTTCCTGGAGGCACTGGGAAGCTCCTGAGCCGCCGGAAGCTGCTCGCCGCGCTCGGGTTCGGCGGCCCGGCCGCCCTCGTAGCCGCAACGATTGCAGCGCACCCCGCAACGGCCAGTGCGGCCGCCTCGGATACAACCGTCCTACCACCGCCATCGTACCCTTCCCTTCCGGCGTCGCTCACGCAGGAGAATCACCTGCTGCGCATGCAGGACGAGCTCAAGCGTGCGATGGCGAAGCCGATCGATCAGCGCCGCTGGATCATGGTGATCGACCAGGAGAAGTGCGTCGGCTGCTCCGCCTGCACGATCGCCTGCGTTGCTGAGAACCATCTTCCCCCCGGCGTCGTCTACCGGCCGGTCATCGACGAGGAGATCGGCGAGTATCCGAACGTGCGGCGACGCTTCATGCCACGGCCGTGCATGCAGTGCGCCGACCCGCCGTGCGTCCCCGTCTGCCCCGTGGACGCGACGTACAAGCGCCCAGACGGCATCGTGGAGATCGACTACGACCGGTGCATCGGCTGCCGCTACTGCATTCCCGCCTGCCCGTACGGCGCGCGGGTCTTCGACTTCGGCGAGAACTACAGCGATGACACTCCGGCGAAGGCCTCGTACGAGCTGATCCCGTCTCCGGAATACGGCAAGAACTGGAAGCGCGAAGGCGGACGATCGCCGATCGATAACGTCCGTAAGTGCCAGTTCTGTGTTCACCGGACCGAGGCCGGCATGCTGCCTGCCTGCGTGACGACGTGCATCGGTCACGCGACGTACTTCGGCGACAAGAACGATGAGAACAGCCTGGTATCCGAGCTCATCGGGAGCCCGCGGGTGATGCGGCTCCAGTTAGAGTTCGGCACGGAACCGGGCGTGTACTACCTGGTGTGAGGTAACGAGATGCAAGCGACGCTGACTCAACCGAAACAGCCGTTCTCGTCGTTGGCGCTGCCTGTCGCCGCCGCCATCTGGGCCGTAGCGTTCGCCGCCGGCGCCGTTGGCGTGTTCCTTCGCCTGACGACGGGGCATGAACTGGCGAACTACGGCAGCTACGTCCCGTGGGGGCTGTGGGTCGCCGCGTACGTGTACTTCAGCGGGCTGTCGGCAGGCGCATTCCTGATTTCGACGCTGGTGTATGCCGGAAGAGTACGGCGGCTGGAACCCGTTGGCAGGGTCGGGCTGTTCACGGCGCTCGTCGCCCTGCTGACGGGGTTGATGATGATCTGGTTCGACCTGGGCCACGGTTTTCGCGCCTGGGAAGTGTTCGTGTACGGGAACCGGACGTCCATGATGGCGTGGATGATCTGGCTGTACACGGCCTACGGGGTCGTCCTGGTGGCGGCCAACTGGTTCGCACTCCGCGCCGACCTCGCGGAGATGGCAACGGGCGACGGCGTCCGCGCTCGCGTCGCGCAACTCCTGACCCTTGGCCGCACCGACACAGGCGACCTCGCGCGGGAACGCGACGCGCGAACGCTCAGGATCCTGGCGATCGTCGGCATTCCGGTGGTCATCGCCTTCAACGGCGGGAGCGGCGCGCTCTTCAGCGTCCTCTCGTCCAAGCCGTTCTGGAACGCCTCGATCTTCCCGGTAGCATGGATCGCGGGCGCGCTTGCCTCGGGCACCGGGCTGCTCGCGTTCATCACCGCGTTCACCGCCCCCAATCGAGACAGCACGGAACACCGGGAGCTCGTCTGGTTCCTCGGCAGGCTGGTGCTCGCATTGATCGCGCTTTACCTCGTCCTAGAGTGGGCGGAGTACAGCATCGGCATCTATGGAGGCGTCCACAACGAGAGGACGCCCTACATGGAGATCCTGACCGGACCGTACTGGTGGGTGTTCTGGTTCGTGCATCTAGGCGCGGGCGCGGCCCTTCCGTTGCTCCTCTTGCTCAGCCGCCCGCGCTCGGTGCCGCTGATCGGAGTTGCGGGAGGACTGGTCGCCGCCACGTTCATCGCCGTCCGGCTGAACATCGTCATCCCCGGACTCGTCGTTCCACAGCTCGAGGGCATGGACAAGGCGTTTGTGGACGGGCGCCTGACGTTCGAGTACTTCCCCAGCACGATGGAATGGCTGGTGGTGCTGTTCGTCGTCTCGGCAGGGGTCGCGATGTTCTATGTGGGATCCAAGCTGCTGCCGCTCACCGGCACGGAGGAAAGGTAGGCGCGCCATGACGGACATAAACGATCTGCCTGAAGACGAGCGATCCAATGGTTTCACCCGGCGCGACTTCATCAAGACGTCGGCGCTCCTGGGCGGCACCGCGGCGCTTGCCGCGAACATGCCGTGGTTTCTGCGGTTCCCGTCCGAGCCAGGCGACGCGCGTTACATCCATCCTACCGAGGAATACACCCTCGCGAGGCCGGAGAACATCATCTACAGCGCCTGCCAGCAGTGCAACGGCCAGTGCGGGATCAAGGTCAAGATCCAGGACGGCGTCGCCGTCAAGATCGATGGCAGCCCGTTCAGCCCGTGGACGATGATGCCGCAGGTGCCCTACAAGACGTCGCCGTTCGAGATGGCGACGGTCGACGGCGGCGTTTGCCCCAAGGGGCAGGCTGGCATCCAGGCGAGCTACGACCCCTACCGCGTCGTGAAGGTCCTCAAGCGGGCGGGACCGCGCGGCTCGCGGAAATGGCAGACCATCTCGTTCGACGACGCGCTCGGCGAGATCGTGAATGGCGGCAAGCTCTTCGCCGGCATCGCCGGCGAAGAGAACCGTGAGATCGCGGGCCTGAAGGAGCTCTGGGCACTCAGAGACGCCGACGCCGGGAAGAAGATGTCCGACGACGTGAAGAAGATCCTCGCGGAGAAAGACAAGGATAAGAAGAAGGCGCTTCTCGACAAGTTCAAGAAGGACCACGCCGCCCGCCTCGACACACTGATCGACCCGGACCACCCGGACCTGGGGCCGAAGAACAACCAGTTCGCCTTCGTTTGGGGCCGGCTCAAGGGCGGGCGCAGCGACTTCATCTCGCGGTTCACGCGGGACGCCTTCGGGTCAGCGAACGCCCACGGCCACACGACGGTGTGCCAGGGCTCGCTGTACTTCACCGGCAAGGCCATGAGCGAGCAGTTCGTTGAGGGGAAGTTCACGGGCGGAAAGAAGTTCTTCTGGCAGGCCGACCTGAACGAAGCCGAGTTCGTCGTCTTCGTGGGCGTCAACCCGTTCGAGGCGAGCCAGAGCCCGTCAAACCGCGTACCACGGATCACGGAAGGGCTCTCCAGCGGGCGCCTGAAGTACGCCGTGCTCGACCCCCGCATGTCGCGCACCGCCGCCAAGGCCTGGAAGTGGCTCCCGATCAAGCCGGGCACCGAGGGCGCCGCGGCGCTCGCCATGATCCGCTGGGTCATCGAGAACGAGCGCTACGACACCAAGTTCCTTTCCAACGCCAACAAGGCCGCCGCCGCGGCTGACAAGGAGCCCAGTTGGGCGAACGCGGCCTGGCTCGTGAAGATCGATGCCAAGGGTGAGCCGGGCAAGTTCCTGCGCGCGTCTGAGATCGGTCTTGCCGAGAAGGAGACGCGCACGAACAAGGAAGGCAAGGAGTGGGAGTTCGACGCCTTCGTCGTGCTCAAGGACGGCGAGCCGGTTGCCTTCGATCCCAACGACGAAAAGAACGCAGTCGAGGGAGACCTCCTTGTTGATGTCACGCTCGAGGGCGTCCGCGCGAAGAGCTCGATGCAGCTGTTGAAGGAAGAAGCCGAGACCAACTCGATTGAGCAGTGGGCGGAGATCGCGGGGCTGCGTGCCGGCGACCTCGAAGCGCTGGCTGACGAGTTCACGAGCCACGGCAAGAAGGCCGTGGCCGAGATCCACCGCGGCGTTTCGCAGCACACCAACGGACTCTACAACTGCAGCACGTGGTTCAGCCTGAACCTGCTGGTCGGCAACTACGACTGGAAGGGCGGGCTGAGCGCCGGCGCGACGTACGACCAGGCCGGCGGAAAGGACGGCCAGCCCTACCCGCTGGCCAAGATGCACCCCGGCAAGCTCAACCCGTTCGGGACCAGCATCATCCGCCACGACGCGAAGTACGAGGAGAGCACGATCTTCGAGGGCTACCCGGCCAAGCGCCCGTGGTACCCGCTATCGAGCGATATCTACCAGGAGATCATCCCCTCGGCGGGGGACAAGTACCCCTACCAGATCAAGGCGATGATCCTGTACATGGGGTCGCCCACCTACTCGCTTCCGGCCGGCAACACCAACATCGAGATCCTTGCCGACCCGGAGAAGCTCCCGCTCTTCATCGCCAGCGACATCGTCGTCGGCGAGACCTCCATGTACGCGGACTACATCTTCCCGGACCTGCCGTTCCTCGAGCGCTGGGAGTTCGGCGGCACGCATCCCAACGTCGTCTGGAAGGCGCAGCCCGTCCGCCAGCCGGCCATCGCCTCCCCCAACGAGGCGGTGACGGTGTTCGGCCAGGAGATGCCCCTGAGCGTCGAGGCGCTCATGCTTGGCATCGCCGAGAAGCTCGGGCTCCCCGGGTTCGGGCCGAAGGGGTTTGGCGATTTCGGCGCGTTCAACCGGCCCGAGGACCTCTACCTCAAGCTCGTTGCCAACGTGGCGTTCGGCCACAAGGCCGACGGCAGCGACGCGGTACCGGATGCGGCGGCCGACGAGCAACAGCTCCTCGTGAGCAGCCGTGGCCACTTACCGCCATCGACGTTCGATGAGGCGAAGTGGCGGGCCGCCGTCAAGCCTGACCTGTGGCCAAAGGTCGCGTACGTGTTGAACCGCGGCGGGCGTTTCGAAGATAGCGCGTACGACGGCAACCTTCTCAAGAACAAGTACGCCGCACTGATCAACATGTACCAGGAGAAGACGGCCAGCACGGTCGACTCGATGACGGGCAAGCACTTCCGCGGCGTGCCGAACTACACGACGCCCAACCGTGACGTGCTGGGCAACCCCATCGAGGACGAGGCGGATGGCTTCGACCTGCAGATGATCACCGCGCGGGAGATCAACCACACGAAGAGCCGCACGGCCGGCAACCAGTGGCTCAACGCGCTCAATCCCGAAGGCCTCTTCACGATCAGCAAGAGAGACGCCGACCGGCTCGGGCTGGACACCGGTGACAAGGTGAAGATCGTGTCCGCATCGAACCCCGAAGCGGTTTGGGATTTCAAGAATGGCGAGACGAAGGAGATGATCGGGAAGGTGACGGTCATCGAAGGTATCCGCCCCGGCGTCGTCAGCTTCTCGCTCGGGCACGGGCACTGGGCCTACGGCGCTGCGGACATCGAGATCGACGGCGAGACGGTCAAGGGAGACAAGCGACGCGGGAAGGGGCTGCACGCGAACGCGGCCATGCGTGTCGACCCCATCCTGAAGAACACCTGTCTCATCGACACGATTGGCGGCAGCGCGGTGTTCTACGACACCAGGGTGAAGCTCGTGAAGGTGTAGTCAGTCCGTACCTTAAGACGCTGCTCAGGGATGTCCTCCTCCTCTTTCATCCCTGAGCAGCGCGCCTGAACGCGGAGCGGCGCGATTCCCAAGGCGGGAATCGCGTCACTCGTTCACCGGACCGTGGTCAGGCAACGCACGGTCGATGGTTTCTTCGGTACAGGGCGCCGAAGGCTGGCGTTCTCACCGCGGGGGTGTTGGGTGCGTCGTCGTTCGGTCGTTGTCTTGTTTCAGCATCATCTGTTCGGCGCGGCGATCGCACGGGCTCTGGGCGAGGGCGACCAGTTGACCGTCACGGCCCTCGCTCTCAATACCTTGTCATCGGGAGCGCTTGCGGCCATCCACCCCGACGCCATCGTCCTCGAAGGGTCCATGACTCGGGACGTCGGGATCTGGCTCCTTGGCGTTGCGCCCGTGCTGACGGTCATCGTCGGACCGCAGACGAACACCGCGGAGGTCTACGAGCGGCACGCGGTGATCGAGGGGACGGCAGGGGAAATCGCCGCGCGGATCCTGGCTGCTTCCGGTCCGAAACGTGGCACGGCGACCCGGAGGAGGGCGAAGGCTGGGGTACGGGAACCACGGATTGCACCGGTGCAGCTCGAAGGGCGGCGGACCGGAGCCACGGATGGCACAGACGGAGGGGACGGAAGGGATGGCGCGGCCGTGGCAACGGCCAACTGTTAACCGATAAGTAACGGGCAACCCCCTATCGACGGATGTGGAACGGGGTGCGAGGATCCTAGACTGAGAGAGCGCAGACTGCACGACGCCGCGACGAAGGATCGACGCCGATGTCCCGCCTCTACCTTGGTCTGGTCCTGCACAACCATCAGCCGGTCGGCAACTACGACTTCGTCATCGAGCAGGTGTACGAGGCGTCGTACGGGCCGATGCTGGACGCGCTGGAGCGGCATCCGGCCGTGCGCGTGGCGATGCACACGTCGGGCTGCCTGTTCGACTGGATCGCGGCGCGGCGGCCGGAGTACATGACGCGCCTGCGCGCGCTCTGCGAACGCGGCCAGGTGGAGATGGTGACGGGCGGCTACTACGAGCCGATCCTGCCGATGATCCCGGACGCGGACAAGGTCGGGCAGATCCGGAAGCTGAGCGGCTACATCGCCGAGAGGTTCGGGCAGGAGCCGCGGGGGCTGTGGCTGACGGAGCGCGTGTGGGAGCCGGGGCTGCCGGCGCCGCTGGTCGACGCGGGCGTGGGGTGGACGCTCGTCGACGACGCGCACTTCCGCATGGCGGGGCTTCGCGAGGACCAGCTCGATGGCTACTACATCACGGAGGACCAGGGGAAGCCGGTGAAGATCTTCGCCGGCAGCCAGCGCCTGCGCTACACGATCCCGTGGGCGCCGGTGGAGGATGTGATCGCGGAGCTGCGGCAGATCGCGGAGACGAGCACGAGCGACGCGCCCTACGTGCTGCTGGGCGATGACGGCGAGAAGTTCGGCGCGTGGCCGGGCACGCACGATCACGTGTGGAACGACGGCTGGCTGGAGCGCTTCTTTTCGGCGATCGAGGCGGAGGGCGACTGGCTGGAGCTGATGACGCCGGGCGCGTACGCGGAGCGCTTCGACGCGCGCGGGCTGGTGTACCTGCCGACGGCGTCGTACGCGGAGATGATGGAGTGGGCGATGCCGGCGGAAGCGGCGGCGGAGTACCACCGGCTGACGGAGCGCGTCGCGGCCGAGGGGCGCGGCGACATCGCGCGGTACCTGCGCGGCGGCTTCTGGCGCTACTTCCTGGCGAAGTACCCGGAGGCTAACGCAATGCACAAGCGCGGGCTTCGCATCGACGAGAAGCTGGAGCGCGCGGGCTCGGCGGAGGGGCGCGACGCGCTGTGGCAGGCGCAGTGCAACTGCCCGTACTGGCACGGCGTGTTCGGCGGGCTGTACCTGCGGCACATCCGCGCGGCGACGAACCGCAACCTGGTGCGCGCGGAGCGGCTGGCCGACGAGGCCGCCAGCGTCGCCACGGCGACCAGGGCGGCCAGGGCGGCCAAGCGGGCGGGCGTGGCCACCACGGCCCGGGTGGTCAGGGTCGCCACGGCGACCACAGCAACCAGCGTCGCCACGACGACCAGGGCCACCGGCGTGCGGGCGAGCGAACGCGACTTCGATTTCGACGGACAGGACGACCTGCTGGTGCAGTCGCCCGACCTCTCGCTGCTGCTGCACCCGAAGCGCGGCGGCATGATCAGCGAGTTCGACCTGCGGCGGCGCGACCACGCGCTGCTCGACGTGCTGGCGCGGCGTCGCGAGGCGTACCACGAGGCGTTGGTCGAGGGCATGCGGCCGGAGGAGGCGAGCGGGGCATCGAACATCCACGGCGGCGTGCGCGTGAAGGAGGAGGGGCTGGCGGAGGCGCTGGCGTTCGACCGATTCCGTCGCGGCGGGCTACAGGAATGGGTGCTGGACGAGGACGCGACGGTCGAGGGGTTCGCGCGCGCGGCGGTCGCGACATCGTTCGCGCCGGAGGGCGCGTGGGAGCATCGCGTGATCGAGGCCGAGGGCGGCATCGTGGTGCGGATGGAGCGCGCGGCGGGCGGGCTCGCGATGTCGAAGCAGGTGGAGGTGCCGGTGCGCCGCGAGACGATCGCTGTGCGCTACGAGTGCACCAACACGGGCGCGGAGGCGCGGGGCGGGCTGTTCGTGAGCGAATGGAACCTCTCGCCGCCGCATGCGCCGGACGGCGACGACCGCATCGCTGAGCTGATGATCGATGGGCGCGCGGTGGACCTGACGGCCGCGCCGGGCGTCGAGGCGGGCGTGCGCTCGTTCGACGTGCGGGGCAGCGCACGCTACAGCCTGCGCTGCGAGGTCGACGGCGAATGCGATGCGTGGCACTTCCCGGTGGAGAGCGTGTCATCGTCGGAGGGCGGGCTGGAGCGGGTGGCGCAGGGGGTATCGGTGTCGCTGGTGCGGCGGCTGGACCTGGCGCCGGGGGAGTCGCTGCGGCTGGGGTTCACGTGGCGGGTGGTGGAGGACGGCGCTGCGTAGGGGGTGGCGGGCGTATTATCCCCGTCAGGAGCGTCGCCTAGCCTTGACCACCTCAATAATCCTGGCAACCTTTCCTGTGTGCAGCGCTCGTCGGTGGCAGTGCCGTCTGGTTTCTCGGTCCGTGGCGACGCAACGAGAAGAACATCCGGCGCTTCGTCGTGATGGCTCTTGTCACGCCCTTGGCTATTGGACTCGCATGGGCTCGCGGAGATCCCGCCACCACTGTGTTCGTGACGTTTAGCTACTTGACGTCTCTAATTCCAGTCGGGGTTGGCGTCGTTATTTCGCGAGCGCGAAATCGCTAAACGGCGTGCGCATGCTCCGGACGACGCGCTCAGTCCTTCCACGCGGCACGGGCAGCCAGAAGAATCAACCCGATCGCGGCCGTCGCGCCGAGGGCGAGGACGAACGTCGCCGGCGCCAATAGCATGCACCAGAACGCAAGGCCGAAACTGACGTCGCGGGACGCAGTCCAGAGCAGGAACGCCGTACTCAAGTACATCGCAGCCGCGAACCCGATGGCGAGTCTCATTACCAGGTATTCGATCGCATTTTGGGTGGGCCTCCGCATCAGCGTGCTGCGCTGGCCCCGCGATACCCGCATCCGCTCCAACGCCGGTGACCGGCTTGCCGAGGGGCGCGGGCGCACGCCGAAGTGATTGTACTCCTCCCTTCGGCGGTCCGGAGGTGTTACGGGGGACGCCGCGCTGCCGATATTACTGGCATGCACCGGGCGCTCGCCCGGCGCGCGACCTTGGGAAAGGGGTGGCCCATGGCCTACGTGATCACCGAAGCTTGCATCGACGAGGTGACGCAGGACTGCATCGACGTATGTCCGGTCGACTGCATCCACTTCGACGAGAACCTGGACCGCAAGCTCTACATCGACCCGAACGAGTGCATCGACTGCAGCGCCTGCGAGCCGGCGTGCCCGGTCGACGCGATCTTCCCGGACAACAAGGTACCCGTCGCACTGAGCGAGTACGTCGAACTCGATGCGCGCTGGTACAAGGATCCGGCAGCGGTGCGCGCGCGGATCGACGAACTGAAGCCGGACGCGGCCAGCAACGTCGCCTGAGCTGCTGCATCGGGACACCAGCAGGTGCTGAAGGACTCGATGCGGCTCGCTGCCGGCAGCCGCCACCGCGGCATCGTCAAGCTTCAGTACGCGGGCTGAAAAGCCCGCGCCACAGTAGTAGACACTCCTTCAGCGCCCTGTTAGCTACTGCGCGCGCGCGACGATCGTCGCGGCCGTGAACGGGGTGACCCTGCGCACCTCGTGCCGGATTTGGTGAAAGCCGGCGTCGCGCAGCCATTGTTCGACGTCCGACACCGGCAGCGGCCCCGACACGGTGCGAATGCGGGCATCGTCGACGGCACCCTGCTGCACGCGGAACGTCAGCACCAGCATGCCGCCGGGCTTCAGTACGCGACGGATCTCCCGCACATCGTTGGGGCCATCGGGCCAGAAGTAGATCGTGTTGACCGACACGGCGGCGTCGAACCGCGCGTCGCCGTACGGGATCCCCGAGACGGAGCCGAGCTTCAGTTCGACGCGACCTTCTTGGACGGCGGCCCGATTGCGGGCGCGCGCCTGGGCGAGCATGGTCGCCGACGGATCGATACCGGCGACGAACCCGGCCTGCGCGCTGCGTGCGAGCAGCGAGATCATGGCGCCCGGGCCGTAGCCGATCTCCAGCACGGCAGCGGCGCGATCGGGCTGGAGCATCTCGAGTGCGAATCGATTCATGCCGCCGTTCGTGATCGCCATGAGCGTGCCGGCTATGCGGCCCGCGATGCCCCTGGGATCCTGAAACTGGCTGGTGCGCGAGCGACCCATCGGCCTCACCTTCTGACGCTGCGGGAACGACGCATCGATACTACGCGTAGATGGGGGAGTGCGGCTGCCGCTTGAAAGTGCGGTTTCCGCAACGGGTCGTGCCGTCGGGTGGTGGAGGACGTGGGGCAGGGACCCTTGACCGCCGTGCGCGCACGGCGGTATAAAGATAAGTAAGTCGATAGATATTATCGACAATCTACGGGGGCCCGCCGCGACGGTAGCTTCGACAGCCGGTGAGGTGAGCCGGCCGCCCGGCTCCTGTCGCAAGCGCGCCCTTGCGCCCAGAGCCGACGATTCGTTCGTCTCGCACGTTCCGGAGGTCCTTCATGCGGCAGTGGAATTTTGTCGACGACCAGACCCTGCAGGAGATCGCGACGCTCCGCGACGACATCGCGCGCTTCGGCGAGGGACGCCTGAGCGCCGACGAGTGGCGCCCGCGGCGTACGCTCTACGGCCTGTACGGGCAGCGGCACAAAGACCGCTACATGCTGCGCGTCAGGGTGCCGCAGGGCGTGCTCCAGGCGGAGCAGCTCGAGGCGCTGGGGCGCGTCGCGGCGGAACACTCGCGAGGGTTCGGCTACGTCACCACCCGGCAGGACATCCAGTTCCACTTCCTGCTGCTGGAGCACGCCGTACCCGCGCTTGAGCTCCTGGCCTCGGCCGGATTCACGACGCGGGAGGCGGGCGGGAACGTCGTCCGGAACGTCACCTGCGACCCCTTCGCCGGTGTCTGCCGCGACGAAGTCTTCGACGTCACGGCGTACAGCCACGCGGTCAGCCGCCACTTCCTCCGCAACCCAAACGCCCAGTCGCTTCCCCGCAAGATCAAGATTGCCTTTTCCGGCTGCGCGCACGACCACGCCCTGACCTGGATCCACGACATCGGCGCGCAGGCCGTCGTGCGTGACGGGAAGCGGGGTTTCCGGGTGGTGGTCGGCGGGGGGCTGGGCACCGTGCCGCACCTGGCGCGAACGCTTGAGGAGTTCGTGCCGGATGACGAGTTGGTGCGCACGTGCGACGCGGTCGTGCGGGTGTTCGACCGGGTGGGCGATCGGAAGAAGCGCGTGCGCGCGCGCCTGAAGTTCGTCGTGATGCGCCGGGGGATCGAGGAGTTCCGCGAACTCGTGCGCCAGGAGCTCGCATCGATGCCGCCAGTCTCGAGCGGTGCCTACGCGACGCCCGACCTGGCTCTTGAGGAAGCAGCGCCGGCGTACCCGGCCGCCGCTGCGGCGGGGCGCCCGGCCGATGGATTCGAGCTCTGGCGGACCGTGAACGTCGTGCCCCAGAAGCAGCCGGGTTGCTATGCCGTGCAGGTCGCGCTTCCAGCCGGCGCCGTCACGGCGGAGCAGTTCGCCGCCCTCGCCGGGATCGTGCGCCGCTTCAGCAACGGCTCGCTGCGCACGACGATCGAGCAGAACCTGCTGTTGCGCTGGGTGCGAGAGGCCGACCTCGTCGCGCTGCACGGCGCCCTCATCGACGCCGGGTTGGCGCAGCCGACCGCAGAGACGCTGCTCGACCCCGTCGCGTGCCCCGGCACGGAGACGTGCATGTCGGCGATCACGAGCGGAAAGGGACTGGCGCGCGCAATCGTCGCCGAGTTCAGCCAAGATGGCTACCTCGCCGACCCGCTGGCGCGGGCGGCCCGCATCAAGGTGAGCGGCTGCCCCAACTCCTGCGGCCAGCACTATGCCGGCGACATCGGCCTCTACGGCAGCGCGATGCACGTGGACGGCAGGCTCATCCCGGCGTACCAGCTTCTTGTGGGTGGAGGCGACGGCGGCGCGCTGGCCGAGCCGGTGATGCGCGTCGCGGCGAAACGCGTGCCCCAGGCGCTGCGCGCGCTGGTGGACCACTACCGCCGCGTGCGGACACCCGGCGAGCCGCTGCGCGACTACCTCCGGCGTGCGGGCCCGGACGGCGTCCGCGAGGTGCTGGAGCAGTACGCGCACCTGCCCTCATTCGTCGAGGACCCCACGGCGTACGTCGACTGGGAGACGGACAAGCTCTTCTCGCTGGACGAGCGGGGCGAGGGTGAGTGCTCCGTCTGATGGCCGGCCGGGTGGCGCATTCGCCAGCGAATCGGGTCACGGGAGATCGAGGACCATCCCCGTGTACCCACGGCTCTTCGGGCGGTGGTGCTGCGCCGTCGACGGGCAGGCCGGAGGCGAACGCCCCGGTCAGCGGTTAGCTTCACACTCGCCGCGCTGATTTCCACGTGACTGCACTCCGCCGCACTCGGGCGCTTTCTCTCGATAATCTGTAATCTGGGAGCGTTGCCGGCTGGCCGCTTTGCGGGCTGCAGCCCGGCAGGGGCCGGATCGGGCGAGGCGGGATTCGCCGTCGCAGGGGAGGGGCATTCGTGCCAAGGGCGCGCGTCAACGGCATCGAGCTGTACTACGAGGTGCACGGCGAGGGTGAGCCGCTGCTGCTCATCCGCGGGCTCGGCGGGCACCTGGCCGAGGTCCCGTTCCTGGTGGAGTCGTATGGCCGCCACTTCCAGCTCATCGTGTTCGACAGCCGCGGCTGCGGGCGGAGCGACAAGCCGGAGGAGGACTACAGCATCGCCGGCTTCGCGGACGATACGGCGGCGCTGCTCGACGCGCTGGGCATCGCCGAGGCGGTGGTACACGGATCGTCGATGGGCGGCATGATCGCGCAGGAGCTGGCGCTGCTGCATCCGCAGAAAGTGCGCGCGTTGATCCTGGCCTGCACGACGGCGGGAGCGGCGGGCGGCGCGACGCCGGCGATGGAGACGATCCAGAAGATGGTGCGCAACCAGTCGCTGAGCGGCGACGAGGCGATCGCGGCCGGCTGGGAGCTGGGCTACAGCGCGGCCTACATCGCGACGCACAGCGACGAGATGATGGCGCGGTCGCGCATCGCGAGCCAGTACGCTGCGCCGCGCGAGGCATACATGCGGCAGGTGATCGCGGCGGCGAAGCACAATACCTACGACCGGCTGCACCAGGTGGCGTGCCCGGTGATGATCATCCACGGCTCGGACGACGTGATGATCCCGCCGGCGAACGCGCACCTGTTGAAGCAGCACATCCAGCACGCGGAGCTGCACATCCTGGAAGGGATGGGGCACGGGTACGAACTGGAGGCGCAGGAGCAGGCCGACGCGCTGGTGATCGACTTCGTGCGCCGGCACAGCCGCGCCACCGAGGGGAGCGCGCGTGCCGCACGCTGAGGCGCAGGGCGCCAGGCTGTACTACGAGGTGCACGGCGAGGGGGAGCCGCTGCTGCTCATCCCTGGCTTCGGCTCATCGATCCCGGTGTACTGGGCGAACCTGCCGGAGCTGTCGCGGCACTTCCGCGTGATCGCGTTCGACCCGCGCGGCGCCGGCCGCTCCGACGCGCCGGCCGGTGACTACACGATGGAAGTGTTCGCGGACGACGCGGTGGCGGTGCTCGACGCGGCGGACGAGGCGTCGGCGCACGTGTTCGGCACGTCGTTCGGGGGGATGGTGGCGCAGCACATGGCGCTGCTGCATCCGCAGCGGGTGCGGCGGCTGGTGCTGGGATGCACGACGCCGGGCGGGACGCGGCACGTGATGCCGCCGATGGAGAGCGTGGCGCGCTACCTCGCGGCGGGCGGCATCGCCGACGCGGCTGAGGCGGTGCGGTCGATCTACTTCACGCACTACAGCGACGAGTACGCGTCGGCGCACGACGCGGAGATCGTCGCGCGGTCGCTGGAGAACGAGTGGCTGCGGGCGTCGCCGGAGGGGAGCGCGGCGCAGCTGGCGGCGGTGCAGGGGCACGACACCTACGACCGCCTGCACGCGATCGCGCATCCGGCGCTGGTCGCGCACGGCGGCGAGGACGGCCTGGTGCCGGTCGAGAACGCGCGCCTGCTGGCGGAGGCGATGTCGAACGCGCGGCTGCTGGTGTATCCGAAGGGGCGGCACATCTTCTTCGCGGAGTGCGCGGAGGCGTTGAACGCGGAGATCGTGGCGTTCCTCTCTGGTTGCTAGTGACTGGTGGCTGGTCGCTGGTTGCTGGTGATTGGTTACCGGTGGGCACTAATGACAACCGGATGCTGAAAGGCATCCCTGGCTTGAATCGCGCGGGCTGAAAAGCCCGCGCTACAGACTGAGTACCGGCGGGCGGAGCTGAAGCTTCGTCCCTACGCCGGGGTGGAAGGATGAGGGTTGAGATGGCGATGGTGCGGGTTGGCGACATCGAGATGTACTACGAGGAGCACGGCGACGCGGCGGCAGAGCCCTTGCTGCTGATCATGGGGTTCATGATGAACGCGGCGGCGTGGGCGCCGCAGATCGCGGCGCTGGCGGAGCGGTATCACGTCATCGCGTTCGACAATCGCGGCGCCGGGCGGACGACGCAGCCGGAGGGCGCGTACAGCATCCCGCAAATGGCGGCGGATACGGCGGGCCTGCTCGACCACCTGGGTGTTGAGTCGACGCACGTGGTCGGCGCATCGATGGGCGGGATGATCGCGCAGGAGTTCGCGATCCGGTACCCGGCGCGCGTGCGCAGCCTGGTGCTGGCGTGCACGACGCCCGGCGGGCCGCACTCGGCCGGGTACGAGGCGCTGAAGGCGAACACGGCGATGGCGGGCGAGATCGAAGACATTGCGGCCGCGATGACGCCGGAGCGCGTGCGCGAGCAGCTGGAGCAGTTGTTCACGCCGGAGTTCCTCGCCAACCCGGGGCCGGGCTTCGGGCCGATGGTGGCGTCGATCGTGCAGTACCCGCCGACGCTGGCCGGCCTCAAGGGACAGGCGGCAGCCATCGCGGTGCACGACACGTACGGCCGCCTCGGCGAGATCAAGGCGCCGACGCTGGTGGTCGCGGGCGATGCGGACCCGCTGATCGATGCGGGCAACTCGCGCATCCTCGCGGCGCGCATCAAGGGCGCGGAACTGCGAATGCTGCCGGGGCAGCGCCACGGCTTCTTCGCCGAGAAGCCGGACGAATCGAGCGCCATCGTCCTGGAGTTCCTGGCGCGGCACAGCGCCGTCCCGGCCTGACGGAGAAGACATGCGCGACCTTGCGATGCGTGCGCTCGACACGGCCCGCCAGCGCGGCGCCGACTACGCGGACGTGCGCGTCGTGCGGCTCAAGTCGCAGTCGGTGGTGGTGCGCAACCGCAACGTCGAGGCGCTATCGGCGGACGAAACGCTGGGGTTCGGCGTGCGCGTGATCGCCGGGGGCTACTGGGGCTTCGCGGCGAGCCACCGGATGACGCTGGAGGAGGCGGACGCCGTCGCGGCCGAGGCCGTGCGCGTGGCGAAGGCGTCGGGGCTTGTGCGCGGGCCGCGCGCCGATATAGGGACGCCGCAGCCGGTGAGCGGCACGTATCGCACGCCGGTGCTGCGCGATCCCTTCGCGGTGCCGCTCGACGACAAGATCGCGCTGCTGATGGGCGTCAACGAGACGATGATGCGCGCGCCGAACATCGTTGCGGCGGAGGGGAACGTCTACTGCCAGCGCGAAGACAAGGTGTTCGCCAGCAGCGAGGGCGCGTACATCGAGCAGGAGCTGTACGAGACGGGCTGCGGCGTCGACGCCACGGCGGTGGACGAGGGCGAAGTGCAGAACCGGTCGTACCCTAACAGCGTCGGCCGGCACCAGGGGACCGAGGGGTGGGAGTTCGTCGAGCGGTACGACCTCGCGGGGAACGCTGAGCGGGTGGCGGCGGAGGCGGGGGAGCTGCTGCGCGCGAAGCCGATGCAGCCGGACACGACGACGGTGATCCTGGACGGCAGCCAGGTGGCGCTGCAGATCCACGAGTCGTGCGGGCATCCGATCGAGCTGGACCGGGTGCTGGGGACCGAGGCGGCGTTCGCAGGGATGAGCTTCCTGACGACGGACAAGCTGGGCGCCTTCATGTACGGCTCGCCGATCGTCAACATGACGGCGGACGCGACGATCCCGGGCGGGCTGGGCACGTTCGGCTTCGACGACGAGGGCGTGCCGGCGCAGGCGACGCCGATCGTGCGCGACGGGCTGTTCGTCGGCTACCTGACGTCGCGGGAAACGGCGGCGGCGCTGGGACAACGGAGCAACGGCGCGATGCGCGCGGACGGCTGGAACCACATCCCGCTGATCCGGATGACGAACGTGAGCCTGGAGCCGGGGGAGTGGACGCTGGCGGATATGATCGCGGACACGGACGACGGCATCTATATGGAGACGAACCGGAGCTGGAGCATCGACGACAAACGGCTAAACTTCCAGTTCGGGACGGAGGTTGGGCGCGAGATCAAGCACGGAAAGCTCGGCGACCTCGTGAAGAACGCCACGTACACGGGGATCACGCCGCGGTTCTGGGGGAGCTGCGACGCCATCGGCAACCGGGCGTCGTGGGTGGTGTGGGGGACGCCGAATTGCGGCAAGGGGCAGCCGGAGCAGGTCGCGCACACGGGACACGGGGCGGCGCCGGCGCGGTTTCGGAACGTACAGGTAGGATTGATGAAATGATGAACGCCTCACGAGCTCTTGTGTCCTTGCTGGCCGCCGCGGGGCTGATCGCCGGCGCCTGCGGCGGTGTTGGCGGCGGACCGCGCAAGGTCGTGTTCAACGAGAGCGTGTGCGTCAACGCGCGCTTTCTGCGGATGACGCTCAACGAGACGAACCGGATCGTGGTCGACAACAGCAAGTTCAGCCCGGGACAGGCGGGGCTGGGCGTGTCGTTCGAGTCGATCCCCGTGTTGATCAAGGGCGAGGTGCCGCAGGGCTCGGTCATCGGCGACAAGGTGAGCTCGTTCCGTCTCGTGACGCAGACAGGCGAGGAGCGCTCCCTCGATGTGATGCCGACGTTCTCGGGGACGTACACGGCAAAGTGCAGCCTGTCGTTCAGGCCGCAGACCGGGGGCATACAGACGCGGCAGACGGAGATCGAGATCCAGATTAAGTAGGGGCCGGAACGGCGCAAGAGGGGGCGGAGCGACATGCCGAAGATCATCGACTTCCACATCCACCCGCCGGGGCCTGGCGGGCTCTCCACGCAGGAGCAGGCGGAGATGGCCGCGTACTTCCGCGGCGGGCCGCCTCCGGCGACGACGGAGGAGATGGCGGACTATTACCAGAAGCTCGACATGTTCGGGGTGCTGTTCGCCATCGACACGGAGACGGCGACGGGGCGGCCGCCCGTCCCGAACAGCTACTTCGCCGACTGCGTGAAGCGCTGGCCGAAGACGTTCGATGCGTTCGGCAACGTCGACCCGTGGAAGGGCCGCGCGGCGGTGCTGGAGGCGGAGCGGGTGAAGGACCTCGGGCTGAAGGGGCTGAAGTTCCACCCTTCGACGCAGCAGTTCTACCCGAACGACCCGGCGTTCTACCCGCTGTGGGAGAAGGCGCAGGAGCTGGGGCTGATCGTGCTGTTCCACTCCGGCACGACGGGCGTCGGCGCGGGCCGGCCGGGCGGCGGCGGCGTCAAGCTGAAGTACGCGCAACCGATCCCGTACATGGACGATGTGGCGGCCGATTTCCCGGAGCTGCGCATTGTGATGGCGCATCCGGCGTGGCCGTGGCAGGAAGAGCAGCTCGCGATGCTGGTGCACAAGCCGAACGTCTACATGGACCTCTCGGGCTGGTCGCCGAAGTACTTCTCGCAGTCGCTGGTGACGTACGCGAACTACATGATCAGCGACAAGATCATGTTCGGTTCGGACTACCCGGCGATCACGCCGGAGCGCTGGCTGCGGGACTTCGAGGCGGTGGACTTCCGAGACGACGTACGGCCGAAGATCCTGCACGACAACGCGGCGCGCCTGTTGGGGATGTGAGCGGGGGCGGCGCTACGTAGCGGCCAGCGGCGGACCGCAGGGGGTAGGACTATCGGATTACCAGCGCCGTCTGCATGGCCAGTCCGCTCGTTCGGCTCCCGGCTGCTGCTGATCTGCCTGGTGGCGCTGGCGTTGCGCGCCGCGTTTGTCGCGTCCGTGCCGCGGCAGCCGGACCATTACGACGACTCTTACTTCTACCACGGCGCGGGCGTCTCCATCGCGGAGGGGCAGGGCTATCGCTCGCCGTACACCGAGAGCGTGACGGCGATGTGGCCGCCGGGATACCCGTACGTGCTGGGCGCGGCGTACAAGGCCTTCGGGCACGATGACGGCTGGCCGGCGAAGTGGCTGAACGTCGCGCTGGGAGCGGCGACCGCCGGGCTGCTGGGCCTCGCGGTGCGCAAGAACTTCGGCGAGCGCGCGGGGCTGCTGGCGGCCGCCATGCTGGCGGCGTACCCCGCGCACATCTACTTTGGGCCGCTGGTGATGCCCGAGACGTTCTTCACGTTCCTGCTCGTCGCGGCGTACTGCGCGCTCGTTTACCTGCCACCGACGATCCGGACCGCGGCGATCCTGGGGATCGTTGGCGGAGCGGCGACGCTGGTGCGGGGCGAGGCGCTGCTGTTGCTGCCGGCGTACGCGGCGTACTGGATGGTGCATCGGCGGTCGCCGCGGGAGGCGCTGCTGCTGGCGGCGATCAGCGGCGTCGCGCTGGCCGCATGCGTGGCGCCGTGGACGTACCGGAACCACCGGGTGATGGACGCCTTCATCCCGGTGAATACGTGGTCCGGCGAGGCGCTGTGGCAGGGACACCACGCCGGTGCGACCGGCGCCTACGGATATGGGGACGCCGAACTCCTGGAGCAGGTAACGCGCGACCTTCCGCCGAAGGAAGCGGAGGTCGAGTTCGCATCGCGGCAGCAGCGCGCGGCCCTGCGGTTCATGCGCGATCATCCGCTGGAAGAGTTGCGGCTGATCCCGCGGAAGCTGCTGTACCTGTCGCAGGGCGATGGTGACGCCGTGGCCTTCTGGTTCCGCGTGCCGCGTGGCGAAGGCTTCGTGATGAGCGAGTTCCAGGTGGCGATGCTGCGCTTTGCCTCGGACTTCTATTACTACGCGATCCTGGCGGCGGCGGGCGCCGGCGTGGCGCTGCTGTGGCGGCGGCGGGAGCGGGGGCGGCCCGATGCGCCGCTGGCGTTCATCGCGGCGCTGATGGCGGGGTGGCTGGTCATGCACGCGTGGCTGTTCTTCGGCGACCCGCGCTATCACCTGCCGCTGATGCCGTTCCTGCTGATCCTCGCCGCTGCCGCGGTGGACGAGCTGTGGCGCGCGGTGTCGCCGGCGCGCGCGGCGGCGCAATCAGGCGGGGGCTGACGGCGCTTCAGGTTTCGATGCGGCCTCCTTCGCCGGAGACTGCCGCGGGAAATGGTCCGACGCAACTACGCCGCATGGTACGAATGCACCTTCGCTCGATGCTGGACGCGCCGTACCTTGAAGCGAAGAGAAAGAGGTGAGGCCATGTGGGTGTTCTACGGTCTGCTCCCTACGTTCATCGTCCTCTCCGTCATCGCCGGCGGCGTCGTCCTGCTCGTCCGCCGCGGCAGCGATGGCTGGAGCATCCAGTTTCCCGGGGTGCTGCTTGCCTACGTCGCCACGGCGATGCTGGTCGGCGTGTTCCTCGTCGCGGCCGGCGCCAGTCTCCTGCTCAAGGCCGGCCTTGCCGAGGCTGGGGATCGCGACTTCAGCTACGATGTGCAGCCGTACCCGGTGTACGAGCCGTACCCCGCGTATGCACCAGGCCAGACCGTGCCGTCCAAGCCAAGCACACCGGATGAGCCGACGCACACCGTCGACCCGTCCGACAACGCCATCCGGGATGACATCGCCACCGGGATCTCGCTGACCTTCGCAGGCGCGGTGCTGCTTGCGGTGCACGCGTTTGGCGCCGTGGTCCTGCGACGCCGCGAGGCGCAGGGCGCGCAGCTGATCACGCGCGCGTACAACCTCGTCGGGCTCGCGGTGGCAACGCTGGGGTTCATGGGGACGGGCGCGCAGGCGCTCAACGACGTGGTCCGGCGCTACGTCGTCGGCGGCGATACCGTCGAGGCGTGGCAGATCCGGCATCCCGGCGACCCACTTTCGACCGCCATCGTGCTCTTCCCGCTGGTCCTCTGGTTCGGGTGGCGCGTGTGGCAGGAGATGGGGGGCGCCGTCTCGCGCGAGCATGCGCCGGACGAAGGGAACGCGGCGCAGCAGAAGGGCGAGGGCTGATCTAGGCTGCCGCGAGGGGCGGCGCCATCGCCTCACCCCGCGCGGCCCGACCGCGTCGCCCCGCGTGCCGGTTTTCTACGGCGGCTGCGACAGTCCCTGTCGCAGACTCCTGCGACAGTGGGGGGTGGACGGCGCGGGCGCGCCTCCCTGGACAGGAGGAGAAGATGACACGGGAACTTGATTTGATCAGCACCGCCCTCCAGGGCGCGTCTTCGGCGTCGGTCGCGCCGCAGGGCGCGACGAGGATCGTGATGATCCTGGACCGCTCGGGCAGCATGTCGGGGACGGAGGCGGACGTCATCGGCGGCTTCAACAGCTTCGTCGCGAGCTGCCGCGAGGCCGAACTGAAGGACTGCTCGTTGAGCTACATCCGCTTTGATGCGGAGATCGAGCACGTGTTCACGCTCCCGCTGGCGGATGTACCACCAATGACCGCGCTGCTCTACCAGCCGCGCGGCAGCACGGCGCTGCTCGACGCGGTGGGCCAGTCGGTGAACGCGATGGCGAACAACGCCGGCGACCGCTACCTGGTGATCACGCACACCGACGGCTACGAGAACGCATCGCGCGAGTGGACGCGGGAGAAGGTGGCGGCGCTGCTGCGCGAGCGGCAGGCGCTGGGGAACTGGACGTTCGCATTCTTCGGCGCCGACATCGACGCGTGGGAGGAGGCCGGCGGCATGGGGTACCAGACCGCGAACGCCGCTGCGTACAGCAAGCAGCGCACGCGCGACGCGATGCGGGCGACCGGCCGCGTGGCGGGCGTGATGTCGAAGTCCGACCTGATGAGGAGCGACCGCTACGCGGCGGCGGCGAAGGCGGTGATGGACGACCCGGGCCTGTCCGACGCCGAGATCGAGCGGCAGCTCAAGGAAGAGAGCGACAGCGGCGGCGCGGACGGTTGAGGGGCGCGCTGGGGCCGCGCGACCTAACCCCCGGCCCCCTCCCTACGAGGGAATGGAGCGACTTCGGCGGCTGGTAGACTGCGGTGGAGGCACGTCGTATGGTTACCGAACGCTCCGGTGGCACACCCCCCTTGTCCGCAGAGATCGCCGCAGAGATCGAAGCCGTAGCCGCTTCCCTGCCGGCGCTCGCGCCGGGCTCGATTTGGTGCGGCCCCGTGAGACTCGAAGGCGGGTTGATCGCCCGCGTCGTCATTACACCGACCGGCGGTGGCAGGGGCGAGCTCTTTCGTGATGGCGCCTGGGTCGGCGTAGACAATCCATCGGTTGCCGAGATCGCCTTCAAGGGCACGGTGCTGTCCTTCGAGGAAGTCGCGCGCAACGGCTTGGGGCCGGCGGCGCCGGACCCG
>Ga0209726_10002287_pt1 | contig 28655 bp, 23 predicted proteins | sample Subgrocontami54m_FD_187453 | JGI IMG/M metagenome (GOLD analysis project Ga0209726, IMG submission 187453) | Subsurface groundwater microbial communities from S. Glens Falls, New York, USA - GMW46 contaminated, 5.4 m (SPAdes) (version 3) | ecosystem: Environmental > Aquatic > Deep subsurface >... | reverse complement strand
CCCGCCGCTGCTGCTGTCGGCTGCGGTTCTTGGCGCGGCCATCGCAGGCATGCATTATACGGCCATGACGGGGCTGACGGTGTTCCCGGATGCAGAACGTCTCTCCACTGCACCCGCGCTTTCGGCTGATCTCCTCGCCATCGTTGTGGCTATCGTGGCTTTCACGGTATCGGCCATTTTCCTCCTGGCGCTGGTGCCCGAGCCTGCCGGGGCGCCTTTCGCCATGGTTGCCGCGGCTGCTGCCGGAGGGCCTTCGGCCACCGCCATTCTGCATCCCCATGGCGCGATGCCGGGGCCCGCGCATATCCCCGCGCCCGCTGTAGGCAATCTCGGCGATCACGCGGCCTTCGAGCCGCCCGGCGGCGCCGGCAAACGCCCGGCGACGCGTCTGCCGGTGGAACGCGATGGCGCGACGCATTTCGTGGCCGTCGACGATATCGTCGCCGTGCACGCCAATGCCCATTACACATTCATCTTTGACGGGACTTCGAAGATGTTTTGTCCGCTGGCGATCGGCGACGTGGAAGCGCGGCTCGACAGCAACCGTTTTATGCGTGTGCACCGCAGCCACATCGTCAACATCGAGCGGGTTTCCGGGCTCAAGCGGTCGGGCGACAATGGCTTGCTCGAACTCAGCGGTCCTGATCGCTACACCGTGCCGGTGAGCCGCAGCCGCCTCGCCTGGCTGAAATCGCAACTCGGCCTCAAAATAGGCGAAGCAGTCGGCTAGACAAGCCGGCATAATGCTGTCCCGGCATTACCGTCCACCACTTTCCACCTGACGGATTGCCAATCCGTCAGCACTGCTGACGCATTTCGTGCGGGACGCGGGGTCTTGGTGAAGTCCCGGCTCGTCTGGTGAACCGGTCGTTGTTGCTCCGGTAAAACGTTGCCAGAATTAAATTTAATAAAAAATAGCGGGTCGGGAGCACGAAGGCCGCGCGCAAGTTGAGACTTGCACAAGTTGAGACTTGCAAGTGACGGTCGCGGCAAGTGCTTTCTCTAGCTCCCAAGTCCCGCAGTTGTTGAGTCAATTGAGGGGGGATCTATATGCGTAAATTAGTCGGTTTTGCCGGTTGCGTCGCGTTCCTCGCGGTTGCGGCTTTGACATCAGGTTCTGCATGGGCAGCCGATCCCGGCAAGAAGGCGCCCGCGATGAAGCCGGTAGTTGAGCCCTGGAATCCGTGGATGATCCGGCTCCGCACCTTGGTGGTGGAACCGGAGGACTCCGGAAAGGTCGATCAGATCGCCGGCTCCGGCCTGAAAAATTCCACTTCCACAGTACCCGAACTCGACGTCTCTTATTTCTTCACGCCGAATGTCGCGGCTGAACTGATCCTTGGAGTTACCCGGCACCATGTCACTGGCACCGGCACTATTACCGGCGTCGATGTCGGCAAGGCGACACTGCTGCCGCCGACCCTGACGTTACAATACCACTTCACCAATTTTGGCGCCTTCAAGCCCTATGTCGGCGCGGGTCCCAACTACACGGTCTTCTTCAATCAGAAGGCGGCCGGAGGAGTCGTTACCGCAGTCAAATTCAAGAATACGTTTGGCGTCGCGCTGCAAGCCGGCTTTGACTACATGCTCGACAGGCACTGGGGTCTGAACGTCGACGTCAAGAAGCTGTTCCTGGAGCCGGACTTCAACGCGACGATCGGCGGTCTTGCCAGGACCGGAACGGACAATCTCAATCCGTGGCTGATCTCTGGCGGTGTGACATATAAGTTCTGATAAGTTCTGACGAAGTACGCTCGAAACTATCTGTGAATGGCTGTTGCCCGCCGCTGCTTAATTGAGCAGCGGCGCGGCACAGCGGAAAAGCCCAGGGAGGGGTGCAGTGATTCCTGGTTCCTTCGCCTATCATCGTCCCAACTCCGTCAAGGAAGCCGTCGCTTTGCTGGCCGATCTCGGCGAGGAAGCGCGGCCGCTCGCCGGCGGGCACAGCCTGATTCCGATGATGAAGCTGCGGTTGGCCGCGCCGGAGCATCTGGTCGATCTCGGCGGCATCAAGGACATCAAGGGCATTCGCGCCGACGGCGCCGATATCGTGATCGGCGCGATGACGACGCAGCAGGAGCTCGTTGTGTCCGATTTGTTGTCATCAAAGCTGCCGCTCTTGCGCGAGACGAGCCTCGTCATCGCCGATCCGCAGGTGCGCTACATGGGCACGCTCGGCGGCAATGTCGCCAACGGCGATCCCGGCAACGACATGCCGGCGGTGATGATGTGCCTTGGCGCTACGTACGAAGTGATGGGCAAGAAAGGCGGCCGCCGCGTCGCGGCGCGCGAGTTTTACAAAGGCGCTTACGACACCGCGCTCGCGCCGAGCGAGATCGTCACCGCGATCCGTATTCCCGTGCCGGCCACGGGCGCCGGCTATGCCTATGAAAAACTCAAGCGCAAGGTCGGCGACTACGCCACCGCCGCGGCGGCTGTGGTGCTGAGCATGAAAGGCGGCAAGGTCGCTTCCTGCTCCATCGCCCTTACCAATGTAGCTGACACGCCGCTCTGGGCCGAGCAGGCGGCAAAGATGCTGGTCGGCTCCGCGCTCGATCCGGCAACCGTCAAGAAGGCCGTTGCCGCTGCCGAAGCGATTACCTCGCCGGCTTCGGATCGCCGCGGTCCCGCGCAATACCGCACCAAGATGGCAGGCGTCATGCTGACGCGCGCGCTTGCACGCGCGAAAAGCCACGCCGCCTGACCTCGGGGAAAAGACAATGGCCAAAACGCAAGTTTCGATGAAGGTGAACGGCAAGAACGTCGAGGGGCTGGTCGAGCCGCGCACCTTGCTCATTCACTTCCTGCGCGAGGATTTGAAAATCACGGGTCCGCACATCGGCTGCGATACCAGCCACTGCGGCGCCTGCACTGTCGATCTCAACGGCAAGTCGGTGAAATCCTGCACCCTGTTCGCGGTGCAGGCGATGGGCGCCGAAGTCATGACCATCGAAGGCGTGGCGAATGCCGACGGCACGCTGCATGCCCTGCAGGAAGGCTTCCGTGAGATGCACGGCTTGCAATGCGGCTTCTGCACGCCGGGCATGATCACGCGCGCCTACCGGCTGCTGAAGGAAAATCCGAAGCCGACGGAGGAAGAAATCCGCTACGGCATTTCCGGCAATCTTTGCCGCTGCACCGGCTATCAGAACATCGTGAAGGCCATTCAATACGCCGCGGCCAAGCTTGCCGGTGTGCCGTTCCAGGAGGCTGCAGAATGAACGAGATGACCAAAGAAAAACGCGGCGAAGCCCTGCAGGGAATGGGCTGCAGCCGCAGGCGCGTCGAGGACGCGCGCTTCATCCAGGGCAAAGGCAATTACGTCGACGACCTGAGCCTGCCGGGAATGCTGCACGGCGATTTCACGCGCTCGCCCCACGCCCACGCGCGCATCATAAAAATTGACACTACCAAGGCCAAGGCGATCCCCGGCGTGCTCGCCGTGCTCACGGCGGCGGACCTGAAGCCGCTCAATCTGCATTACATGCCGACGCTTGCGGGAGACGTGCAGGCGGTGCTGGCTGAGGACAAGGTTCTATACCAGAACCAGGAGGTCGCGTTCGTCGTGGCGACCGATCGCTATGCCGCCGCCGACGGCGCCGAGGCGGTCGAGGTGGAATACGAGGCGCTGCCGGTCGTCATCGATCCGTTCAAGGCGATGGCGCCAAACGCGCCGGTACTGCGCGAAGATCTCAAGGGCAAGACGGAAGGCGGCCGGGGTCCGCGCAAGCACCACAACCATATCTTCAACTGGCAAGCCGGCGATGCGGCGGCGACCGACGCGGCTTTCAAGAAAGCGGAAGTCACGATCAAGGAGATGATCGTCTATCCGCGCTGTCATCCGTGCCCGCTGGAAACCTGCCAATGCGTCGCGTCCTTCGACAAGATCAAGGGCGAGCTGACGGTATGGGGCACCTTCCAGGCGCCGCATGTCATCCGCACAGTGGCGTCGCTGATCTCGAAAATTCCCGAGCATAAAATTCATGTCATCGCGCCCGACATCGGCGGCGGCTTCGGCAACAAGGTGGGCGCCTATTCCGGCTATATCTGCGCCATCGTCGCCTCGATCGTGACCGGCGTGCCGGTGAAGTGGGTTGAGGACCGCATCGAAAATCTGTCGACCACCGCCTTCGCGCGCGACTTCCATATGCAGATGGAGATTGCCGCCACCAAGGACGGCAAGGTGACAGGACTGCGCTGTTACACCGTCGCCGATCATGGCGCTTTCGACGCCTGCGCCAACGCGACCAAATGGCCGGCGGGATTGTTCAGCATCATCAGCGGCTCCTATGACTTCCCGGTGGCGCATGTTTCAGTGGATGGCGTCTATACCAACAAGGCGCCAGGCGGCGTCGCTTATCGCTGTTCTTTCCGCGTCACTGAGGCCGCTTATTGCATCGAGCGCGCCATGGATATCCTGGCGCAAAAGCTCAAGATGGATCCGGCGGATCTGCGGGCGAAGAATCTGATCCGCCGCGAGCAGTTCCCCTACAAGTCCGCGTTCGGTTGGGAATACGACTCCGGCGACTACCAGACGGCCCTCAAGAAGGCGATGGACACGGTTGGATATAGAAAGCTGCGCGAAGAGCAGAAGAAGAAGCAAGAGGCCTTCAAGCGCGGCGAGACGCGCGAGCTGATGGGCATCGGCCTCGCCTTCTTCACGGAGATCGTCGGTGCCGGGCCGTCGCGCGCTTGCGACATCCTCGGCATCGCCATGTTCGACTCCGCCGAAATCCGCATCCATCCGACTGGAAGTGCCATTTGCCGGCTCGGAACCAAGTCGCAGGGCCAGGGCCATGAGACGACCTATGCCCAGATCGTTGCGACCGAGCTCGGGCTGCCGGCCGACAACATCACCGTGGAGGAAGGCAACACCGACACCGCGCCTTACGGGCTTGGCACCTATGGCTCGCGCTCCACGCCGGTTTCTGGCGCCGCCACCGCCATGGCCTGCCGCAAGATCAAGGCCAAGGCGCAGATGATCGCGGCGCATGATCTCGAAGTGCACGACGACGATCTCGAGTGGGACGTGGACCGGTTCCGGGTGAAAGGAAATCCGGAGCGGTTCAAAACCATGACCGAACTAGCCTGGGCGGCTTACCATCAGGTGCCGCCGGGCATGGAGCCTGGCCTGGAGGCGGTGAATTATTACGACCCGCCGAACTTCACCTTTCCGTTCGGCGCTTACATCTGCGTCCTGGACATCGATGTCGACACGGGCGTGAGCAAGGTGCGGCGCTTCTATGCGCTCGACGATTGCGGCACGCGGATCAACCCCATGATTATCGAAGGGCAGATCCACGGCGGCCTCACCGAAGCCTTCGCCATCGCCATGGGGCAGGAGATTCACTACGACGAGCAAGGCAACTGCACCACCGCCTCACTGCTGGATTACTTCCTGCCCACAGCCGTCGAGACGCCGAAATGGGAAACCGACTGGACGACGACACCCTCGCCGCATCATCCCATTGGCGCCAAGGGCGTGGGCGAAAGCCCGAACGTGGGCGGCGTGCCTTGCTTCTCCAATGCGGTGAACGACGCCTTTGCATTCCTCGGCTCGACCCATATCGCCATGCCGCACGATCATTGGCGGACTTGGATGGCGGCGGACAAGCTCGGTCTCCATGGGTGAAAAGCCGCGGTCGGTGTACCATATTATCTTCACCGTCACCCTGAGGTGCTCGGCGCAACGCGCCGAGCCTCGAAGGGCGACGGTCTTGGCCGGCATCCTTCGAGGCTCGCTCGCTTCGCGTGCTCGCACCTCAGGATGACGGTCGAAGGGACAGTCGACCGGCCATGACCCTGACCCGTGATCAAATCTCCGACCGCCTTGCCGCCGTTGGCTATGTCGCCGACCGCGACCTCGCGACCGCGCTTTGGCTGATGGATTATTTGAAGCGCCCGCTGCTGCTGGAAGGCGAGGCAGGCGTCGGCAAGACCGAAGTCGCCAAGGCGCTGGCGGCGCTGCACGGCGCCGAACTGATCCGCCTGCAATGTTACGAGGGCCTCGACCAGAACGCCGCGCTTTATGAATGGAATTATCAGCGCCAGCTTCTTGCCATCAAAGCGCGCGAAGGCGCGGGCGAGGATGCCGAGCGCATCGAGGAGCACATCTTCTCGGAAAAATATCTGCTGGAACGGCCGCTGCTGGCGGCCATCCGGCGTGACAAGTCACCCGTCCTGCTGGTGGATGAGGTGGACCGCGCCGATGAGGAATTTGAAGCCTTCCTGCTGGAACTGCTTTCTGATTTCCAGGTCAGCATTCCCGAGCTTGGCACGGTCACCGCGCGCACCATCCCGCGCGTGGTTCTGACCTCGAACGCCACCCGCGAGCTTTCCGACGCGCTGCGCCGGCGCTGCCTCTACCACTATGTCGATTTCCCCGACGTTGACCGCGAGGCGAAGATCATCGTCACTCGCCTGCCGGGCATCGACATTTCTCTGGCGCTGCAGATCGCGCGCATGGTGAGCGCCATCCGCAAAGAGGATCTGCGCAAGGTTCCCGGCGTGGCGGAAACATTGGATTGGGCGGCCACCTTGGCGGGTCTGGAAATACACGACCTGCGGCAGCAGCCGGAAGCCGTGCATGAAACCATGATCTGTCTGCTCAAGACTCACGAGGACCGGTCGCGGCTGACCCGCGAGGTTACCGGGCGTCTCCTCGGCAAGGTGGCGTGAATGTGTTGTTTGGTCCTGCGCCTCGATGATCCTCTTCTTGCTCTTGATGCAAGGGAAGGAGTTGCAGTGATTTCCCCTCCCCCTTGTGGGGAGGGGTCAGGGGTGGGGGTGACGGCGTTTCGGTTGACGCGCCGCCGCCGCGTGACTGCTCAACCCCCCTCCCTAGCCCTCCCCCACAAGGGGGGAGGGAACAGACCTCAACTCGCATGAACGCCGCGCTCCACCAAACAGCCGATGCAATCGGACCCGCCGCGCGGCAGCGGCTTGCCGGTTTCGTGCGCACTTTGCGCGACAACGGCTTCGCCGCCGGCCTGGCCGAAACGCGCGATGCGCTCGCTATTCTCGCCTCGTCCGCCGCGGCACGGCCATCGTCGCTCAAGCCCGCGCTGCGCGCGTTGTTCTGCGCCACTCATTCCGATTGGGAGCGCTTCGATGAAATCTTTGACGCCTTCTGGCTCGGCCGTCATATGCGCCAGGCGCGCATGCTCACCGGCGTGGCGGCGCAAAGCAAAATGTCGCCCAAGCGCGTTCCAGGTGCGGAAGCGCCGCAGGGTGAGCTAGGCCCGCCCGACCATGTGGAGCGCCGTTACGGTCCCGAGGGCGATGACATCGCAGACGGGCACGGCAAGCGCGAGGGCGCCTCGCGCGCCGAAACGCTGGCGCGGGCCGACATGCGTCACATCGTGGCTCCTGAAGACATAGCGGCGGCGCATGCTCTGGCCGCCCGGCTGGCGCGGCGCATGCGCGCGCGGCTTGTGCGCCGCCAGCAGGTGCGCAGCGGCGGGCGCCGCCTCGACCTGCGGCGCACCATCCACCGCAACATTTCCCACGGCGGCACGCCGGTGGAACTGGTCTGGCGCAAGCGCAAAGTAAAACCGCTGCGCCTTGTCATGCTGCTTGATGCCTCCGGATCCATGAGCCTCTACACCGGTTTTTTCGTGCGCTTTCTGCATGGCGTGGTCGACGCCTTCCGCGAGGCGGAGGCTTTCGTCTTTCATACGCGCCTGGCGCATGTGTCCGCATCGCTGCGCGATCGTGACGTCACCCGCGCGGTCGATAAGCTCTCGCTGATGGCGCAGGGCATCGGCGGCGGCACCCGCATCGGCGAGAGCCTCGCCACCTTCAATCGCTGGCACGCCAAGCGCGTCATCAATTCACGCACCGCAGTGATGATTGTTTCAGATGGTTACGATACCGGTGAGCCAGAACATCTTGCCCGCGAAATGCAGCGGCTGCGCCGGCGCTGCCGGCGCATCGTCTGGCTCAATCCGCTGATCGGCTGGAACGATTACACGCCACAGGCGCGCGGCATGCAGGCCGCGCTGCCTTATGTGGACCTGTTCGCGCCCGCGCATAACCTCGAGAGCCTGGCTGCTCTCGAGCCCTATCTCGCGAGGATATGACCATGAACCATGCGCCCGATATTCTCGATCTCATCTCGGCAATGAAAGCGAGCGGCAAGCCGTTTGCGCTCGCTACCGTCGTTCGCACGGTCGCCGCCACCGCCGCCAAAGCTGGAGCGAAAGCGGTGATCCAGCCGGACGGCACCATCTCGGAAGGCTGGATTGGTGGCGGCTGCGCACGCACGGCCGTGCTTAAAGCCGCCAAGGAGGCGCTTGCGGACGGCCAGCCGCGGCTTGTCTCCGTGCAGCCGCCGGACGTGCTGCAGGAGCGCGGGGTGCAGGCAGGCGATGAGCGCGAGGGCACGCGTTTTGCCAAGAATATGTGCCCGAGCCAGGGCACGATGGACGTCTTCGTCGAGCCTGTCCTGCCGCGTCCGCAGGTGGTGGTTTGTGGCTCGAGTCCCGTGGCGGTGGCGGTGGCCAATCTCGGGCGCGGGATGGGTTTTGCCGTGACCGTTTGCGCTCCCGCGGCAGAGCAGGCTGCTTTTCCGGAAGCCGACCGGCGTATCGAAGGCTATGCGCTGCCGGTCGAAAACGGCCAGCGTTTTGTGGTGGTGGCCACGCAGGGGCGCGGCGACGAGCTGGCCCTTCAGGCGGCGCTGGCTGTGGAAGCGGACTATGTGGCTTTCGTCGGCAGCCGCAAGAAAGCCGAAGCGCTGAAGGCAAAGCTGCAAGAGCAGGGCATTGCCGCGGAGCGGCTGGCGAAGCTAAAAGCACCCGCGGGGCTTGACCTCGGCGCGATTACGCCCGACGAAATCGCTATCTCCATCCTGGCGGAGATCGTCGCGCTCCGCCGCGGCGGCCAGCCGCGCGGATCCGCACCGGCATCATAAGAAAGAGGCAGCTATGGATATAACGGGCACGCAACGCATCGAGGCCCCGCGCGCAAAGGTATGGGCGGCGCTGAACGACCCTGACGTGTTGCGGCAATGCATCCCGGGCTGCCAAAGCCTGGAAAAGATTTCCGATACGCAGATGACGGCCAAGGTCACGCTCAAGATCGGGCCGGTGAAGGCGAGCTTCTCGGGCAAGGTGACCTTGTCGGATATCGACCCGCCCAATGGCTACACCATCACCGGCGAGGGCTCCGGTGGCGCGGCCGGCTTTGCCAAGGGCTCGGCCAAGGTCCGGCTGCAGGACGATGGCAACGCGACCATCCTGAGCTATGACGCGAAATCCGAAATCGGCGGCAAGCTGGCGCAACTTGGCGGCAGGCTGATCGAAGGCACCGTCAAAAAGCTCGCGGCGGAGTTTTTTGACAAATTCGGCCAGGTGATCGCGCCCGCGGCGGCGCAATCCGCCGAAGGCCGCTAGCGCCATGGCCGGCTACAAGCTGGCGGCGTATCAGTCGCCCGACGGGCCGCGCGCGGGCATCGTGGTGGACGATGCGGTATTCGACGTTGCGGGTCTGACGGCGCATCCACCCTACATGTCCGTCCTGAATATCCTCGAAGACTGGCCGGCCGCCGGCGAAGCGTTGCGCGCTGCCGCGGCGAAAGCCGGCGCCGCCACCAAAGGCGTGCCGCTCAAGCAGGCGAAGTTGCGCGCGCCGGTGCTCTGGCCCTCGGCGATCTATTGCGCCGGCGCCAATTACAGCGACCATGCCGCCGAGATGGCCAAGCGCGCCAACCGGCCGCCCGAGCCGGATCCGAAAAGCCTCGGGCTGAAGGCATGGCATTTCATCAAGGCTTCGCGCTCGGTCGCCGATCCCGGCGCGACTGTCGCGGCCTCGCGTTACACCCAGAAGCTTGATTGGGAAGCGGAGCTTGCCGTGATCATCGGCAAGCCGGCAAAAAATGTCAGCGTGGAACAGGCGCTTGGCCACGTCGCCGGTTACACCATCGCCAATGATCTTTCCGCGCGCGACTTTTCGCGGCGTCCGCACGTGAGCGAAACATCCGCCTTCAAGTCCGACTGGACGGCGCAAAAAAGTTTCGACGGCTCTTGTCCGCTCGGTCCCTGGATCGTTCCGGCGGAGGATATCCCCGAACCGCATAATCTCGCGATCAAGTTATGGGTCAACGATGTGATCAAGCAGGATTCAAGTACGGGTAAAATGATCTACAGCATCGCCGAGCAGATCGCGCATCTTTCGGTGGGCATGACGCTGCATCCCGGCGACGTGATCCTGACCGGAACCCCGGCGGGCGTGGGCTCCGCGCGCAACGAATATCTTGCGCCCGGCGATGTGGTGAAGATCGAGATCGAGCGCATCGGAACCTTGAGCAATACCATCGCGTGATGGTCTGCGTATTTTCGATGCGATGGCGTTAAGCCGATTTACTGACCTGAGCGCAACAGCAATCCGACATTTCCCGCAAGGATCTGCTCACCGGCCGCGCCGAGCCCGCGCAGTTCCTTTACAAAATCATGGACTACATTCCGCTCGCGGATTTCCTGCGGATAGTCGGTGGCGAACACGATGCGCGAGGCGGGGATTTCCACCAGCGCCGTTTTGATCGCGGAGATCTCGCCGCAGAATCCCGCGGTGTCGAACACGATGTTGTTGCGCAGGTAATAATCGAAATCATTCTTCGCCTTGGCGCCATGACGCGGATCGCCCGCGGTGCCCCAGAATTCCTTGTCGCGAAAACCACGGATGCGCCCAAGCATGGAGGCGATGCCGCCGCCGAGATGCGCCATGTGCACCGTCAGCTTCGGATGCCGGTCGAACACGCCGGAGTCGATCAGCCGGATGGTCGCCATGATGAGGGAAAATTCGCGGCCGACCGCGCGCGCCAGATCGAAAGCGTCGAACTGCTTCGTCTGATTGAGCTTGAGCGCCGGATGCACGAAGACGAACAGTCCCAGCCGTTCGGCCTCGCTCCAGAAAGGCTCGTATTCGGGAGCGTTGAGATAAAGCCCATCGGTCTCCGACGTGATCACGACGCCCTGGAAGCCAAGCTCATCCTTGCAGCGCGCCAGCTCGCGGAAGGCTTCCTTGCCGCCGAGCGGATGCACATGCGCCGCGCCGATGAAGCGGCCGGGATAGTCGCGCTCGGCCTGCTTGGCCTTGTCGTTGCAAATTTTGGAGGTCGCAAGATCGGCGCACATGCCGGCGGCGCTGGTGAGAAACGCCGCGTCGATGCCGGCCTCATCCATCATCCGCACATGCTCGTCGAGGTCGTAGAGCAGGGAATGAATGGTGTAGCTCGGCGCGCCGTTCTCGTCGTAGCGCAGGATGCGCCGGTTTCCCGGGTCTTCCTTGATCAGCTCGCGCGGGGTGAAATGATGCTGGAAATCGACAATCATAGCCGCCCGCCCGTTCGCTTCGGAAGCCCGCCAATTCTAATGCCTTTGCGGCCTATCCAAAGCAAGAGCCGCGGCCTTGACCAAAAGCGACTTGACGCCGCGCTTTCTGCCGGTAGGTTGTCCGCCCATGTCTGCCTTGCGCCTCGCCAGCTTCCGCGTAAACGGCCGTACCAGCTACGGCGCGGTCACCGACAAAGGCATCGTCGATCTCGGGCGCAAGCTGTCCAAATTCCCCACGTTGCTCGACGTCATCCGTGAAAAGGCCATCGGCGAGGCGCGTAAGGCCGCGACGGGCCAGGCCGACTATCAGCTTCGCGACGTGGAGATGCTCCCGCCCATTCTCGGGCAGGAAAAAATCATCTGCGTCGGCATCAACTATCCCGAGCGCAACGCGGAATATCAGGACGGCCGCCCGACGCCGAAATATCCCAACCTGTTCGTGCGCTTCCCCGGCTCTTTCGTTGGGCACGACCGGCCGCTGGTGCGGCCGAAGATTTCCGACAAGTTCGACTACGAGGGTGAGGTCGTGCTGGTCATCGGCCGCGAGGGCCGCCACGTGCCGATGGATCGCGCACTTGGAATGATCGGCGGCATTACGCTCGGCAACGAGGGCAGCGTGCGCGATTGGGTGCGCCACGGCACCTTGAATGTCACGCAAGGCAAGAATTTCGACGCCTCGGGCAGCCTCGGTCCCTGGTTCGTCCCCGCCGAGGATGTGGACCCCGGCAAAGGGCTGCATCTGACCACCAAGGTCAATGGCGAGCTGCGCCAGGACGACAATACGGCAAACCTGACCTGGGGCTTCGCCTGGCTGATTAATTACATCAGCACCTTCGCGACGCTGCGCCCCGGCGACATGATCATGACGGGGACGCCGACCGGCGCAGGCGGCCATTCCACGCCGCCGAAGTGGCTGAAGGCCGGCGACGTGGTCGAGGTCGAGGTGCCGGAAATCGGCGTGTTGCGTAATTCCGTGGTGGACGAGGCCTAAGCATCTAGCGTCGGTCCTTTTCCCGTCATCCTGAGGTGCGAGGCCGAGAGCGGCCGAGCCTCGAAGGATGACAGCAAATATGCTGGCCGTCGCCCTTCGCGGCCCGCCTTCGGCGGGCACCTCAGGGTGACGGCGTGGGGGTTTCTACACACTTCGCCTCGTGCTAACCCTAGCGTCTACCTACATAATCCGGGGGTTGATAGTCCATGGCGCCTTTAAGACTGAATTTCGCCGCTACATTGTATGACCGCCTGCAGCCGCTCTACACCGGCGAAATCAAGCCGGACGGCATCGACCTCAATTTCATTCCGATTGAATTGCCGCGGCCGATCTTCGACCGCATGTCCGGCGGGGAAGAATTCGACGTCGCGGAATATTCGTCATCGGAATTCATTCAGCGCTTTGGCGCTGGAAAGTGTAATTTCGTGGCGCTGCCGGTGTTTCCCTCGCGCACCTTCCGTCACGACGTCATTGCCATCAACAAGAAGTCCGGCATCAAAAAGCCGAAAGACCTCGACGGCAAGCGCATCGGCGTCGCCCTTTATACAATGACTGCGGCGATCTTCATCCGCGGCCTGCTGAGTGACGAATATGGCGTCGATTTCTCCACCTGCAAATGGGTGCAGGGTGCGATCAACACCGCCGGCTCGCATGGCGACCCGCATGTGCTGCCGCTGCTCAAAAAACCCGATCTCGTTCACGGCGATCCCAGCAAGTCTCTCGACGACATGCTGGTTGCGGGCGATGTCGATTGCACCATGGGCACCAGCATTCCGCGCTCGATCCTGAACAGTCCGAATGTCGCTCGTCTGCTGCCGAATTATTACGAGGACGAGAAGGCCTACTACAAGAAGACCAAGATTTTCCCGATCATGCATCTCGTCGCCATCCGCAAGGACGTCTACGAGAAAAATCCCTTTGTAGCGACCAGCCTTTACAATGCTTTCGTGCAGGCCAAGAAGCTCGCGTTGAAGAAGATGTTCTCAACCCGCGCGCTGCGTTACATGATGCCATTCCTGCCCGCGCAGCTTGACGAAATTCGTGACGTTTTCGGCGAAGATCCATGGCCCTATGGCGTTGAGGAAAATCGTCCGACGCTTGAAGCGTTGGTGCGCTACATGCACGAGCAGCATTTTATTGCGAAGAAAATGCCGATCGAGGATTTGTTCGTGAAAAACTACGGGCATACCGAACCGGCGTTCTGATCTCCGAGGATATTTGCATGAGCAACGTCGACACGATCATCAACGACCTTGTGATCGCCAACCGCATTCTTGCCAAGGAAGACGTGGTTGACGCTTACGGCCATGTCAGCATCCGCCACCCGGACAATCCGAAGCACTTTTTTCTCTCGCGCTCGGTCGCGCCCGAGTTGGTGGAGCGCGATGACATTGTGGAATTCGGCCTCGATGGCGAGCCGGTGCGGGAGGAAAAGCGCTCGCTCTATCTCGAACGCTTCATTCACGCCGGCATTCTGGAAGCACGGCCCGACGTGGTGGCGGTGGTGCACGCCCATGCCGAGGATATCCTTCCCTTCGGCATCACCAAGTCGACGCCGATGCGGCCCGTCATCCACGCCGGCAGCTTCATCGGCGCCAACGTTCCGGTCTGGGACATCGCCGACAATTTTGGTGACGACACCAATGTGCTTGTCTCCAACATCGCGCAGGCGCGTGATCTGGCGAAAACGCTCGGCGGCAACAATGTCGCGTTGATGCGCGGCCACGGCTTTGCCTCGGCGGCGAAATCGCTCATCGAGGTGGTGCGCATGTCGGTCTACCTGCCGCGCAACGCCCGCGCTCTGCTGCGCGCCCGGCAACTGGGCGGCGAGATCAAATATCTTTCGCAAGGTGAGATCGACGCCCGCAACCGCGGCTACAGCCCCTATTCAACCGAAACCTGGCGGGCCTGGGAATATTGGGCGACCAAGGCCGGCTGCAATCATCTGCTCAGCCGCCCCGACGGCGCGCCGATGCACAAGGGTCACGACCACAGGCATAAGTAATTTTGGCGTCCTTCCGGGGCTCACCGAAGGTGAGAACCCGGAATCCAGCGGCGGGCAATGAGTCCGTGTCTGGATTCCGGATCCGTTTGCTGACGCTCGCGTCTTCTCCCTCCCCCTTGTGGGGAGGGTCGCTGCGAGCGTAGCGAGCAGCGGGGTGGGGTCTTTCGTGCGTCACCCCACCCGGCTCGCGGCAAGAGCTGCTCGCCACCCTCCCCACAAGGGGGAGGGATACGAAGCGTAGAGCTGTTTGAAAATCGAAACTAAAAACAAAAGCGCCGCCCGAAGGCGGCGCTGAAATAATTCCATTCAAATCGGTTACGAGACGATCTGGACGACCGTGCCGTCCTTCTTTTTCCCTTGCGAGCGGTATTGGCCGATATTTCTCAGCAGCGCGGCGTCGGAAACCGTATAGAGCACCGCGTCGGTCTTGCCGGTATTGACGTGGCGGCGCCATTGGAAATTCGGAACCACCAGGATGTCGTTTGACTCCCAGTCAAAGCGCTTGCCGCCGATTTCCGAATAGCCCTTGCCGTCCATCACCACGACAAAGGTACTGCACGTTTCCCGCTTGAACTTGGTCTCCTCGCCAGGCCGCAGCAGTTGCGCCTTGTAGTCCAGCGTCGGATAGACCGGCTTGCCGGTAATCGGATTGACGAGCTGCATCTGGATGCCTTCGTAAGCATCGCCTTCTTCCTTGCGTAGGCGGTCCAGCGCCGCACGGATATCCGCGCCGCGATAGTGGAACAGCGGTGTCGGATTCTGACCCCAGCCGCGCTGGTGATTGGCAAAGGTCGGGAGCAGACCGCCGTTGCCGTAGAGACGCGCCGAGTGACCGTCGGCGTGGATGGTTGGCTGGCTCTTTTCGTTGCTGCCCGGCTTGCCGACGTATTCCTGGTCCACCCAGGCGCAATCCAGAAATTCCATCAGCGGCCAGTCCAGCATGTCGATCCAGATCACCGGCGATTTCGCATCGTTGCAGTGGTCGTGCCAGGTGCCGTTCGGCGTCATGATGATGTCGCCGCGCACCGCCTCGCAACGCTCGCCCTCGACATTGGTGTAGCCGCCCTTCTCGGAAAGAATGGTGCGGCTGGCATTCGGGCTATGGATATGCGCGGGCGCCACGTCGCCGGGATTATAAATCGAGATAGCGCAGCGGATCGTGTTGGTGACCTGCAAGCGGCCGCCGAGGCCGGGATTGGTCAGCAGGATGCTTTGGCGGTCGATGAATTCGATGGGCGAGATGTCGGCCTGGCTGGCGATGCCGGCGATACGGTTGAGATAGGTGCTGTACTCTTTCCAGCGCCAGCGATGTGCGGCGGTCTTGAGCTGATTGGCGGCGACGCGGCCGCTGGCCATCGGGGCGACGCCGGTGTCGCCGCCGGTATCGGTGAACCAGGGTAGCTGCGCCGGCGCGTTCATCTGGGTGCGGACCCAGATATGATGATCGGCGGCGTCCTTGTTCAGCTGCTCCAGCAGTTCCCGCGTCTTGCTGGACGGGGCCCCGCCTGTCTTGCCTTCTTGAGCCTTGGTCGCGACAGCCATTGTTTCCTCCTGTTGCCCGGCGCTTTTTGCGCCTGCCGGGCTTGGGCCCGTTCGGGCCTTGATCTAGGAAATATACCCTAGCGGAGAGTTTGCAACGAGACGAGCCAAAGCGTCATTCCGTGGGCGCAATCCCCCCTCGCGAAAAGCGATAGCTCGGCAAGTTAGTGCGCTGCGAGAAAGTCCTGCAAAGCGCGGGTAAAGTTGGCCGGCTGCTCCAGGTTTGATAGATGTCCGGCCCCTTCCAATTCGGCCACTTTCGACCCCGGCACCGCCGCGTTGATTGCCTTGATGCCCGGCACCGTGGCGTCCTTGGTGCCGACGATCAGCAAGGTCGGCGCCTTGATGCCGGCAAGCTCCGGCCGCAGGTCGTAATTCGCCAGCGCCCCGGCGCAGCCGATGAAGCCTTTGACCGGCGTCTTGCGAATCATCTCGCAAGCGCGCTGAAACACGTCCGGATGCGCCTCGATGAATTCCGGCGGAAACCAGCGCCGCGCGGTGGCGTCCACCAGCGGCTCCATGCCCTGCTTCTCCGCGATGGCGATACGCTCCTCCCATTGCTGCGCAGAAGCGGGGCTGGAGGCGGGGCCGCAATCGCAGGGGATAAGCCGATCCACGCGCTGCGGATGACGTTGCGCGAAAGCGAGCGCCGTCATGCCGCCCATCGAAATCCCGGCGAAATGCGCGCGTTTGATCGAGAGCGCATCGAATAGCGCCGCCACGTCCGCCACCAGCAGATCGAAATTGTAGCGGCCGTCGGTCGCTTCCGTGCCGCCGTGTCCGCGCTGGTCGTAGCGCAGGATGCGGAAGGATTTTTTCAGCGCCGCCACCTGCTCGTCCCACATGGAAAGGTTGGTCGCGAGCGAATTGCTGAACGCGAGCCACGGCGCGCCTTCGGGGCCGTCGATCTGATAATTAATATTGATGCCGTTGGCTTTGACACGCATGGCGGAAATAAACCTCGTCGGTGTGGTTTATGAGCGAAGGAAATCTTTGAGCAGGCCAAGCAAGGCGGCTGGCCCGGTTGTCGGCATGAAATGCCCGGCGTCGATCAGCTCGAAACGAGCGCCCGGGATTTTGCCGGCGATCTCCTGACTGCCGGCGGGCGGTCGCACCGTATCCTGCCGCCCCGCGACGACCATGGTTTTGCATGTGATGTTCGGTAGCATGCTGACCACATTAGTGCGCGCCAGCATCCGGTTGGCATGGGCAAATCCGACCGGGTCGTTGCCGAGATAACGGCCGCGATAACTCTCATAAGTCTCGCGGTCGGTCAGCTCCGGCGGATAGGATTTGTCGAGCGTGATGGCCAGCACGCCGCGCATGCCTTCGCGTTCGGCGAGATCGGCGCGCTCATTCAAAGCGCCGGCGCGGCTCGGGTCGACGCCCAGCGCAGGGTTGCACAACACGAGGGAAGCCACCGCATCGGGATGGCGTTCGCGAAACAGCAAGGCTTGCGTGCTTGCCGCCGCCACCGCCACAAGGTGATAGGGCGGGGAGAGCTTCAGTTCCTTCAACAGCCCTTCGATGTCCTCGACCGCGGTTTCATTGGTGAACTGCTGGCGCACTTTTTCCGTCAGCCCCGCGCCGCGCTGGTCATAGCGCAGCACGCGCAAGTTTCCGCTCAGGCCGGGGGATACCATGTCCCAGCTATCGAGCGAGCCGCCCATTTCATGCAGGAGGATGACGACGGGGCCCTTCTGACCCTCGAGTTTGTAGTGAATGCTGATTCCGTTCGCGATCGCAAAAGGCAATGTCGGATCCTCCGGTGAATTGCGGCGGGCGGACTGTATGTCATCGGAATGGCCCAATCCAGCGCGCCGCAGGGGCAACGACCCGCTGGACCAAAACCCGGATTTGTCCGTTAATAGGGCAGGGGAAAGCCAAGGGAAGCGCATCATGATCAATCTCACGGTGAACGGAAAGGCGCATCAGGTCGATGCCGATCCGATGACCCCGCTGCTCTATGTGCTGCGCAACGATCTGCAGATGAGCGCCGCGAAGTTCGGCTGTGGGCTAGGCCAGTGCGGCGCTTGCACGGTGATGATCGGCGGCCAGGCGACCTTCTCCTGTCTCACCCCGATCTCGACGGTGGAAGGCCGTCCGATCAAGACCCTGGAAGGTCTCGGGACGGCGGACAATCCGGGACCGCTGCAGCGCGCTTTTATCGAAGAGCAGGCGGTGCAATGCGGTTATTGCATCCCCGGCATCATGATGCGCGCGCAGGCGCTACTGGAGAAAAATCCATCGGCTTCCGATTCCGACATCCGCGCGGCATTGCAGCCGCATCTGTGCCGCTGCGGCACGCATGCCCGGATATTGAAGGCGGTGCGCCGCGCGGCCAATGTCATGCGCGCGGCCCAGACCGTGCCGCAAACCAAGGGAGCGACCCCATGAACGCGCCAGCTTCCTTCTCCCGCCGCGGCGTTCTTGCCGGCGGCGGCGCGCTCATCGTCAGCTTTTCTCTGTTCGATCCGAACGAGCTTGCCGCGCAAGGCGCGGCGCCGGCCCGCGTGCCGGAGAACGGCATGCTGGATTCATGGATTCAAATCGAAGCCAATGGCGCGGTGACGGTGTTCACCGGCCGCACCGAGTTCGGCCAAGGCGTCAAGACCGCGATGGTCCAATTGGCGGCGGAGGAACTCTATCTCAATCCAAAGACGCTCAAGATCATCGGGTGCGACACCGCGCTGACGCCGAATGAAGGCTACACATCCGGCAGCCGCGCCATGGCGGACGGCGGCAATTCCGTCCGCTATGCCGCCGCGCAGGCGCGCGAAATCCTCCTCGGCATTGCCGCGACCAAGCTGAATGCGGATGCGGCGCAGCTCAAGACGGAGAACGGAAAAGTCATTGCCGCCGATGGCCGCAGCCTCGGTTACGGCGAACTGGTCGCTGGCGACGTGCTGCATGTGCAGATGGAAAAGAAAGCCAAGCTCAAGGATCCGCGCACTTACACCACTGTCGGCAAGCCGTTTCCCCGCATCGACATCCCGGCGAAAGTGACCGGCGGGCAGGCCTTCCTGCAGGATCTGCGTTTGCCCGGCATGGTGCATGCCCGCATCGTGCGCCCGCCGAGCTACGGAGCGAAGTTGCGCGCGGTGGATGCGGCGCAGGCCGAAAAGTTGCCCGGTGTTCTCAAGGTCGTGCGCGACGGAAGTTACCTTGCCGTCATTGCCGAAAAGGAATTCCAGGCCATCACAGCCATGCGCGCCCTGGTGGGCACGGCGAAATGGGACGAAGACGCCAAGCTCACGGATTACGCCGGCATCTATGAACTGCTGCAAAAGACGCCCGCCGAGGACGTTGTGATCCTTGAGGCCAAGACGCCGCCTGCGACCGGCGTGCGCACGATCGAGGCGACCTATCGCCGGCCGTACCAGATGCACGGCTCCATCGGCCCTTCCTGCGCCGTCGGCCTGTTCGAAGGCGGCAAGCTCACGGTCTGGGCGCATAATCAGGGCGCCTACCCGTTGCGCCAGGCGGTGTCCGAGCTGGTCAAGCTTCCCGAGGATCAAATCCGCTGTATCCACCTCGAAGGCGCCGGCTGCTACGGGCACAACGGCTCCGACGACGCGGGCGGCGATGCTGCATTGCTGGCGATGGCCTTGCCCGGCCGTCCGGTGCGCGTGCAATGGATGCGCGACGACGAACACGCCTGGGAACCCTACGGCCCGGCCATGGTGTCAAAAGCCCGCGCGTCGCTCGACGCCGGCGGCAACATCGTCGATTGGCAATACGATGTCTGGAGCATGACGCATTCGACGCGGCCGGGCGGCGCGAAGAGCCTGCTCGCGGCCTGGTATCGCGACCAGCCGCTGACGCTACCAGCGCCGCGCGCGCCGGGCTCTTCCGAATCCGACGGCAACCGCAATTCCAAGCCGCCTTACAAGCTGCCGCGCGCGCGCGTGACCCATCATCATGTGAAGGAAATGCCGCTGCGTGTTTCCGCGCTGCGGTCGCTCGGCGCTTACATGAATGTCTTTTCCATCGAAAGCATGATGGACGAACTGGCCGCTGCGGCCGGCGCGGATCCGGTGGAATTTCGCCTGCGCTATCTCGACGATCCGCGCGCCCACGACGTCATAAAGATGACAGCCGAGCGTTTCGGCTGGTCGAAAGAAAAGCTGCCCGGCGGCCGCGGGCGCGGCTTCGCCTATGGGCGCTACCGCAATTCATCCACCTATGTCGCGGTCGCCACCGAAGTGGAGGTCGATCGCAAATCCGGCGCGGTCCGCCTGCTGCGCGTCGCGGCCACGGCCGACAGCGGCCAGGCGGTGAATCCCGACGGCATCCGCAATCAGATCGAGGGCGGCATCCTGCAATCGGCGAGCTGGACGCTCAACGAAGCCGTCCAGTTCGACAAGACACGCATTACCAGCCGCGATTGGGCAGGCTATCCGATTATGCGTTTTGCCGCCGTGCCGGAGAGCGTGGACGTCCAGGTCATCGATCGCCCAGGTCAGCCGCTCCTCGGAACCGGCGAAGCCGCGCAAGGACCCGCGGCGGCTTCCATTGCCAATGCAGTCGCCAACGCGACCGGCGCGCGCATCCGCGATCTGCCGCTGACGCCCGATCGGGTCAAGGCCGCGATCGACGCCTAGCCGCGGCTTGTCTTCACGTCAGCTCAGGCCATAGGCAGATCGCAGTGCGGGGAACCAGTCGCCGAGGTACGATAGCGGCCAGTGAACGGCCAGCAGCTGGTCGAACACGAACCAGCAAAACACCGCCGTGCATACCGCATAGAGGGCGGCATAAGCCCGCGGCTCGTCGAAACCCCAGCTCATGTAAACGAATACGAAGACCGGGATAGCCGGGATGAAGCCAATGAGCGCCACCAGCGCCAGAAGAAATCCCAGCCACAAGAAGAAGGTGCCCGCTCGCCGGCGCACTTCGCCGAGCGTGAGGTTATAGTTTTCATCGATATGAGAGGGGGCGGAGCCGGTGTCGACGCCGCCATCGACGTTGGCGGTGACCGCCCGCTCGGGCCCGAAGATCTCATTGACGAGATTGAGAACAGCCGCAATCAGCGCCAGGTAGCAGGCTGTAATGGGCACGATCCTGGCCGCCGCCGGCCAGCGCGTGGAGGAGATCAGCGCAACGACGATGGTGAGGATGATCGCCGCGGTGAACACCGCCGACGGGCCAAAACGCATCTTGTGGCTGCCGATATGCCTGAACTCCTGCACCAGCGCCTTGATGATGTGTGAGACCGGCCGATAGATCGCCCAGATCGTGCAGCCGAGGATGACCATAACCGGGATGCGGATAAGCCAGCCCCAACCGAAGAGCTCGGTCGAAATATAAAGATAGCGTTCGAAAATGCCGCCAATTACCAGCCCGAGAATGAGAGGAGGGCGCGGCCATCCGCAACGCTTCATGATCCAGCCGAGCAGACCGAATACCAGCAGCGATATAAGATCGCCCCAGTCGTGCGTTCCCTCATAAGCCGCGACGAACACGAGAGAGAGGACGATCGGCAGTAATATTTCCGGGCGAACCCGCGATATTTGCGCGAGCCAGCCGCTGCCGAAGAGGCATATGACCGCGCCGATGACGTGCGCGAGCGTCAGACTCCAGACGATCGAATAAGTCACATCGAGATGCTTGGTCAGCATTTCGGGGCCCGGCGTCAGGCCATGCATCAGAAATGCGCCGAGCAGAATCGCCATGGAAGCACCCGCGGGCACGCCGAATGCGATGGTGGGAACGAGATGTCCGCCTTCCTTGGCGTTGTTGGAACTCTCCGGCGCGATCACGCCGCGCACGTCGCCCGTTCCGAATGTCTCGGGATTTTTCTCGGTGCGTTGCGCGTATCCGTAGGCGATCCAGTCGATGACGGCTGAGCCGAGGCCCGGGATCGCGCCAAGAGCCGTGCCGAGGATCGAGCAGCGCACCACCAGCCACCAATGTTTGCCGACGTCGCGGACGCCTTGCCATTGGCTGGACAAGTCGATGTTTGCGGCATTTTCTCCAGCGATACGCTGGCGCGAAATGGCAAGTTCACACAGCTCCGGCAACGCGAAAATTCCAAGCGTTGCCGGGATCAGCGGCACGCCGTCCCACAGGTAGAGTAAGTCGAAGGTCCACCGCATCGTGCCGGTAGGCGATCGCGACCCGATCATGGAAATCATCAAGCCAATTCCGGCCGCGGTCAGTCCTTTGAGTGGCGCACGGCCGCTCAACGTGGCCACCATGGACATGCCGAAAAACACAAAGCCTAGAAGCTCAGGCGACCCGATGGAAAGAAGGACCGGCCGCAGGATTGGAATGCTCAGCGCAAGCACGAGGGCGCCGATGATGCCGCCTGCCAGGGAAGCCGCAAAGCCCGCTCCGAAAGCGCGGCCTGCCTCGCCTTTGCGCGCCATCGCGTGCCCATCGATGACCGTGGCGGCCGCTCCGACATGCCCCGGTACGCCGAACAGGATGGCCGTTATGAAATCCGAAGAGGTGATAACGGCGGCCATGCCCAGCAACAGAGCAAAGGCCGTGTAATGATCCATGTTGTATGTGAACGGGATCAACATCGCCAAGCCGACGATGCCGCTCAGCCCTGGTAACACGCCAATCGCGAGCCCGATCAAAACTCCGATGCACAAAACCATAAGACGCGTCGGCTCAAGCAGCACCAACAGTGCGTGCCATGCCATTGAAAACATGTCGGCTTGCATTGGATATGTTTCCCCGTCTGCCCCACCCGGCAGTCCATTCTGAAGTAAAATGCAGTTTTTTGAGAAGGTCCATTGAAAGGAGCGGTCTTATCTGGCTTTATAGCCGCCAAGTCCGCAAAAGGATAGAATCTGCTTATAAAATGGCAGGGAGGCGCGGCGCAAAGCCACATTAAAAATGACCTTTAAATATGAAAGGGTTAGTGGGAAGAGCGTGGCTCTTCCTACAGGCCTAAGTGAACAGGGAGCAATGGAGGGATGACTATGCGAATGAGTTATGTTGCGTGTAGCGTGGCGGCAGCGGTCGCCCTGGCTACAGTTCCAGTTACCGGGTCGGCGCAAACCCCGGCCGAATTCTACAAAGGCAAGACGATCGAACTGATCGTCGGCTATAGCGCGGGCGGCGGTTACGATACCTATGCTCGGCTGCTTGCTCGCCACATGGGCAAGCATATCCCGGGCAACCCAACCATCGTGGTGAAGAATCTCGACGGCGCCGGAAGCCTGAAGGCGGCGAACCACCTCTACAACACCGCTGCGAAAGACGGGACCGTGTTCGGAACCATCGGACGCGGCGCTCCCTTCGATCCTTTGTTTGGCGCTGCGGAAGCGCAGTTTGATGCTGCCAAGTTCACCTGGATCGGCAGCGCCAATAACGAAGTCAGCGTCTGCGTGGCTTGGCACACCACGGGCATCAAAAACATCGAAGAGTTGAAGACCAAGGAACTGGTTGTCGGTGGCACCGGACCGTCCGCGGATACCGACCAATTCCCACGTATCGTCAATGGCGTGCTCGGGACCAAGTTCAAGATCGTTACAGGTTATCCCGGTGGCAACGACGTCAGTCTCGCCATGGAACGCGGAGAAGTGCAAGGCCGCTGCGGCTGGTCATGGTCGAGTGTTCTCAGCACTCAAAAGGCTTGGCTTGATGAGAAAAAGATCAATGTCTTGGTGCAGCTCTCCGGCGCGAAGCACCCGGACCTGAAGGATGTCCCGCTCATCATGGACCTGGCGAAGACGCCGGAGCAAAAACAGATACTCAATCTGGTCTTCGCGCGGCAAGCTTTGGGCCGGCCCTATTTGGCTCCTCCCGGAGTTCCGGCGGACCGGGCCGCGGCCCTGCGCAAAGCTTTCATGGACACCGTGAAGGACAAGGACTTCTTGGCTGAAGCGGAAAAGCAGAAGCTGGAAATCTCGCCGATTTCCGGCGAGGAAGTGCAGCAGATCATCGAAGAGGCCTACAAGACCGACAAGGCCACGGTGCAGAAAACCGCGGATATGCTCAAGCCGCCGCAATAGTGAGCGGCAGCGAAGCCGTAAATTGTAGCCGGCGGGGTTTTACCCCGCCGGTTTTTTTTGAGCCGGATTTGGCCCGCTGCCTCGATATATGGGCTGGGAGGCTCGCCGTTAGTCTGCTTTCAAGAGCGGAATTTTCACGATAGAACATTGCCTGCATCTGGGCTCGGAAATGAGCCTTGGCGGCTTGTCTTAATCTGTCCCTGCCACGCGTAGTACGAAGGTATACCGATGGACGCGAAAGTTAAGAATTACACCGGCTGGCAGTCCGACGTCATCGTCGACCTGATCAAGCAATATGGATTCCCCTTCATCACGCTCAATCCGGGCGCAAGCTTTCGCGGTCTGCACGACTCGCTGGTCAATTACGGCGAAAACAAACCGCCGATGATGCTGTGTAATCACGAAGAAATCGCCGTGCAGATCGCGCACGGCTACGCCAAGGCAACCGGCAAGCCGACGGCGGTGATCCTGCACAATCTGGTCGGGCTGCTGCACGCCTGCATGGCGATTTATTACGCCTATATCGACCGCGCGCCAGTCTTCATCATGGGCGCGACCGGCCCGATGGACGAAGGTAAGCGCCGTCCGCATATCGACTGGACGCATACCGCACTGGTGCAAGGCAACGCCGTCCGCGACTACACCAAATGGGATTACCAGCCGAGCTCGATTGACGGCGTGCCGGAATCCTTCGCGCGCGCCTATTCGATCATGACGACCCAGCCGACCGGTCCGATCTACATGTGCTACGACGCTGCGCTGCAGGAAGCGCCGTTGACGGAAAAAATCCCGCTGCCGCCGAAAGAAGCGGCAGCCACGCCGGCACGCATGATGCCGGACCCGAAGGCGCTGCAAGCGATCGCGGACAAGCTGCTGAATGCCGAGCATCCGATGCTGATGCCGGAATATCACGGCCGCCGCGAAGGCGGCTTTGAGAGCCTAGTGAAGCTGGCGGAGACCGTCGGCGCCGGCGTGTGGAGCATCCCAAGTGCGCTCAACTTCCCCAACAAGCATCCGCTCTATCTGACCTTCGACAAACAGTCGCTGCGCAAGACCGACCTTCTGGTCGGTCTCGACGTGCGCGATTACGAAAAGCAGATCATGGAGCTCAACAGCACCGCGCGCACGCTGGAGTCGCTGGTGCCGGAAAATTGCGATTTTGTCGAGATCGGTTTCGGCGAGATCAACATCAGCAAATGGGCGATGGACTATTGCCGCATGCAGCCCTGCTCGGTGCGCGCACTCGGCGACACCATCCTCGGCGTCCCGGAGCTCACGCGCATCTGCCAGGAGCGCATCTCCAAGGACAGCAAGCTGCAGAAGAAGATCGCCGACCGCAAGGTGGAGCTCGGCAAGCGGCATGACGAAGTCTGGGCCAAGTGGCAGGACGATGCGCGCAAGAACTGGGACGCTTCCCCGGTCACCTTCGGCCGCCTGGCGCTCGAGGTCTGGGACGTCATCAAGAACGAAGATTGGGTACTGACCGCAAACGACCTTAAGAAGACCATTCCCAAGCTGTGGGACTTCGACAAGCCTTACCGGCACCCCGGGGTCGAGCTTGGCACGTCCACCCAGATCGGCATCTCCATCGGCGTCGCGCTCGCGCACAAGAACAAGGGCCGTCTCGTGGTGGACATCCAGCCCGATGGCGACCTCATGTTCGATGCCGGCGCGTTATGGGTCGCGGCGAAGTATGAAATCCCAATGCTGATCGTGATGCATAACAACCGCGCCTATTACAACGATTGGGAGCATCAGATCCGCATGGCGCGGCTGCGCGGCACCGACGAGGCCAAGGCGCATATCGGCATGGACCTTTTCGGTCCCGAGCCGGACTTCGGCGCATTGGCGCGCAGCATGGGTTGCTATGGCGAAGGTCCGATCGACAATCCGAAAGACATCCGCCCCGCGCTGGAACGCGCCATTGCCGAGGTGAAGAAAGGCCGTGTTGCCCTGGTGGATACGGTCACCCAGCACCGCTAGGCGGCGGCTTGACGCGCTTACTGGCGCGGCGAACCTTGCGCGGCTTCCAGCGGACGGGAATGGATGCCGCATTCCGTCTTAAGCTGATTATGCCAGCGTCCGGCGCGCGTATCCTCGCCCGGATTGGTGCGCCGTGTGCAAGGCATGCAGCCGACCGAGGTGAAACCTTGGCCGGCAAGCGGGTGAGCCGGCAGATTCCAGGCGCGAAACATTTTCACGATATCCGCCGGGCTCACCCGCGCCAGCGGATTGAATTTCAGCCGCGAGCCTTCGGATTCGACAACGGGAATTTCAGTGCGCTCGCCGCCTTGATAGCGCTTGCGTCCATTGATCCAGGCGTCGAAGCCGTCGAGTACTTCGCCCAGCGGTTCGACTTTGCGCAAATGACAGCAGGCATCCGGATCAACAGCCCACAGGTTGCGCGCCGGATCCTTTTCCGCCACGGCCGCGGCTGACGGCTTGATCGTGCGCACGTCTTTTAAGCCGAGCCGCGCAATTAGCGTGTCGCGATAGGCGAGCGTCTCCGGAAACAACCAATCGGTGTCGAGGAAGAGCACGGGAATAGCGGGATCGACGTCGGCGACGATCTTCAACAGTGTCGCGGACTCGATGCCGAAAGACGACGCCACGGCCAGACGCTGCTGGCCGACAAGCCGCCGCGCCTCGGCGACGATCTCGCCCGGGCTTGCTTGCGCCAAAGCCTTATTAAGCTTGGCGGCGGTGACTGCATTGAGGTTGGCGTTCATCGGACCGGCCTATTTAGAATGTATATTCTATATAATAGGCCGAACCCGGGGGCAAAAAGAAAATAATATCAATGATTGCCGAAAAATAAGAATATTAAACCCTAAAGCGGAGATGAAAGAGACGCCCGCATCCGTCGCGCCGGCGGGGCCGTTATTCCGCCGCTGTGCCCCCCGATTTATCCGCCGAGGCGAGATAATCGATCGCCGCCTGCACGCCGCCTTTCTTGTGCGGCACGCCGGCCATCGCCAGCGCGATTTCCGTGCCGGCGAGCGCGCCCATGAGCATCAGCTCATTGGTGTCGCCGAGATGACCGATGCGGAAATATCTCCCGACAAGAGGTCCGAAGCTCGCGCCATAGGAAATGTTGAACCGCTCCAGCGCCAGGTTGCGGAAAGCGTCCGCGTTGTGGCCTTCCGGGAGCAGCACGCCGGTGACGGTCGGCGAATAGTATTTGGAATCCCGGCAGACGATCTCCAGTCCCCAGCCGCGCACCGCGCGCCGCGTCGCCTCGGCCAGGCGTTCATGACGGGAGAACACGTTTTCCAGCCCTTCCTCGTGCAGCATGTCGATCGCCACCGCGAGCCCCTGCAGCATCTGCGTTGCCGGCGTATAGGGAAAGAAGCCGTTCTTGTTCATGGCAATCATCTCGTCCCATGCCCAGAACGACTTCGGCAGCTTCGACGTCTTCGACGCCGCCAGCGCCTTGTCGCTGATCGCGTTGAATGACATCCCGGGCGGCAGCATGAGGCCCTTCTGTGCGCCGCCAACGGTGACGTCCACGCCCCATTCGTCATGACGGTAGTCGGTTGAAGCGAGCGACGAGATCGTATCCACGAGGAAAAGCGCCGGATGCTTGGCGCTGTCGATGGCTTTGCGAATTTCTGCAATCGGCGAAAGACAACCCGTAGCCGTTTCGTTATGCAGGACGCAGACAGCCTTGATCTCGTGATTCTTGTCCTCGCGCAGCTTGGCTTCGATCGCTGCCGGATCCGCGCCGGTGCGCCAATCGGTCGCGATGACTTCCGGCTTCAGGCCGAATTTCATCGCCATGTTCTTCCATTGCAGCGCGAACTGCCCTGTCTCCACGATCAGAACGCGGTCACCCGGCGAAAGCGTATTGACCAGCGCGCCCTCCCAGGCGCCGGTGCCGGTCGCGGTATAGATGACGACGGGATTCGTGGTCTTGAAGATGGTCTTGATGCCGTCCAGACAGCGGCGGGCGAGCTTGGCGAATTCCGGACCGCGATGATCGATAATGGGCGTGTCCATAGCCCGCAGGATGCGATCCGGTACCGGCGTCGGCCCGGGGATATGCAGGAAATGGCGCCCCACCGGGCGGGAGGAATTCTGCGGCATGGACCTATCCTTCAAGGTGCTTGCTAGCGGGCTGTCGCCAGAGTGCTTGTCGCGTTGAACTATGGATGCGACAGTTGGGTCAAGGGCAATTGAATGGATGCCAATCCGCGCATGATGCGCGCCTTCGACTAAAGCATGAGCGGCATTTGAAATGACGTGCACCGCCGACAATGAGGGCTCGCCGTGGCGGTAGCGCAGATGCCGGGCCTGGAGCGCCGGCTCAGGGCTGAATTGCCCGAAGTGCATTTCGACCGCTTTACCCGCGGGCGCTACGCCACCGACGCCTCGCACTATCAGATGATGCCTGTCGGCGTCGTCATTCCGCGCAGCATCGCGCAAGCCGAGCGGGCCATCGCGCTGGCGCGGACGGAGGGCGTCAGCGTGCTGCCTCGCGGCGGCGGCACCTCGCAATGCGGACAGACCGTCAACGAGTCTCTGGTTGTTGACTGCTCGAAATATCTCACGCGGATTTTGCAGGTCGACGTGGCCGGCCGCCGCTGCATGGTCGAGCCGGGCATTGTTCTCGACGAACTCAACCGCGCGCTGAAGCCGCATGGGCTGTGGTTTCCCGTCGATATTTCCACCTCCTCACGCGCGACACTCGGCGGTATGGTGGGCAACAATTCCTGCGGCGCGCGCTCGTTGCGTTACGGCAATACGCGCGAAAATGTGCTGTCGGTTGATGCCGTGCTGCCCGATGGCCGGGCTGCGCATTTCGGTCAGATCGGAAG
>Ga0209726_10002282_pt1 | contig 28736 bp, 27 predicted proteins | sample Subgrocontami54m_FD_187453 | JGI IMG/M metagenome (GOLD analysis project Ga0209726, IMG submission 187453) | Subsurface groundwater microbial communities from S. Glens Falls, New York, USA - GMW46 contaminated, 5.4 m (SPAdes) (version 3) | ecosystem: Environmental > Aquatic > Deep subsurface >... | reverse complement strand
ATCGGCAGCCGACGCCATGACCATCCCGGCCAATCTCGAGCACGGCGCTGGCGCCCGCCCGGCGCAGACGGGTCCGGTATTTTCCATCGACGCTGCAAGCGGCAGCCTGCATATGCGCTATACCGCGCGCACTCAAAGCATTGAATGGCGGCCGGATGATGCCACACGGGCGGCCGTGCGATATCTCGAACAATTGCTCGCCGGCGATACGCCATATGTGTTCACGCATCGCCTGGCGGGAGGCCATGGCCTGATATGCAATAATGTTTTGCACAACCGCAGCGGCTTCCCGGACGCGCCGGAGGACGGGTTCACCCGGCTCATCTACCGTGCCCGCTATTACGATCGCATCGCCGGCACCGAGGTGTCCGCAGTACCCGGCAGCGCTGCCCCTATCGCCGAAGGTCTGGAAACGTGAAAATAATTCCGCTCAAATTTCTCAAAGACGACCCCTCGGTTGGCAATGCGGACAGCAGCGAGGATGCCAAGGTATCGACCCAGTTGCTGGAGCGCCTGGTCAGCGATGTGCGCCAGCAATTGGCCGCTCTGTCACCCACCGCCGCGCCTTTGCGGCGCGCTGATTTGCTGCTGCAACTGGGCCGCGCGCTGGTGCGGCTGGAGAAAAAACCCGAGGCATGGGACGCCGCGTACGCGGCGTTCGATCTGTATCGCGCAGAAGAAGCCTGGGAGGGCGCCGTCCAGTGCTGCGACATTCTGTTTCTGTCGGAACAGCAGCTTTCACTTGCGGCGCTCGGACAGGGGATCTGGCTCGCCGTCACCTACCCGGTCGATGCGGAATTGAGCGTCGCGATGCTGCAACATGTGGTCGATGAGACTCCGACCGACTCCGACGGCGCCGCGGTGGCAGCTATCACCGCGCATTATCTGGTCGATCTGCGCGCGCCGGAGCCGCAACGCGATAATCTGCTGATCTACACCAATCAGTTGCTCGCGACCGTGGCACGCCGCCACAGCGGCGTCGATAACCAGCCGTCATTCGACCAGTGGTTAACGGACATGGAACTGAAGGATCCTGCGCAGTTTCTGCCCCGTTTGCGCAACGTGGTGGATGTGCTGGTGCAGGAGGACTGGTGGTTCGACCGCGAAGCGCTGCAGGCGAAGCTGCCGGCGGGGTAAAGCGTGATGCGCTGGGAAGAAACCGGATCGCCCGTGAATTCCGCCATCCCCGGCACCGTGGTGGACGCGGTGTTCAATATTTCGTGCCGCAGCCTGCCTGTCGATCACGCCTACGCGCTGTCGCGGGAGATACAACGCGCCCTGCCCTGGTTCGCTGACGCCGATGAAGCCGGCCTGCACCTCATCCATGTTGCCGAATCCGGCAACGGCTGGCAGCGACCTGGCGACCCGCGGGCGATGCTGCATCTATCGCGCCGCACCAAACTCGCGCTGCGCATCCCCAAACAGCGTGCCACCGACGCGAGCGCTCTGCTCAATCAAACCCTGGACGTGGCCGGTAACGCGCTGCGGGTCGACCAGATTGCGTTCCGGCCGCTCGCGCGCATCACGACACTGTTTTCGCGCCACGTGGTGATCGCCACCGGGGACGACGAGGCCGGATTCCTGAAGGCCGCCACCGATCAACTTGGCACGCTCGGCATCCGGCCCGGAAAGATGTTGTGCGGCCTCACGACACCGATCGCGACCCCGTCGGGTACGCTGCAAACCTGCAGCCTGATGCTCGCTGATCTCACGTTCGAGGAATCGATGCTGCTGCAACAGCGTGGCCTGGGGCCGGCGCGCAAGCTCGGGTGCGGAATGTTTCTGCCGCACAAGGACATCAATGACGTGCGAAGCGGGCGGCGATAATCGCGCCGCGCACGCCGGGTTTTCGCTGCGGTTTTAAACGACGCAATACCAGTCAGGGGAGAAAAGCATGGCGTATGAAGTTAACGGAAAATCACTGGAAACGACCGACACCGGCTATCTTGTCAAATACGAGGAGTGGAACGATGACGTCGCGAACGTGATTGCCCATGGCGAAGGAATCGAACTTACCCGGGACCACTTGGACGTCATCGAATATTTGCGCGACGCCTACTTCAATCACAATGGCGAACAACCCAACAATCGCGCGATACTCAAAGCCATGCAGAACAAGTGGCCGGATCGCAAGGTCGACAACAAGATGCTGTTCGATCTCTTTCCCGGCAATCCCTCCAAGCAAGCCGGCAAGATCGCCGGCTTGCCGGAGAGCATGCGCAAGGGCGGCTATTAATTATGAAAAGGGAGGTAACCGGCATGGGCACAATCTATTACGAGACGGTCGACACGATGGAGAAACAGGGTGTGGATGTCGAATACATCAACGGCTGGGCCAGCGGCTATCTACACAATCCCAAACGCGAAGAGCAGCGCGTCAATGAAGTGTACGCCGCCGGCTATGCAGACGGCTGGGACAAGAAGACCGACGGCTACTCGACCTGGATCAAGAAGTAGTCCATTGGCATGGCGCGCGGAAACCGCCGCCTTGAGCGAATCGCGCCGGCGCGGGATCGCCGCTCAATAACTCTTGGCGGCGAGTTCTTGCCACTTCCTGGCTGCGGCAAGATCGCGCTCGACGCCAACGCCCTGCTCGTACATCGTGGCCAGCGTGGCCTGTGATCCCGACAAGCCCTGATCGGCTGCCAGCCTGAACCATTTGGCGGCCTCTGCCGGATCGGTTTTCGTACATTCACCCTGTAAATACATGAACCCCAAGCCATGCTGAGCGAGGCCCAAACCCTGCCCGGCCGCAGCGCGCATCCATTTCACGGCGCTCGCGCAGTTTTTCACCATGCCCAATCCGACCTGGGCCATAATGGCCAGACGATACTGCGCCTGGGCGTTACCCTGCTCGGCGAGCGGGTTCAGCAACTGCTTGGCCAGGGCAAATTCCTTGGCCTCGAAAGCGGCGATTCCGCTCGCTAACTCCATGTCCAAATCTGACATCCTGCCTCCGGAATGGAAGTCACTCGAAAGATCGAGCGCAATGTACGTCTTTTCGGTTCGTCTTTCAATTATTGCGATGCCGCTCCTCGCCCGCGACGCGAAGTCGGCTTGCAGCTAGCGCAATCATGGCCATCATCAGCACCCGCCCCGCGATAAGCCTGATCAAGACCCGCTGGCGCAACCAGAAAACGCCGCGCACTCTCGAAGATCGCGCGGGGGTGATCGGCGCCAACATCTGGAAAATTGCGCTCGATATCTACAAGCACCTGGAAAAAGACGGCTTCCGCTTTGGCTCGGATCAACAGGTGACCGCCGTGATCACGGAGTTCATCGCGTTCCTCGTCCAGTTGACCGACCGCACGGCGCATGGCTGGTGCGACGACACTGATCGCGCATCACTCATCAACGCGGTGGCAGGACATCTTGCCAAAACCATGCAAAACAACCAGCTTGATCTGTTCGGCCCGGGCGATTACCGGACCCAATTTATACAAACGCTGAACGACCGCTTTGATGATTACGCGCAGTTCGAATACATTGATCGCGACCCCGGTTTCGCCTGCCTGCGTTACTTCGGCAACAAAGTTTCTGACACTATGGCCAGCAGCGATAACAAGTGGGTGCTCGAGCAAATGGTGGAAGTCGAGGCGCCGGAGATGGTGCGGTTCGTCAAAAAGCTGGTCGACGATGTCATCGCGGCGGGCGCTTCCAGTGCCGCCGGCAAAACTTAAACGCTCAACCCGCCGGGGAAAACACCTCCCGTATCGGGTATAATACTTACTTAAGCCGGCATCGCACGTCTCACCAATGGCCAAGCCAACTCTTCCGAAGCCGCATGTCACCCTCGACATGACCGGCACTGCCTGCCCCGGCCCCATCGTGGAAGCGAAGAAACTGCTCAACGGCATGCGCAAAGGCGAAGTGCTGCAGCTCCTCAGCGACTGCCCGGGCATCAGGGCGGACGTGCGCAGTTGGGTGAAGGCGACCGGCCTGGAGCTTGCCGACACCCGCGAATGCGCGCCCGGCGAATACCAGTTCCATATCCGCAAGCGTTGAAGCGGAATTAACGGATAAAAAAGGGCCGGCACGCCGCCAGCCCTTTTTGTTGTTTGCAAATGCTGCGGATTACATCTTCCAGCCGTAGGCGATGCCGATCGAGTTTTGGTACATCTTGAGGGTTTCAGTGCCGCCGACGCCCAGCGCTGCCGATGCGGAAGGTCCGGTAACCGAATTGCTGAACGCATGCATGTAGGAAACGGTAAGCTCGGACTTGTTCTGCAGGATCCAGGTTGCTCCCAGCGTGAGGTGCCGCTCGACCACGCCTGGAGCGATAATGTTGAAGGTTACGCTGTCGATGTCGTTGCGAACGGGCGACCTTCCGTAATTGTACCCGGCGCGCAGTGTGAGGTTCTTGCTGTACTCGTGTTCCAGGCCCAGCTTGATCACGGTTTGGTCCCGCCAGTTGAAGCCGGAACCATTGTTGGTGCCCAGCTGGTCCCGACCAAGGAAGTTCAGGCTGTTGGTAACCCCGTTCGCAACGGACTTCACGTCGCTGTAGTTGATTTGCTGGATGTCAAATGCCACTGTGACCCTGGGCGTGGCTTTAACCGCGATCCCGACGCTGTAATTCTCGGGAATGTTAAAACCACCCTGCTCGGCAAAGAGACCCTTGTACTTGTCGAATTTGCCCATTCTCATCTCTGAGGCATACGCGGCACCTAACGTCACCGTGTCTGAAACCTTCCCCATCCAGCCGATGCGTACGCCCCACCCGGTGGAACTGTCATAACCGACGTTGGTCACGGCTGTAGGGCTGCTGGAGAAACCTGTGAACGCCTGCAGTCCGTCCACCTTGAACCGCTGATAAGCCACCAATGGGGAAATGCCAACGGAGTGGTTGGGACTGAGCTTAAAAGCCAGGGTCGGCGCGACGATGAGTTGCATCATGTCCACACCGAGCCTGCCGCAGCCGAACAGGAGGTTTGCCGGCGCGGCACCGCATAGTGCAGGATTGAAGTTCGTGCCGGCGACACCATTATTGTCATTGAAATCGGTATTCATGCCGCCGTTGCCATAGACCGTGACCCCCACCGACAGGTTGGGATTGATCATCCGGTTGTAGCCGAATTCCGGGATGATGAAGTAATGGCTGTCGCTGTCCACGCTGTCGTTGTATATGCCGCCGAAACCGGTGCTTCCCTGCCGCGACGCCGAGCGGCGCGGACTGAACAGATCGGCGCCGAAATCGATCCGGTTCCCGACAAACACCATCTTGGCCGGGTTGACCGCGCCGCCGAATGTGTCCTCCGCAGTCGCGGTTGCAGCGCCCGCCATGCCCTTGGCTTTCATGCCGTAGCCGTGCGAAAAGTAACCGTTGGTAGCGTATGCAAATACCGGCGCGCAGCACGCGGCGGCCACAGCAAGCTTGATACAGCTTCTCATCTTCATGGTCTTCCCCTTTTCCAAACGCGGTGTTGCGATCAAATAAACAGACAGACGTCGGCGTCCTTCGCCACCGGCAGAAAGGTCGCGGCACCACAGTAGTCCTTGACTTCCGGAATAAAATCGTCGTGGGTAAACCCGAACAGATCAACGGTCATCTGACAGCCGATCAGGTTAACGCCCCCCTCGATCGCCAGCGCCCGCAATTCGCCGATTCCGGCCACGCCACTGTTCTTGATCGTCTTTTGCATCAAGGTCGTCGCCACCGACTCAAAACCGGGAATCGAGGCCTGCACGATATTCGGGATATTCCAGCTGATATGGCGAAACCATTCCGGGCCGAACGGCATCTTCATCGGCATCCCGGGATTGCCCAGCGGGCTCACTTTGAGATGAGAAATATCCTTACGCAAAAGCTGCAGGCCGTAAAAGGTGAAGAACACCGACACATTCCAGCCAAGCGCGGCGGCGGTGGACGCCAGTATGAACGGAGGATAGGCCCAATCCAGCGTGCCCTTCGTCGCGATGATCGTCATCGAAGAGGGCTTGTTCGCCCGGATTTCCTCGAGCTTTTTCGGCAGCAGGGCATCCAGACGCTCATTGATCAGCTGGTCAAGACGCGCGGCATCGATATCCATCAAAGCTGACATGTCGTGGTCTCCTCCACTCGAATCGCTTTCCGGCGCATGACGTCTGCAATTTGTTGCGTTGGCGTCAAGGCCGGCTTAATCTCAATAGATAGCATACATGGTAAAGTATATGCGCGAATGAGCAAATGTTAATATTACAATTGCGGCTCAAACTGCCCGTTCAGTGTCTTCTTGCCTCACCAGGAAATGCCATATGTATTTGAATAAAAAAGCAGTATTTCAAGTCATGCGTATTGTTGCAAAAATATCCGTGCGACCGGCCACGGCCTTCCTGCGGCAGGCTGTTCTCGCATCAGTGGCGTTTTTTGGCTGCGCCGGGTACGGGGTGCTGGCGCCGGTGCAGGCTACGGCGCGTTTGACCAATCCTTCAGGAGCATAGAGATGAATTTCGACAAGGAATTCGACGCGCGGGGGCTCAACTGTCCGCTGCCGATACTGCGCGCCAAGCGATCGTTGACGGACATGCAGTCGGGACAAGTACTCAGGATCATCGCCACTGATCCAGGTTCGGTTAAGGACTTCGAGGCGTTCGCGAAACAGACCGGCAACGTACTGCTGCTGTCTGAAACCGCAGGCAACGAATTTACTTTTTTTCTACAGAAAAAGTAATGGCCACCGGCAGGTGACGTGGCGCACATTGCGATCGCCCCTCCCCGCATTCCGACTTGCGCGGCGAAAAATATTTCGTTGCAGGGGCGTTATCCGTATCCTTTCATCCGGTACTCCAGGCTCTGGGTCGTTTCATTCCTGCTATCTTGCATGCCTGCTGCACGTAGCCATAGGGGAATAACTCGAACAAGCGGCTACTCGCCTTTTTCCCGTCCCCGAGTTCTTCTGCAAGGAGCTTTTTGACAAAACGCGCATCCGCGGCGATTTGATGTTCGTCGTAATACTTCCGCATAAACCGGATAACATGCCAATGCCTCTCATCGAGCTCGATCCGCTCCTGGTCTGCAAGCACCGATGCGACCGTCTCATCCCAATCCGCCGGGTCGACGAGGTAGCCTTCCGCGTCCGTTTCAATTTCCCTTCCATGGACTTCGATGGACATCCGTTACCTCCCCATGAATACGCCGGCGTCAAGCCGCCCCCCCAGCGCAGGACGCCGGCAGCCGGTTAACGAAAAATTGCGAGCGCGGCAGCCCGTGTTCGAGCAACAACCACTCTGCTTCATTCGCCAGCGGCTCGGGCCCGGCAACATACACGTCATAGTCGGCCAGCGCGGGATGGTCTTGCAGCACCCGCGCGAGCGCGTCCTGCATGACGGCCTCCGGCGAACGTGCGCCGTCCGCGGTCACCGGAAGGTAGTGGAAGTTGTCCAGCGCGTCGTTCCATGAGCGGCACAAATTATTCAGGTAGTGACCTGCTTCCCCGGACGCAATCCAGTACAGTTGCAGCGTTTCCGCGACATCGAGCGCCATCGCGTGTTCGATCAAGCTTTTGATCGGCGCGAACCCGCTGCCACAGGCAATAAAAATCAACGGCCGATTCGATTCCTCGTTCAGCACGAATTCGCCGCACGGCCCTTCCACGCGCACCGAATCCGCAGTTGTCAGCCTGTTGAATACGCCCTCGGTGAAGGCGTTACCCGGACGCCGTTCGATGTGAAATTCCAGATTACGCTCGTCGCAGGGGCAACTCGCCACCGGGCAGGCGGCAGTGGACCCGTCGGTCAGCGTCAGCGTTACCAATTGGCCGGCGAGAAAACGCAGCCGGTTGCTGCGCGGTGTCTGCAGGTGCAGCAGCCGCATGTTTTCGGCCAGCGGTTTCACGGCCTTCACTTTGGCCGTAATGTCCTGCAGCGGCATGTCGGCGGCGCCGTGCGCCTCGCGCGCCTCGATCACCAGATCGACCACCGCGGTATTGCAGCACATCAGCACGACACCGGCATTTTTCTCGGCTGCACTGAGGACGTAATCGTAATGGCGCGTTTTCTGCACCTGGCCCGAGAGCAGCTTCGCCTTGCATAGTCCGCAGGTACCCATGCTGCAGCCGTAGTTGAGCGACAGCCCCGCGCGCAACGCCGCCTCGAGAAGGGTGTCGTTGCCTTCGACGAAAAATTCGTGCCCGCTCGGCTGAATCCGCACCTGCGCTGTCATAACCCTCATGAAACTGTCTTGTACCACCAACGGTTGCGGCTGATCGGCCTCCGAAGCGGGCTCAAGCGCGTGTTCCAGCCACGCCCGTAATCCCCTCATGGCCGCCAGCGACGATGCGGAATCACCCGCTTCACGCAACTTCGCTTGCGTATGTTCGACGATGTCGCGGTAGTAGTCCAGTTCCATTCGGGTCTGCGCCAGCTGCCTGCTCATCTCGGTCAGACGCACGACCAGCACCTCGGGGCTGGGCAGTACACGCTCGCGCACGCGCCGGGCAAACGCGGTGTCCTTGATCTGGGCAAACCGCTCGAATGCGGAGTTGTCCTCCAGGCTGGCTTCCGGATAGGCGCGCAGCAGATCCTCCGCCGAAACCATGCCCTCAAAGGTGGCAAGTTCACCGCTTTTGATCCTGCTTTGCAGCGCGCCGCGCGTGGTGCCGACCAGGCGGGCGGCGCGGGACAAAGTGAGAAACTGGGGCATACGTTCAGGCCCTGGATCGTGGAACCGCGCAATCAAACCAAAAATTGCATCGGCGCCGCGCGCGCTGCCGGAAGCCGGGCCTGACAGACTGTCGGACGCACAGCGCGCGACCGCGTTCAGCGCTGAACTCGCGCCAGAGCTTCGCCATTGTCGAGAACTTCACGTATCGCATCCGCCGCCGCCTTGAGCGAATCGCGTCGGCGCAGATGCCAAAGGCAAAGCGCTCCGGCACACGACAGGGCATCGCGCGTGGCGCCAGGCGCCCCACGCAACGCATCCAGACCCGCTTGTGCCGCGGCTTTTGCCACTGCGGCGGTATCGAACTCAACCGCCTCGTCTCCGGCTTCACCGTCCGCCTCGCCCGGAATCTGCGGCGCGCGCAACGCCTGCTCGATACCCCAGTCCACGGGATTGAACTCAACGGATTGCTCGTCGCCGCGCTCGTGGTAATAAAACGCCTTGCCGTTTCCCCGCAGCGACGGCACCACACCGCCCTCCACGCCGCGCACCAGCAGCGCGGAATCGAAGCCCGCATCACGCGCCAGCAGCGCATAGATGCGCGGGTAAGGTTTGTGCACGTAGCCGGTGACAAGATGCGTCCTGCTGCGCCCGCGCAGGGGGCCGGCCAGCACTTCCACGGTGGTGATCGCCGGCCGCTTGACGATCAGCGCGCGCAGCGCCGCAAGCTGATGCAGCTTGGGACAAAACGCGCGCTGGTCCAGATACGCCCAGCCGCAGGCGGGGTCCGCCAGACGCGCTGCGGCATCCTCCACCGACAGATCCACCGGCAGGCCGGCGGCTCGCAACACCTGGCGGTGCGTAATGCCGTACTTGGGACCCATGCTTTCGACGCCATGCGACACCGCCGCAACCCCGCACGCCGCGAGCACCGCGGGCAGGAACGGTGAAGCCGGCAAGGTGCGGTTGAAGCCATCGTAAGGGTCGGCAATATCGAGGACTTCGTCCACCGGCGCGATAACGCGATGGGTCACTTCGCGGATCGCCTGCAGCACGCCGCGGTTTTCGTCATCGGTCTCGCGCTTCATGCGCAACGCGATCAGGAAGACGCCGGCCTGCACCGGATCGACCTGGCCTTCGAGAATGAAGCGCATGCCGGCGCACGCCTCATCGCGCGAGATGTCCTTGCTGAGCTCGGGGCCGGTGGCGATGCGCCGGAGGATCGAATTCATCATCGCGGCAGCTCCGGCAGGCGCCGCGGGTGCGGCACGGTTCATACGCACTCCCTATTCAGGGCTGAGCCAGATGTCGTTGCCGTCGACGCGTACGGCGTAGGTCCTGAGGTTCGCGTCGGCCGGTTCGTCCACGACCTCGCCGGTGCACACATTGAAGCGGCTGCCGTGCAGCGGGCACTTCACCCACCCGCCCTTGAGAAAACCCGTCGAGAGCGAGGCGTCCTCGTGGGTGCAGGTATCATCGGTGGCGTAAAAATAGCCGTCGACGTTCGCCAGCAGGATTCGCCTGCCCTCGATCCCGACGCACCGCATCTTTCCGGGCGGAAACCCGTCGACTTCGGCGACCTTGATGAAGCGCTCAGTCATGCAATCTCCGATAGAAAACGAGGCAACACACCCCGCGCCCCTGTTTTGACACGGCTACCGCATTTCGCCGCCAGTGGGGTCGGGGTATCTATTGCTTTTTCAGGAAGGAAATGAATTCAGTCTTGTTCCGGTACCAACGCAGAAACGTAGACAACTTGAGTCGCGAACGAGTTTCGAAAAAATCACGCGGCGAACTTGCGCCGGCGCGGGATGGGCTTGAGCAGGCCGTGGCGTAACGTCAACTGTTCGTCGGACTGGCCGGCGATGCGGGTGACCACCATACGGCAGATCTCGACCATCGCCGGATCGGAAATGCGGTAGAAAACCTGGTTGCCTTCCTTGCGCCTCGCCAGCACGCCGCTGCGGTACATGGATCCGAGGTGGCGGGAGACGTTGGTCTGCGTCGCGTGCAGTTCTTCCACGATCTGGTTGACCGACCGCTCCTGCTGGCACACGGCATGTATTATCTTGAGCCGGGTAGGCTCAGACATCACCGAAAAATACTCGGCAACTGCCTCGAAAACGGCATCCAGCTCGTCCATTTAATTCATCCGTCATTACGACCAGCGCGGTACTGTATGAGTAATTTCGCATACTGTCCATAGTCACGGGCCCCGTTCATTGGCCGCACAGTTGCTAGTTGTAGACGACCTTGACGTTGTCCGCGCTCAGCCACGCCGCGAGCGATTGCAGCAGGTTGTCATGGAGATTGACGCGCCAGGCGTCTCCCAGCTCGATTTCGCAGCTCGCGCGGTGATTATGATAGACGATCGAGACCGGGCACGGGCCGTTGCGGTACGGCGCAAGCAACTCCTTCAGCTTCTGCGCTGACGACTGGCCGTTGCACGTAAGCCGCACGCCGCGCGCATAGCAGTTGCGCGCAGCATTCAGGTCGTAGAGCTTGTCCGCCGACACACGCAGGCTGCCCGAGAACTCATCGTGTGTAATCCTGCCTTCGACGATCAGCAACACGTCTTCCCTGAGCCAGTGGCGGTGCTGCTCGAACAATTCATTGAACACCGTCATCTCGACCCGCGCGTTGCCGTCGTCCAGCACAATCACCGCCATCTTGCCGCGCCGCGTCATCTGGGTGCGCAATCCGTGGACCAGCCCGGCGAGTAATACCGGCTGATTCTGCGGCGCGAGCTGGTCAAGCCGCGAGCGCACGAATTCCCGCACTTCGCCGGCGTAAGACTGGAACGGGTGGCCGGAGAGATAAAACCCGAGCGCGAGCTTTTCGTTAACCAGCCGTTCGCGGTCCGTCCACTGTTCACCGTCAACGAGCTTCAGCTGCTCGCCCGGTCCGGCGTCTCCGAACAGGCTCACCTGCTGCGCGCTGCGGCTGGCCTGCTCCGCGCTCCCCAGCGCAATGCCGATTGACGCAAGCAGGCTCGCGCGATGCGCGGTAACCGAGTCGAACGCGCCTGAGCGCACCAGCGCTTCCACCACGCGGCGGTTGACGATGCGCTTGTCGACACGGTTGCAGAAATCAAACAGGCTCCTGAACGGCCCGTCTGCCTCGCGTATGCGCACGATCGCGCCAATCGCCGATTCACCGGTGCCCTTGATCGCGCCGAGGCCGTAGCGGATGGTGCGCTCGTCGAGCGGCTCGAAACGGTAGCCTGAGCGGTTGACGTCCGGAGCAAGCAGCTGAATGCCGTGCGCTCGCGCGTCCTCGGCGAAGGTCTGCACCTTGTCGGTGTCGCCCATCATCGCCGACATATTGGCGGCGATGAATGCCGCGGTGTGGTGTGCCTTGAGATAGGCGGTCTGATATGCGACCAGCGCGTAGGCCGCGGCGTGCGACTTGTTGAAACCGTAGCCCGCGAATTTCTCCATCAAACCGAACAGTTCGTTCGCCTTGCGCTCGGATACGCCGTTCTTCGCGGCGCCGGCGACGAAGATGCCGCGGTGCTGCGCCATTTCTTCGGGCAGCTTCTTGCCCATCGCGCGCCGCAGCAAATCGGCGCTGCCCAGCGTATAGCCGCCGATTACCTGCGCGATCTGCATCACCTGCTCCTGATACACCATGATGCCGTAGGTCGGCGCAAGTATCGGCTCCAGCCGCGGATCCAGGTAATCGACGCGCTGCCGGCCGTGCTTGCGCTCGTTGAATTCCGGGATCAGCTCCATCGGGCCGGGACGATACAGCGCGACCAGCGCAATGATGTCCTCGAAGCGGTCGGGCTTCGCCCGTTGCAGCAAATCTCTCATGCCGCGCGATTCAAACTGGAAGATACCGACGGTGCGTGCCTCCCTGAACACGGCGTAAGCCGCCTGATCATCGAGCGGGATGGTGGATAAATCGAGTGATGAGCGGTGAGTGACGGGTGATGAACCGGCTCCGGCGCCGCCCGCCTCCGGCTCCGCGCTCTGCGCGGTGTCGTTGGCATTTCGAATGTGGCGCAGAGTCCAGTCGAGTATCGTCAGCGTGGTGAGGCCGAGGAAATCGAATTTCACCAGCCCGATCTGCTCGATGTCCTTCATGTCGAACTGCGACACCGCGCTGTCGGAACCTTCGGCGGCATACAGCGGGCAGAAATCGGTGAGCTTGCCCGGCGCGATCAGCACGCCGCCCGCGTGCATGCCGACATTGCGGGTCAGGCCCTCGAGCTGCTCCGCCAGTGCGAGCAGCCCGCGCACTTCCTCCTCCTGCGCCTCGCGGCTGCCGATCAGCGGCTCGACCTCCCGCGCATAAACCGTCTCCCGGTCCTTCGGATCGGTGCGCCGGCGCAGCGTGACATGCTTGCCGGGCTGAAACGGAATCAGCTTGGCCAGCTGGTCGCAAAAATTGTAGCCAAGATCGAGCACACGGCCGACGTCGCGCACCACCGCCTTCGCCGCGAGGGTGCCGAAAGTCACGATCTGCGACACGCTGTCGGCGCCGTACTTGGCCCGCACGTATTCGATGACGCGGTCGCGACCATCCTGGCAGAAGTCGATGTCGAAATCCGGCATCGACACACGCTCGGGATTGAGAAAGCGCTCGAACAACAGGTCATAGCGCAGCGGGTCAAGGTCGGTGATGCCGAGCGAATAGGCGACCAGCGAGCCCGCGCCCGAACCGCGCCCGGGACCGACCGGAACGCCGTTATTTTTCGCCCAGTTGATGAAATCCGCCACGATCAGAAAGTAGCCGGCGAAGCCCATTTGTACGATGGTTCCGATTTCGAACGCCAGCCGCTGCTGATATTGCGGCAATTTTTCCGCACGCTGCGCCGCATCGGGATAAAGCAGCAGCAGGCAGCGCTCGAGTCCGGCCTGCGCGCAGTCGCGCAGATATTCTTCGAGGCTTTCGCCATTCGGCGTCGGAAAATGCGGCAGTCTCGATTTGCCGAGCTCGATGGCGAAATTGCAGCGCTTTGCGATCTCGACAGTGTTGACGAGCGCCTGTGGAATGTCGGCGAAGAGCTGCGCCATTTCGGACTGCGTCTTGAAATACTGGTCGGGACCAAAATGTTTCGGTCGCCGCTGATCGGCAAGCTTGTATCCCTCCGCGATGCACACGCGCGCCTCGTGCGCATCGAAGTCGCCGGGCTTGAGGAACTGCACCGGATGCGTCGCCGCCACCGGCAGCCTGAGCTCGGAGGCAAGCTGCAGCGACTGCTGCACGCAGTTTTCAAGCGGCGAGGCGGCGCCGCGGACATGCTCCAACCGCTGCAACTCGATGTAATAGCGTTGCGGAAACAGCGCCGCCCATGCCTGCGCCCGCTCGAACGCATGCTTGGAATTGCCGGCCATCAGCGCCAGGCCGACATCGCCGCAATGCGCGCCCGACAATGCGATCAGCCCATCGTTCGCCGACGCCGAGAACCACTCCCTTTTAAGTTCCGCGCGCCCGCGATACTGGTTGGAGCGGTAAGCGCGCGTCAATAGATCGCACAAATTGCGGTAACCGGCGCGCGACTGGCATAGCAACAACAGCCGGCCGGGTTTGTCGCGGTCGGTTTCGTTCTCGATCCAGACGTCGCAGCCGATGATCGGTTTCAGGCCCCGGCCGCGCGCGGCCTGGTAGAACTTGATGATGCCGAACACATTGGCGAGATCGGTCAGTGCCAGCGCCGGCATGCCGTCGGCTACCGCCGTCGCGACCGCGTCATCGAGGCGCACGATGCCGTCGGTCACCGAATACTCGCTGTGCAGGCGCAGGTGAACGAAGGACGGCGTGGACATGGCGGTTATTTTACGCCGCATCGGGCCATTCTTGCGTCTGTCGAAGGAGTGCTAGAATCCACCGCCATTGCCAGACAGTCAGTTTTTTCGCTTTGGTGGAGGCGGTCAGGCCCATGTTGATCAGACCGGCGATCCGGCGTTGCAGCCCGCCTTCCGATGGTCCGCAAATTTGTTTTGCTCGGCTGAACACGCGACCTTGAATCAGCGTTGTTGCGCAGGCGCGCTCGGCAGGCAGGCAACCATGGCGGTGGCGGTGTGGTCCATCGCATTCACCGCCGGCGGCGCGCCGCCGGATGAACTGCCGCCGCGCGAATTTATCGTGCATTCCGCCGCCGGCCGTCAATCTGCGCTGATGACCTCAGGCGCACGGCGGGTGCGTCCGGGAATCAGTATCGTTCGCGTCGAAGGCGATGACAGCGCGGACCGCGCGGAAAAATGGCGCCGACTGCACTCCGCGATGGAAGAATGGCGCGCACGGGCCGGCGTACGCCTGGTCGAGCCCAACTATTACGGTCGCTTCGAATCGGTGCCGGACGCCGCGCCACCGAACGACCCGCAATATGTCAATCAGTGGTGGCAGCAGGCAGTCGGTGTGCCCGGCATGTGGCCGATCGGCGTGGGCCTCGGCGTCAAAGTGGCGGTGATCGATTCCGGCGTCAGCTTGACGCACCCCGATCTCGTCGGCAACCTTGACAGCGACGGCTACGATTTCGGCGACGATGATTCCAACCCGGACGATAGGCTGGGCCATGGGACTACGGTGGCCGGCGTCATCGCGGCGTCCGCCAACAACGGCGTCGGCATCGCCGGTATCGCGCCCGGCGCGCGGCTGTTGCCGCTCAAAGTCAGTTTTGGCGGTACCGACCAGTTCAGCCATGACACAGTGGCGCGTGCAGTGGACTATGCGCTCGCCAAAGGCGCACGGGTCATCAATCTCAGCCTGACTTTTAACGAGCCGACCGAACTACTGCGCCAGTCGATCCAGTCCGCGCTGGATCGCGGGGTAGCTGTCATCGTTGCCGTCGGCAACGGAGCCGGTGTGGTTCCATTCCCCGCCAACATCCCCGGCGTGATTGCGGTTGCCGCCACCGATCGCCAGGGCGCGCTCGCCGCCACTTCCAACCGCGGTCCGGAGGTGGCGATCGCCGCGCCGGGCGCGGACATATTGACCACCACGCTGGCGGCCGGCTACGGTCTGCGCGGCGGCACTTCATTCGCCGCGCCGATGGTGGCGGGCGCCATGGCCGCGCTGATGTCGATCAATACTTCGCTGCCGGCAACGACCCTCGCATCACAATTACGCGCAACTGCAACGCCGGTGGCCGGCCAGCCGTTCGGCCAACTCCACGCCGGGCGGGCCGCTACCAGTTTGTTGCCGGCAGTCACGCCACGCGCGGATACTTCCGCTTCGCAGCCTTCGTTCGAGGCTGACTTCCGTTTGCCGCCGTTCGGCTCGCCGGCTGACTTGTATGTCGCCGTTGCCACACCAGCCGCGGAGTTCTCACTGCTGGCGGATTGCACTTGGACCGACGTCGCGATTGCCGGCTACCGGCCGCTGGTGCAAGGCTACCGATCAACGGCATCGATTTCAGGCGTGCTGTTCGGGCCGGGCGGCGTTTGCGCAGCGATTCCCCTCTACGGCCTGCCCGTGGGCGTTTACCGCTGGCGTGCCGCCGCCGTCGATGCCGCGAGCGGCGGCATCATCGGTACCATCAACAACGAGACGTTCGAAATCCTGCCTTAGCCGCGGGCGCCGCGGCGAGAGGCAACACGACATCGCGTCCAGCGAGCATACGATGCCGTCGATCGGTGTGCTTGATTTTCCCGAGCAGGTGTCAACCTACATCCACTTCTCCGCGCATGCTTCCACGCACCCTTCAATAACGTCTTAAATGCTGGGAAGCCGCACAGGTATTGGCTCTGCGGGTTTTTGGGTCTGCTCAGCAATCTGCCATAGCGATAATCGACTCCGCTCCCTGATGTTCCACATCCCTATTTACCAGCCTTATAATTTGGGCACTGCGTCTGATCGACGCGTTCATCGAACGCGGGCAACCGCCTAACTTATCGGCGGACTGCTGGACAGCAAACCGCTTAAGGATGAAACTAGCGACGGATAGCGTAAAACGCCAAAATACCAGAGAAAATCATAATATTGCATTTGGGAACCTACCTGCAATATACTGCGTCAAACGCTTCCCAGACGTAAATCTGGCGCATAAAATATTCGCAAATAAATGAAAAATCTACTCGAAAAACATCTGCCCTTCTGGGCAGCACTTGGTCTTGGAATGTCCTCGACTTCCTGTGTGTGGATAGTCAATGGCTATTCCTATCCTCATGCCTCTGAACAAGAGGCGATGCGTAGCGATTGGATAACCGTAGGCACAACCATCGGTTCAGCGATGGAAAAAGGCGATGTCAAAGCGATCTCGTAATCGTGATCACAACCTCCTTATGGCCCAGCAGGGCCAACCGCAGCAACCATCTCAAAGAATAACGCAAGTCCACCAGCAGTGGACTGGGCCATTGCCCCCGCCTGAAGCATTAGCTCGCTTTAATGAAATCGTTCCCGATGGGGCCAATCGGATTATGGTGATGGCAGAGGCTGAACAACGCCATCGTATGGAATATGAGTCTCGTGGATTAGTAGCCACCACTTCAGAAGCAAAACGAGGGCAAATTCTTGGCACTATCTTATCCGCACTTTGTATCGCTGGGGCAGTAGCGACTGCATATATTGGGGCGCATTGGAGCGTGCCAGTCGCGCTTGTTGGTGTACCGCTACTTAGCGTGATAAGAGCAGTCATTAACCGGCGCGGCGTATCACCAAAAACAGATCCAAATAAAAAATGAAAACCCGCTTCGGCGGGTTTTTTTATTTCTTGGCTGCTTTCTTTTTCGCAGCCCTATGCTGCGGCGTTTAGAACAATATCCAGAGTGCGTTCAAAACGCGCCCATTCGTCTTTCGACGGTGTTTGAATCCGCCCACCAAAGAAAAGACCGCCCCGGTTCACTGCCCTGACGGGTGTGCCTGCGCCGCACCAGGGCGGGCGATCTGCTGCTGTATGCGGTCCGCGGCGTGGACTTGACATGACAGGTCCTATCGCGCCGACCGCATCCTCGGTGCGCGCGTGAAGAAAGAACTATTCACGCCGCGTTACGCCGTCGAACTCGGCCTTGGCGAGCCACCACGGGCGCCGGTAATGTCGCGGGCGGCGCCGAAGTGATCTCATACGACGATTACATCGCCCGCAAGAGCGAGCAGGGTACCTTCACGATTTTGCGGTTATCAGCAATCTCACCTTTAAAGAATCAAAATCTTCACGGTCACATACTGCAAAGGGATTCGCAGATAATCACTTCGGGCAGAAATACGCCGTTCGCTAGTCTCGAACCTTCCAATCGGAATCGCTGTTATCGACGATGAAGAGATCATCGCCTTGGCGTTTCGTGGAGTCCGGCACTTCCCCCCCCCTGTAATCCGCTTATTCGTACTTATGTGCTTAACTTGACAATCTGCCCAATCGCGGCCAGATTCCGGTTTCATGCGACAAATTCTGCTACTGATCGCGCTCGCACTCGCGGCAACGCCGGTGCAGGCACAAACGGTGTTTCGCTCGGTCATGCCGGACGGCAGCATCATCTTTGGCGACAAGGCGGAGCCGGGCGCGAGGGAATCGAAGGGCATCACGCTGCCGCCGCCCAATATCGCGGTCCCGCCGCCCGCTCCCGCCCGCGCGCCTGCTCCCGCTCCAGCGCCCGCGGCTGCCACAACCCCTGCCGCCCCAAAACCGCCGGCGGTCAGTCCGGAGGTGCAGGTGACAACCGCGGAAGACGAATTGCGCGAAGCGAGGGCCGCACTCGAGTCAGGGCGCGACGAGAAAGCCGGCGAGCGCATCCACCTCAAGGGCGGCGGCACGCGATTGAGCGACGACTATTACGGAAGGATCAAGTCGCTTGAGGCGGCGGTAGAGGCTGCGCAAAAGAAACTCGAAGGCGCCTACGTGAAACGCGAAGCGGCGCGTTAGCTGCGCGTCCGCCCTTGACCACTCGATGCCGGTGATGGCGGATCGGGACCTGCCGCGGGATCCTGCGCAGCGGCCTCACCATCCGACAACATCAAAAAACCGGCGACAACACCATGCAAGCAAGCCAATCCCATATCCATACCGTCCGCAATCTGCGCTACCACGTGCGTACTTGGGGCAACCCGCGCGCGACCGCGATTTTCCTGCTACACGGCTGGATGGATGTTTCGGCATCTTTTCAGTATCTGGTCGATTGTTTTCAGGGCGACTGGCACGTGATCGCGCCTGACTGGCGCGGCTTCGGCCTGACCGAGTGGGCGCGCGAGGGCTACTGGTTCCCCGACTATTACGCCGACCTCGATGTGCTGCTCGATATTTACCAGCCAAGTGCGCCGGTAAATCTGGTCGGGCACAGCATGGGCGGCACCATCGCCTGCACCTACGCCGGCATCCGGCCGCAGCGCGTCGCCAGGCTGATAACGATGGAGGGCTTGGGCATGCCGCGCACTACGCCCGACACAGCGCCGGCGCGTTACGAGCAGTGGCTCAGCGAGTTGCGCGACCCGCCCCGCTTCAAATCCTACGCATCGTTTGATGCGGTCGCCGCGCGTCTCAAGCAGAATAACCCGCGGCTTCCCGACGAGCAGGCGCGCTTTCTCGCCCAGCACTGGGCCAAGCCGGTGGCGCCGGGTGAAGTCGCGCTGCGCAGCGATCCCAGACACAAGATCGTCAACCCGGTCTTAAGCCGCATCGAAGAAATACTCGCGTGCTGGCGACGCGTCACCGCGCCGGTACTGGCGGTTTCCGGCGCCGAGTCCAGGGAGCCCGCCTGGCTCGCCGACAGCGCGGCGCAACTCGCCGAACGCAAGGCCGCGTTCAGGGATTTCCGCGAATGCACGCTCGATGCGTGCGGCCACATGATGCACCACGACCAGCCGGAAAAGCTTGCCGCGGTCATTGAGGACTTCCTGACCCGGGGATAGCCGCGTGGCGGACCGCTACGGGAATACCGCAAGGGCATGCGGTGTTGATTGATTTGCCCGCGTATGAATTGAGCTAATATCGCAATTCGCACCACCACCATCAAGGGAGGGGAATATGGTCATGCACAAAATCCGGCGTTACGCCATGTGGCTGCTCGTTGCGCTGATCTCCGCGGTGCCTGCATTTGTCCAGGCGCAGGTCAAGACCGTGAAGCAGGACTATCATATCGACGCGGTTGACCCGGGCATCAAGCTTTTCGTGCGCCAGAAAATGGCGCAGGGAAATACGCGCTTCAGCGAAGACAACATCGTGCTGTTCATCCACGGCGCGACCTTCCCGTCGACCCCCGATTTTGACCTGCAATACAATGATTACTCGTGGGCGGACTGGATGATCGAGCGCGGCTATGTCGTCTATATGTTCGACAAGCGCAACTACGGCTTTTCGACGCGCGAAAAGGCGATGGATGAACCGGCTGCGAAGAACAAGCCGGTATCGCGTTCCTACCTCGTGATCCGCGACATCGGCGCCGTGGTCGACCACATCCGCGCCAAGCACAACGTCGGCAAGGTCTCCCTGATCGGCTGGTCGTGGGGCGCCATGACCGCGGGTTATTACACCTCGCTCAACAGCGAGAAAGTGAAAAAACTCGTGATGTTTGCGCCGGCTTATGCATTCCCGCTGCATACCAACCTGGGCCCGGGCAGTGGACTGCAGAACAAGCGCAAGCCCTATGAATTCAATTTCGGCGTCGGCGCCTATCGCTTCGGATCGAAAGCGGCCAATGACGGGCGTTGGGACGGAGAGATTCCGGTAGCCGACAAGGCGAGCTACCGCGAGGAAGGCGCGCGCGATGCATTCGCGCTCGAAGCACTCACGACCGATCCGACCAGCAGCACGCGTAACCCGCCCTCGCTGCGTGCGCCCAATGGCGTGCTTGAGGACACTTTCATGCAAGCGACCGGGCGCCGCATCTGGAACGCCTCGTCGATTTACGCGCCGACGCTGGTGATCGCCGGCGAATACGACACCTGGTCGTTTCCCGAAGACCGCGAAGGACTGATGCGCGATCTGACTAACGCACCCGTCAAGAGGCATGTGCTGATCAAGGACGCCACCCATTTCGTGTTGTTCGAAAAACAGCGCTTTGAGTTCTTCAACGAGATCCTGAAGTTCCTCAAGGATTGAGTCTCAGCTTCGCGGTTTGCGATACTGATAGCCCGTGATGCCTGATGTGCTTGGCGTGCTCGGCGGCATGGGGCCGCTGGCGACCGTCGATTTCCTGCGCAAGCTGATCGAGGAAACACCGGCGTCGCGCGACGAGGACCACATTCCGGTGGTTGTCTATTCGGTGCCGCAGATTCCGATGCGGCCGTCGGCTATCCTCGACGGCGGTGAATCGCCGCTGCCCGCGCTGCTCGAAGGCATACGCACGCTGAAACAGGCCGGCGCGGTGGCGATCGCGATTCCGTGCAATACCGCGCATTACTGGTACGACGATCTCGTGCGCGAAGGCGGCCTGCCGGTCGTGCACATCGCCGATGCCGCGCTCACCGAGCTTGCCGCGCGCCCCCTGCGCGGCGCGACGATAGGACTGATCGGCACTCGCGGCACGCTTGCGGCCGGATTTTTCCAGCAGCGGCTTGCCGCGCAAGGCTACCGCTGCATCGTCAACAGCGAGGCGGACCAGCAACAGCTGGTTTTGACCGCAATCGAACACGTCAAGCGCAACGAGCTCGACCCCGCATCCGCTCTGCTCGACGCCGCGGTCACGAAACTTGCCCGTGAAGGCGCGGCGCGGGTGGTGCTTGCCTGCACCGAGACCCCGGTGGTGCTCGACCGCATGCCGCAGCAAACCGCTGCGCTGTGCATCGATGCCACGCGCGCGCTTGCCAAAGCGTGCGTGGCGTGGTGGCGGGAGGCCACACTGGACAAGCGTAAATTATTGGGCTAGATTGACACCCTTGGTTCAAAGCCTTGGCGTGACTGCATTGGCGGCAATTTGAACCAAAATCAGACTAATACCAGGGAGAAACCATGAACCGCATTTCGAAACTATTCCTCGCGTTCGCCGCCTGCGCCTTATGCGCCGCTCCGGTCGCCGCGCAAGAGCTGACGGGCACCCTCAAGAAGATCAAGGACACCGGCGTCGTGAAAATCGGCCATCGCGAGGCGTCCAGCCCCTTTTCCTACCAGGACGACAAACAGCAGGTGGTCGGCTATGGCACCGACATCTGCCTGAAGATCGTCGCTGCGATCAAGGCCGAGCTCAAGATGCCCAACCTCAAAGTCGAGTACGTGCCCGTCACCTCGCAGACGCGCATCCCGATTCTCACCGGCGGCAACATCGACATGGAATGCGGCTCCACCACCAACAGCGTCGAGCGCCAGAAGCAGGTCGCCTTCGCACCCACCTACTTCATGACCGGTACCAAGATCATCGTCAAGAAATCCTCCGGCATCAAGGGCTACGACGGCCTCAAGGGCAAGACCGTGGTGTTCACCGCGGGCACCACCAACGAGCGCGCGATGAAAGCCTATAACGACGAGAAGAAGCTGGGCATCAATTTCATCCCGTCCAAGGACCACGCCGAATCGTTCCTGGCGGTGGAAACCGGCCGCGCGGTCGCGTTTCCGATGGACGACATCCTGCTCTACAGCCTGCGCGCCAACGCCAAGAACCCGGCCGACTACGAGATCGTCGGCGAGTTTCTGTCGGATGACCCGTACGGAATCATGATGCGCAGGGACGATCCCGCGTTCAAGAAGCTGGTGGACGGCACGGTGAGCGGGCTCTACAAGAGCGGCGAGATCAACAAAATCTACGCCAAGTGGTTCCAGTCGAAAATTCCGCCCAAGGGCATCAATCTCGGCTTCCCGATGTCGGCTGCGCTCAAAGAACTGGTGAAGAACCCGAACGACAAGGGCGTCGAAGCCTGCGGCAAGATGAAGTGCTAACCGGCGAATAGCGGGCGTTCAGATAAAATCGGGGGATTGAGTCCCCCGATTTTTTTGTACGCGCCGAACCGCGCTAAACTAACGGGGTTTACGCAAATGATTGACATCGCCCGGTCCCTCACCCCTAGCCCCTCTCCCGCGGAGGGAGAGGGGAACGTCGAGCGGAAATTGTCTGTCAACCATTTCCGGGATACTCACTAAAGCGATCATGGACTTCAGCGTTTTTTCCCAGCCGGCATTTTCCGGCGGCGGAACCTACCTCGACTGGGTGCTGTCCGGCATCAAGTGGACGCTGTGGGTGTCCATCCTAGCCTGGATCATCGCCTTTACGGTAGGCTCGATCCTGGGCGTGCTGCGCACCGCGCCGCTCGCCGTGCTGCGCGCTCCCGCCACCGTCTACGTGGAAATCTTCCGCAACGTCCCGCTGCTGGTGCAGATGTTCATTTGGTACTTTGTCCTGCCCGAGATCGTGCCCACGGGCATGGGCGACTGGCTGAAGACCCGCATGCCGATGCCGGAGTTCTGGAACGCGGTGTTGTGCCTCGGCTTCTACACCGCCTCCCGCGTTGCCGAGCAGGTACGCTCCGGCATCCAGTCGATCCCCAGAGGCCAGACCGAGGCAGGCCTCGCGATGGGCCTCACGCGTCCGCAGGTCTACCGTCACGTGCTGCTGCCGATGGGCTATCGCATCGTCATCCCGCCGCTCACCTCCGAGTTCCTGACCATTTTCAAGAACTCGTCGGTCGCTCTCACCATCGGCGTGCTGGAACTCACGGCGCAGGCGCGCCAGATTTCCGAGTACACGTTCCGCACCTTCGAGGTCTTCACCGTCGCCACCGTGGTCTACGTGCTGATCACGCTGACGGTGACGGTGGCGATGCGCGCGCTGGAGAAGCAAGTGCGGGTTCCAGGCTACATCGGAAGTACTGCGAAATAGCGCGTCATGTTCACCGGCCATCCTTATTTCGCGCATCAGCGCCACGAATCTCCCCTCTCCCGCCGGGAGAGACGCCATGGCGTGCGCGTCGCGAATTGCGGCCATGAACCTATCGTGGCGTCTCTTCCCTCATCCCCACCCCTTCTCCCGGAGGGCGAAGGGAGCGTCGTGCTTCCCTCTCCCCTCGGGAGAGGGACCGAGGGTGAGGGAAGGTTCATGGGTTGGGCGCGGGGGTGAGGGAAAGCCATGTTTACCGGCTTTGACTTCGACGTCATCTCCCGCGCGCTGCCCTACATGGGACAAGGCATGCTGTTCACGCTGGGACTGACTTTGCTCTCCATGCTCGGCGGCATTTTCCTCGGCACCCTGCTCGCGCTGATGCGACTGTCGAGCTTCAAGGTGCTCAACGTGCCCGCGGGCGGTTACGTCAATCTGCTGCGCTCGACGCCGCTGATCCTGGTGATTTTCTGGTTCTATTTCCTGGTGCCGATCGCGATGAAGAAGATTTCGGGCGATGCCTACGCGACCGGCATCGGGCCGTTCTACTCGGCGCTGATCGCCTTCACGATGTTCGAAGCGGCTTACTACTGCGAGATCATCCGCGCCGGCATTCAGAGCGTGCCACGCGGCCAGGTCCACGCCGCCTACGCGCTCGGGCTGCCCTACCGGCAGGCGATGATGAAAGTGGTCCTGCCGCAGGCGTTCCGCAACATGATCCCGATCCTGCTCACGCAGGGCATCATCCTGTTCCAGGACACCTCGCTCGTCTACGTGGTCGGGCTCACCGACTTCATGGGCGCGGCGAGCAAGGTGGCGCAGCGCGACGGGCGGTTGGTCGAGATGTACTTGTTCGCGGCGCTCATTTACTTTTTGTTCTGTTTCTCGGCTTCATACTTCGTCAAGCGGCTGCAGTTGCGTTACAGCGTCGGGCGTTGAGGAAACGATATGATCGAACTCAAAAATATCAGCAAGTGGTACGGCGCATTCCGGGTTCTCACCGACTGCACCACCAAGGTCGAAAAAAGCGAGGTCGTCGTCGTATGCGGCCCCTCGGGCTCCGGCAAGAGCACGCTGATCAAATGCGTGAACGGCCTCGAGCCGTTCCAGCAAGGCGAGGTCCTGGTTGACGGCATATCGGTCGGCGCGCCCGGAACCGACCTGCCGAAGCTGCGCTCGCGCATCGGCATGGTGTTTCAGAATTTCGAACTGTTCCCGCACATGAGCGTGACCGACAACATCAACCTCGGCCAGATCAAGGTACTCGGTCGCTCGCGCGAGGAAGCAAACGCGAAAAGCATGCAGTTGCTCGAGCGCGTCGGATTGAAGGAACAAGCGCCCAAGTATCCCGGGCAGTTGTCGGGCGGTCAGCAGCAGCGCGTCGCAATCGCCCGCGCGCTGGCAATGGATCCGATTGCGATGCTGTTCGACGAGCCCACCTCGGCGCTCGATCCGGAAATGATCAATGAAGTGCTCGACGTGATGGTCAAGCTCGCGACGGAGGGCATGACGATGATGGTGGTGACCCACGAGATGGGCTTCGCGCGCAAGGTCGCGCACCGCGTGATCTTCATGGACGAGGGCCGCATCATCGAAGATGCGACCAAGGAGGATTTTTTCGGCACGCCGCGTTCCGACCGCGCGCAAATGTTCCTGTCGAAAATACTGCATCATTGATCCGGACGTTTCCGTCGCCGCAAGGGCAACGGAATTGCACCAGGCGGCCGGTGGAGCTCACCAACCGTCATGACGGGCTAAGGGATGATTGGGCCGCTATTAACTCAAAAAATACACGAAACGCTGTACGCTGCCGCGCGCGCTGGTGCGCCCACGGTCGAGTGCTCGTTGGACCTCGATCGTTCGAGGACGACCGTCGAGGTGGGCGTTGCAGGATGGGTCTGGCAGGGCCAGCGATTCCCCTATCTGGAAACCTGCAAGGACAGAACCATTTACCACTGGGTCGGCGAGACCTTTCAGCCAGTGGCGCGTTTCTCAACGTCACTGATCAAGTTGGTGCCAACTAAGTGGGGACCGCCGACGTTCGAAATCGATGGCATCAAGATGTTACCCACGGCGAATGTCTCGCCCTATGCGGATGCCGAACGCAAAGTTGGCTTGATTCAACCGCGTGGCAAGGTAATTTTGGACACCTGTGGCGGCCTTGGCTATTTCGCCGCTTGGTGTTTGCTGGGTCAGGCGAGGCAGGTGCTTTCCTACGAGAAGACTGCTGACGTGATTTGGCTGCGCAGCCTCAATCCCTGGTCGCCTGAGATTGGCAGTGGTTTGACGTTAACCCAGGGCGACATTGCCGAGCAGATCGTTATGCTGCCCGGCGATTCGGTCGACGCGATTTTGCACGATCCGCCGCGTTTCGGGATCGCCGGAGAACTTTACTCGCAAGTCTTTTATGATCGACTGGCCAGGGTGCTCAAGCGCAAGGGCAAACTATTTCATTACACCGGCGCACCGAACAAACTGACCAGTGGTCGCGATGTGCCTAACGAAGTGGTGAAACGCTTGCGGCACGCCGGGTTTGTCGCGGAGTTGAATGGCGATGGGATATTGGCGGTGAAGAAGTGAGCGTTATCAGGGCGACAAGCATGCGCACCGCTACGGCGCGGCGACGCGCGCCCTACCGCGGCGCGTGAACCACCATGCCAGGGCTAGCGCCGGCGCAAGCGTTGCGACACTGAGCCAGGCCATTTGCCCATGCGACAAGGGCATGATACCTCCGCCCGGTGCGGCGAGCAGGAAGCCGGCGATGATGAGTAAGAGACGCAACGGCCATTCCATCCGGCCGCTCGCACGCAGATCACCGATAAACAACTGGTAACCCTGGAGACCGCCGCAGATGAAGATGCTGCCGACACCTGCGCTCAACGTGACGTAAAGCGATTCATACCACGGCCCCTGCAGCACGAACGCCGGATTGAGTACGAAGAAGAACGGGATGAAGTAGATGATACTGCCCACGCGCATCGATGCCCAGCCCGTCTGCATCGGCGGCGCCCCGGCGATGCCGGCGGCGGCAAAGGAGGCGATCGCCACCGGCGGGGTGATCGACGAGAGCATGCCCCAGTAGAACACGAACATGTGAACCGCCATCTTGTTCAGTCCCGCTTTCTCAAGCGCTGGCCCGACCAGGATAGCGAGGAAGATGTAGCAAGCGGTGGTGGTGAGGCCGAGGCCAAGCACCAGGCTGGTCAGCGCGGCCATCGCCAGCAAGGCGAGAGCGTTGTTGCCGGCGATGGTCAGGAGATCGTTGGCGAGGCTGGAAATCACGCCGGTGACGGAAAACGCGCCGATCAAGAGGCCACAGCCGGCGAGGATGCCGACCAACTCGACAAAGGTCTTGCCATTGACTTCGAGAAAGCGGGCGACGGTCGTCCAGCCCCATTTCTCGCGGTTGAACGCCTGGTTCAGCACCAGCAGCAGCAGCGTGGCGTAGAACGGCGCATGGCTCTCGCGCTTCATCACCAGCAGCATGAATATCAACAGCGCGATGGCGAAGGCGTAATACCAGCCTTCCTTGATCGCGTCCCACAGGCGCGGCAATTCCTCCCTCGGAATCCCCTTCAGCCCGTGGCGCGCGGCGTAGGCATCGACCTGCAGAAACAGGCCGAAGTAGTACAGCGCCGCTGGAATAGCCGCCGCCGCCGCGACCTGCGCGTAGCTCACACCGAGGAATTGCGCCATCACGAACGCGGTGGCGCCCATCACCGGCGGCGCCAGCACCGCGCCGGTGGAGGCGCAGGCCTCGATCGCACCGGCATAGACGGAAGAAAAGCCGGTGCGCTTCATCACCGGGATGGTCATCGCGCCCGCGGTGAGCACGTTGCTAAGGATACTGCCCGACATCATGCCCAGGAGGCCGCTCGCAAAAATGCACACCTTGGCCGCGCCGCCGCGAAACGTACCGCAGAGCGCGAAGGCGACATCAATGAAGAACTTGCCGGCGCCGGTCATCATCAGCGCAGTGCCGAACACGAGAAAGCCGATCACGGTCTCGGCAAAGGCCTGTATCGGGATGCCGAGCAGGCTTTCGGAGGACAGCATGTGATAGGCGCTGGTCTGCGCAGCGGTGGACTCTGTGCCTTTCAGCGGCCCGAGCCAGACCGAATCGGCGACCAGCGGATACAGGGTGAAAGGCAGCACCGACAGCATCAGCCCCCACCCGCCCGTGCGGCGCAAGCCTTCCATCAGCAAAGCCCACATGACATAGCCGGTCCAGACGAGATGCGCCGGCGCACCGCCGAATTCCCAGCCCAGTTCGGCCGCCTTGCGGATGTTGACCAGCAGCATCAGCGAAGCCGCAACGGTGAGCGCGAACAAGGCAGCATCGTACCAGGCGACGCGATCCAGGCGCGCGCGCTCGTGGCCGGGAAAGATGACGAACACGAACGGCAGCATCACCAGCACCAGTGCGTAGTAGTACTCGGTGTTGAGCGGCGTAAAACCGACGAAAAAGCGCAGCACGAACTGCTGGTTCACACACAGGAAGATAGTCAGCGCCGCGGCGCCGACCAGCAACCAGCGCCAGGCGCCGCGCAGCGTACGCACGCGCAGCACCTCGGCTTCGACGGGCGCGAATCCGTTCGTGCCGACAGCAGTTTGCATCTAGCCGGACACCGCCGCGGGCCGCCCGCCTACTCGAAGATCACGTCCAGCTTGGCTGCTTTAAGCGCCGCGGTCCGAGCCGCCATCCAATCCTTGAGGAAGGCCTGTTTCTCCTCCGGCGGATTGGTCTTGAGAAACGCGTTCCACGTCGCAGCCAGGATGTCCTGGCGCTTGATCAGGCCCTGGTTATGCGCCTCGTGCTCCGTGTTCCACACACCCGACTCCTTGAACGCCTTGACCGCGCCCTCGTGATAGGGCAGCGCCCAGGACAGAATCTGCCGCTTCAACTCGAGGCCGGCGGCGCCGGGCGCGCCGTCCTTGTAGGCGTCGTAATTCACGATCATCGATTTGGCGAGGGAATACACCAGGCTTTCCGGCTGCGAGGCATACACCATGAAAATCGGATAGGGATAGTTCGTCAGCTCGACCGGTTTCTGCGCCGATATGCCCACGCCGCAGGTGGCCTTGTGCGGCGAGTAATAGGGGCTGATCTTGTTTACGCGCGCCCAGCCCGCCTTGTCCGAGGCCGGCGCCGGCGGATATATCAGGCCGCGCGGCGAGGCTTCCGCCTCTTTCGCCTGGCCGGAAATGGTGGAGCCGATGGCGGCATCGACCTCGTTGTTGATGATGCCCTTCCACATCGCGCCGTAGCTGGAGAACTCCACCAGCTTGACGTCGTTTTTGGTCAACCCGCCGAAGGCAAGCACGGCCAGAGCGTTCTGGTTCAGCGCCGGCGATCCGACCACCATGCCCACGCGCTTGCCGCGCAGATCCTTCACCTCCTTGACACCCGTGTCCTTGGCCACGCCAAGCCCAATCGCATTGCAGTCGCTGGAGGCGAGGATCAGCCGCAGCGGCTG
>Ga0209726_10002278_pt1 | contig 28764 bp, 27 predicted proteins | sample Subgrocontami54m_FD_187453 | JGI IMG/M metagenome (GOLD analysis project Ga0209726, IMG submission 187453) | Subsurface groundwater microbial communities from S. Glens Falls, New York, USA - GMW46 contaminated, 5.4 m (SPAdes) (version 3) | ecosystem: Environmental > Aquatic > Deep subsurface >... | reverse complement strand
GGGCGGCTATCGCTGGCCGAGCAGCTTCACCTCGTCCGCCAGGGCCACGGCCATGCCGGGCCAAACCGGGATTACGTGGTGTCAACGGTGAAGGAGCTGGAAGCCTTGGGATTCCGCGACGCCCATCTGCATCTGCTGGCAGAACGCCTCAAGGGCGTTCACGCGACTCCGCTTGGGGGGTAACGCGCGGCGCACCGCTGCCAAGCTCGCGCATTCCTTGCTCCACCAGCCGCGCCGTCGCCGTCTCGATCTGCGTGCGCAGACGGTCGGCGAAGGCCTGCCTGTCGAGGCCGGGCTGAATCGGATCGAGAATTTCGACGCGCACGGTGCCGGGCAAGCGCCGGAACGAGCGCCGCGGCCAGAACAGCCCCGAGTTAAGAGCGACCGGCACGCACGGCACGCCCGTTTCGGCATAGAGATGCGCCACACCGAACTTGTATTGCGGCTCGGCGCCGGGCGCGCGCCGCGTGCCTTCAGGAAAAATGATGATCTGCCGGCCGCGCTGAACCGCGATGCGCGCCCGCTCCGTCATGGCAGCAAGGGCCGGGCCGCGGGCGCCGCGATCGACCGGAATCATATCGCCCTTCCAAAGGCACCAGCCGAACAGCGGGATCCACATCAATTCACGTTTGAGAATGAAGACGGGATCATCTACCAGTAGCAGCAACGCGAAAGTTTCCCACACCGATTGGTGCTTGGAGGCGAGGATGAGGCCGCCGGGTGGGATTTTTTCCAGGCCGCGAATATCGGCCTTGATGCCGCAGACCACGCACAGCAACCAGAGGCTCGTTCTTCCCCAGGATTTTGCAACTTCAAGCAGGCACCGATACGGCAACAGCAACGTCGGCAACGCCACGATGACGTGGAGCAGCAGATTTAGATAGAACAGGACGTTGAAGACGACGGAACGAAAAATTACGCGCACGGAGAAATCCTATTGCCCGCTTACCGGGGCCGGGACACGAAAGCTCAGTTCGGAGAACCGGCTTGGCGTCGTGGGGGCGGAAGCAGGATCGATGCGTATCCGGATGACCGTAACGATGTACTTCAGGTACTCAAAAAATAAAAGCTTGGCGGTGGGCGCGTGCGACCACCATGGTTCCGCCCGCAATTTTTCCGTGACCACGGGGAAAGGAATCAGCTCTACCTGCGGAAGCTGATGCGCAAGCTCGGCGAGCGCCCGAGGCATGTGGTAAGCCGAGGTCACGATAATCAGCGAACGAAATCCCTGCGCCTGCGTCCAGCGCTTGGTTCCGAGCGCATTGCCCATGGTATTGACCGCGGCGCGGTCGAGATCGACGCAGCAGGCGAACAGCCGCTCATATTCCGGCAGCACACGCGAGATATCTCCGCGATTGGTCGCCGGATAAACGCCGCTGATGAGGAGGCGCTTGCCGCGCCCGGAAGCAAGCAACTCAAATGCGTCGTTCACGCGTGAGGCGCCTCCGGTCAGGACCACGATCCCGTCGGCGTTGCGGACAAGCGTGACTTCCGTGACTTCACGGGTCGGCAGCTGAGAGGCGAACCACAGGAATCCCGCCGTAAGCGCGATGGCGACAACAGCCGCAACGATGGCGGCGGCACGGCCAAGCTTGCCGATGAAACGCGCGAACCGCCCGCGCCGCATTGGAGCTTCAGGCAGCGGGGTTTGCACAGCAGCGCCCCCGCTCGCTGGCCCGGCGGGGGTTTCCTTGTTGTCTGATCGGACGGCCGCCATCAGTCTCTCACCCGGTGCAATCATACAGCAAAATTCGACGTGGATTCCAATTTGCCCGGTCTATTCGATGGTCTGCAAGGTTTGATTGACGGTGTGGCGCGAGGTCCCCGCGGTCAGTACGGCAATCAGGATCACCTGAACTACGATCGCGATGTAACCGGCGGCGCCGATAGAGAAGCTCCCGAACAGGGCCGCAACCTGGCCTGCGCCTGCGCGGCCGGCGAACCAGCCGCTGGCCATTCCGGCGACAGCGAAAAGGAATATGGCTGCGGTGCCGCCGATCGCGCCGCCCTTCAGCCCGAGCCGGAGGAAATGGCGCTGAAAATGCCCGGCGATAAAACTGTCCGGCGCGCCAATGAAATGCAGCACCTCGACGATCGGGCGGGTGGTGGCCATGGCGCCGCGGGTCGCGAAGGTGACCGAGAGCACAGTCGCCACGAAAACAAGCAGCAAGATGCCGATCCCGCCGATTACTACCGTACGGCTCATCGCGCGCATCTGCTCGATCCAGCCGCGATGGTCATCGACGCTCGCGCCGGCCACCTGCTCGCCGAGAGTTTTTCGCAATGCTGACAGATCGGGCGCGCCGTCGGGCGCCACCTTGACTACGATCAGCCGGGGCACCGGGAGATCGTCGAGGACAAGGCCGGTTCCCAGCCAGGGCTCCAGCAAACGTCCAGACTCTTCCTTGGAAAAGGGCCTGACCTCGGCGATTCCGGGAACGGCGCGGGCGATGTCTGCAGCCTTGCGCATTTCCACCTCCACGTCGCGGCCGGCAACCGGTCGGACCTGGATGGTCACCTCGCGCGCTACCTCCGATTGCCATTCGCTCGCGGAGGCTCGCACCAGCATGACCGCGCCGGTCGTCAGCGAGGCGAGAAAGGACATGATGGCCACGACCGCGACCAGCGCGCGTCCGGAAATGGAATTGCGCGGCACGATCGGCGTACGGATGCGCGGCAGCTCCTCCGCCGTCCTTGGCGGGGCAACCAATTCGCTCGTGTCGCGCGGGTCAGGCATGGCTATTCGTACACGTGAAGGCGCCCGTCATGCAGCACCAGGCGGCGGGCATCGTATTGGTCCATGAGAGCGATGTCGTGGGTAGCGATGACCACCGAGGTCCCCGACTTGTTGAGCTCGATGAACAGGCGCAGCAGCCGCTGCGCCAGGTTGGGATCGACGTTGCCGGTCGGCTCGTCGGCGAGCAGGAGCTGCGGCTGGGCGATTACCGCGCGCGCGATCGCGGCGCGCTGCTTCTCGCCGCCGGACAGGACCGGCGGGTGCGCCCACATGCGCTCCCCCAGGCCAACCCAATGCAGCAGTTCCACTACCTCGCCGCGGAAGCTGTCCTCGTCGCGGCCGGCCACGCGGAAGGGAAGCGCAACATTCTCGTAGGTGGTCATGTGATCGAGCAGCCGGAAATCCTGGAACACGATGCCGATGCGCCGCCGCAGCGCGGACAGCGAGTCCTTGCTGAGCGTAGCGACATCATGGCCGAATAGCGTGATCAGCCCGCGCGTCGGCTTGAGCGTCAGGAACAACAAGCGCAGCAGCGAGGTCTTGCCGGCGCCTGACGGGCCGGTGAGGAACTGGAATGAATGCGGTTCGATGCGGAAGGACAGGTCGCGCAGGACCTCCGGACCCAGCCCATAGCGCAAGCCCACGTTTTCGAATCGGACCACGTGCCTCTCCGGGGACCGCGCGGCTATCAACCGCAGACAAGGGCTATCTCGCCCTGATTCGCGCTTTATACCAGCGGCCCGTCCCGATGACCCGTCCAGGCGCCCCTCCCAGGCCTGAAGGATAGGCGACTTGCTGCCCCGGCATGGTTTCGGATTCGTTAACGGATCGGCTGCTAGGCTGAGGCATCCAGTATGTCTGCCCCGAGTCACCATGCTGATCGTCTGCCCGAAATGCGCGACATCGTACCAGGTTGAGCCTCCATCGCTCGGCGCGGGAGGCCGCTCCGTGCGTTGCGCGCGCTGCAAGAATGTCTGGTTTGCGACCGCTCCCATCGTCGTGCCGGCCTTTGCCATGGCCGACGATTTCGACGTGATCGACACCGGCCCGAAGGTCCCAGCTTTCGATGCCCCGCCGCCTGAAGCGGAGGCGCCGGAGACCGAAGCGCCTCCACTTGCGGCAGAGGCCGCACCCGAAGCAAAAGCCCTGTCAGCAGCCCTGTCAGCCGAACCTAAAGCACCCCCGCCCGCGCCTGAGGCCACGCCGGAAGGGGATCAGGCGGAGGCCGTGCCCGAGGAATCCTCCGACATCGCGGCACCAGACGCCGCCATGCCGGGCGCCGCCGAAGAACCGCAGCCGGAGCCCGCCTCGACCGAGGGAATCAATGTCGAGGGGCTGAGGGAAGACATGGAAGTGGAGCGCACGGAACAGGCCGCCGCCGCGGACGCCGTGCTCGCCGAAGTCGCGGGCGAAGAAGTCACCGTGGCGGATGCGCCGCCGCTGGTTCCACCAATGGAGCCGGTTGATGCGCCGGATTCCCAGGCCGCCGTGCCCGCCCCGGATGCCGGGGAAGGCATCGAGACTTTTGCCGCCTGCCGCACGCGCCGTCAGGCACTACGTCACCAAAACCGCCAATGGCCGGTTCCCGGATTGCCTACCATCATCCTGGCGCTCGTCGTCGCCAACACTATCCTGGTTGCCTGGCGCATGGATGTCGTTCGGCTGCTTCCGCAGACGGCGTCGCTCTATGCCGCCGTGGGGCTTCCGGTAAATTTGCGCGGGCTCGCTTTCGATGACATCAAGATGTCGAAGGAAGAGCAGGAAGGCATGCCGGTGCTGGTGGTGGAGGGCTCCATCGTCAATGTGACGCGCCGGGCAGTGGAAGTACCGCGGCTCAGGCTGGCGGTTCGCAACGAAGCCAAGAACGAAATCTATTCCTGGACCACGCTGCCGGCGCGCTCGATCCTGAGCCCCGGCGAAACACTTCCATTCCGGGCGCGGCTTGCCTCGCCTCCGGCCGAAACCCGGGATGTGCTGGTCCGTTTCTTTACCCGGCGCGATATCGTTGCCGGGCTGCACTGAGGAACCATGGCGCGCATCCTGGTTGCCGAGGACGAGGAACAGATACGCGCGCTGGTCGCTCGCGCGCTCCTGGAGAATGGACACGACGTCGTCACCGCCGCGGACGGAGGCGCGGCGCTTGAGGCGCTGGGCCGCGCCGCCGGCCAATTCGATCTCCTGCTGACCGACATCAAGATGCCGGTGATGGACGGCATCGCGCTGGCGCTGGCCACTGCGCGCGATCATCCCGAGGTCGTCATCCTGCTGATGACCGGCTACGCCGATCAGCGCGAGCGCGCGCATGGGCTGGACGCCTTGATCCATGACGTGATCGCCAAGCCGCTGTCGGTGGCGGGCATCCGCCAGGCCGTGACGGAAGCGCTGGCCAGCGCGCGGCGGTGAGTTGCCTCACCTCTCCCTGCTCGCGGGGAGAGGAAGAAAACAAATCAAAAATCCTTCAGCAGCCGCTCGATGTAATCCAGCTCGAGCTGCGGCCGGCCTACATCCCCGAAACGGCGGCGCAGTTCCTCGAGAATGCGGCGCGCGCGTTGCACGTCAATCTCGCCCGGCACCTTGACGCTGGTGTCGTCGCCGAATTCGCGGCCGCGCAGCGGCCGGCCGAGCGGATCGGTTTCGTCGTTCGCGCGCGCCTGCCCCAAGCGCCCGGGCCGGCCGGGTCCTTGGCCATAGCCGCGCCGCTGCTGCATCGACTGCGCAAAATTCTGCGCGCCGCGGCGCAGCGCCTCCAGAGCGCGGCCTTGCGAGTCGACGGCGGAATCCGCATTGCCGTCTCCAAGGGCGCCCTCCGCGTCGCCCATGGCCTCCCCGGCCCGGCCGAGCTGATCCAGATCACCTTGGCCTTGCTGGCCCTGCTGACCATCCTGGCCTTGCTGATCCGGGCCCGGCCTCTGCCCATAACCACGCCGGCGCAACTGCTCCAGCAGCTTGTCGAGCTGATCGCGCAGGCCCTGCTGGTCCTCCCGCAGCTCGCCCATCTGGTTCTGGCCGCCGCGCTGGCCGTCGCGCCGCATGTCCTGACCCTGCTGATAGGTACGGTCGCGCAATTTCCGCTGGCGCTGGATCATTTCCGCGAGATCATTGAGCGCCTGCATGTCCTCGTCGCCGCCCGAGCCGCCGGGGCGCGCCATTTGCAGATTATCCAGCATCGCCTGCAATTCCTGCAGCAGCCGGCGCGCCGCCTCCCTGTTGCCGGAGCGCGCCAAGTTCTCCAGTTGATTGAGCAGGTTCTGCAGATCCTGCGAGCGCAGCACACGCGAACCGGGCGCGAGAGGACGGGCAAGCTGCTCCGGATTCTTCCGCAGTTCCCGCGCCAGGGCTTGCAGGTAATTGTTGATCGCCGCGCGCAGCTGATCGGTAAGGCGCTTGATTTCCTCGTCGCTGGCGTTGCGCTCAAGCGCCTGGCGCAGCGCCTGTTCGGCGGCGCGCAACGCGGCCGCGGCGTCGCCAAGACTGCCGTCTTCGAGCAGCACCGCCATCGCCCACATGCGCGAGACCACGTCGCGCAGGTCGTCGTCGGCCTTGGCGTTGGTAAGATCCCAGTAGATCGAACGCAGTCCCAGATAGATGCCAAATTCAGGGCTAAACCGTTCCGGCGCGATGGTCAGCGCATCGAGCGCGATGAGCACGCGCGGCTGCTCCCCGGCATTGAGCGCCAGCATCCGCCGCAGCTCGACGAGCGATTTGGCCAGGAGGTTGAAGAACGGCCGTTCCGGCAGCTTCATCTGGAAGGGTTCACTGCGGCCTTCATTGCCGGCCTGGTCGCGCGCGACCAAGGTCATGGCGACATCGGCGCCCGCCAAGGGGTGCTCGGTCAGATCCTTGACCGTTTGCCCCAGGCCATTGCGGGTGCGCGCTTGCGGCAGCACCAGCGGAAATTCCGGCGGGCTGTAGAGCGGACGGATCGTTTGATTAAGCGTGCCCGGTGTTTCGACGCGGGTGAAGTCCGCCTTTGCTTCAACGACGCCGTAGTCGTCCTCGACCTTGTAGTTGAGCACCATGGCGCCGCGCGGCTGAGCCTCGGGATCCTTCGCAAGCGCGATGGCGGGGGCGCGATCGGGGATGGCGCTGAAGCTCCAGGTGACGTCGTCACCGATGCCCCGGATGGTGGCGGCGCCGCCGCCGTTGATGCTAAAGCGCCGCTCCTCGGTACCGGCAGGCGGCGGCCGCGGCCCGTCGGGAGCCTCGCTTAGTTCTCCCTTTGCGACGATGTCGAGGCTGGACTTGCCGCTGGCGCGGATCACCAAAATGCTGCCGATCGGCACTGAATAGGACGCAGCCGTTTGCACCGGCTCGCCCGGCCGCAGCCCGGGCAGAAGCAGCGGCGACTTGCCGGTATAGAGCGGCGGGGTCACCCAGGCATCGACGCGGAAATTCGCCGGCGTCACGACGCCGTGAAAGTCGAACGCGGCGGTGATGCGCCGCAGCCGCTCGCCGCCCGCCGCGAAAAAGGTCGCGACCAGGAGAACGAGAACCAGCGCACGCAGCGCATAAGGATCGCGCGCCGCCAACCGCGGCACGGGAAATCCCGGCCTCAGATTGCGCGCCGCTTCGACCGCGCGCGCGACATGGGCGCGCCATAGCGCCATCGAGAAAGCATCTCCGGCGGTGGTCGCCATCGCGTCGGTGACCGCGGTCGCCGGCCGGTGCGGAAGTCCGCTCATGCGGTCCAGGCGCTGCAATCCCTCCTGCCGGGCCGGGATGCGCAAACGCAGCAGCGGCAGGCTAGCACCCGCCATGAGCGCAATCAGGACGAGCAGGCCGATGATGCGGCCGGCGGGCGGCAGCCACAGCCAAAGGCCCAGCCAGGAGAGCGCAAAAAACAGGCCGATGGCCGTAGCGAGGCTCGCCAGGGCCGGCCACAGCCGCTCCCAAAGGATCGCCCAGCGCGCCTGCGTCAGCGCGCCACCGAGTACGGCCCCCCCTTCGGGACGGAGCCGGCCACCAGCGCTCTGCAACGGCCCATCCGCCACGGGGCTCTCCTGGGGAATCTTCCTGACAACACCTTAGCATGGGGGCTAGGTCCGCGCCCATCCATGCCGGGCCGCCGGTTTTTACGGCCTTGGCTTCACAACCATGGTGGCAGGCGATCGAGCGCAATCAATGCGTCGACATCGAGGCGGGGCCGCACCACCGCCCATTCGGCCTCGCGCACCAATACTTCCGGCACCAAGGGCCGTGTGTTGTAAGTGCCGGCCTGGACCGCGCCATAGGCACCCGCCGACATGACGGCGAGCAAGTCGCCGGGCTTTGGCTCGGGAAGTTCACGACCGAGGGCCAGGAAATCACCCGACTCGCAGACCGGCCCCACCACATCCGCCACGATACGCCGCGCCCGCGCCGACGGCTCCGCGACAGGGCGGATTTCATGGTGCGCGTCATAAAGCGTCGGGCGGATCAGATCGTTCATCGCCGCATCGACGACGATAAAGGTCTTGGCCTCGCCGCGCTTCACGTAGAGCACACGCGTGACCAGGATGCCGGCATTGCCGACGATCAGGCGGCCGGGCTCGAAGATCAGCATGCAGCCGAGGTCGCGGGTGGCGCGCTTGACCCCCTCGGCATAGGCGGCGGGATCGGGCGGCGGCTCGTTGTCGTCGCGATAGGGAATGCCGAGGCCGCCGCCGAGATCAATGTGTGAAATGGCATGGCCATCGGCGCGCAGCGTGTGCACGAAATCGGTGAGCAGCGCGAACGCATCGTCAAACGGCTTGAGCGCGGTGATCTGGCTGCCGATATGCATGTCGACGCCGGCCACCTTGAGGCCGGGCAGCTTGGCCGCATGAGCGTAAACCTCGCGCGCGCGGCTGAGCGGGATGCCGAATTTGTTTTCCTTTTTCCCGGTCGCGATCTTGGCATGGGTCTTGGCGTCGATGTCGGGATTGACGCGCACGGAGATGTCGGCGATACGCCCCTTGGACGCCGCGATCGAGGAAAGAAGTTCAAGCTCCGGCTCGGATTCCACATTGATGCAGAGGATGCCTTCGTCCACCGCGAGCTCAAGCTCCCGCGCCGTCTTGCCGAGACCGGAGAACATGATCTTCCGCGGCGGAATGCCGGCGGCGCGTGCACGCTTCAGTTCGCCTTCGGAAACCACGTCCGCGCCAGCGCCAAGCTTGGCCAAAGTCTTCAGCACCGCCTGGTTGGAATTCGCCTTCATGGCGTAGCAGACCAGCGCGCGCACGTCCGCGAAGGCGCCGGCGAATACGCTGTAGTGCCGCTCAAGCGTGGCGGTCGAATAACAATAGAACGGCGTGCCGACGGAATTGGCGAGGACGGCGATATTGACTGCCTCTGCATGCAGCTCACCGTCGCGATAGGCGAAATGGTTCATTGGAAACGTGACCGTGACATCAAACTAGATGACGCATGGCGGATCACCGCGCACGCGGCTGAACTCGACCAGATGCCGTAGCTTTAGTCGAGAAGCCAATCGAGGGGCAGAGGTTTTTTCACCCCTTGGGGTGCGATCGGCCGGCCGTCGGGTCCGAAGGCTTGGGGACCTGTTGGTGCTGAGCGAGCCATTGGATTCACGCCCGAGTCCGGCGCGGCGGCCTGCGCCGGTTGAGTCACCGCCGCCGACGGCGGGGGATCGAGCGGCCCTTTGCGGCCACAGCCGGTCAAGCCAAGCGCCGCGGCAAGGACGCCGAGCATGGCAAGGCGGGCAAATCGAAGGCGCGGACGGCTGCTCACGGAAAAATGCTCCTTGATCGAGGCTAACATAGCAGAACGCGCGGCGAAGGCGAGGACCGGACCCCTCACGCTTTTTCCTTATCGAGTTTTTTCAGCCACTTTTTCGCCGCCGCCCGCACATTCTTAGGGGCCGTGCCGCCGTAGCTCGTCCGGCTCTTCACCGAACGATCTACCGACAAGACATCAAAGACCGCATCGGTGATTCGTGGTTCCACCGCGCGCAGGGCCTCAAGCGGCAGCCGGTGCAGCGCCACTCCGGTCTCGGAGGCCTTGGCGACGATGCGGCCGGTGATGCCATGCGCCTCCCGGAATGGCAGCTTCAACTCGCGCACGAGCCAATCGGCGAGATCGGTGGCTGTCGCATAGCCCTCGCCCGCCGCCTTCCTCATGCGCGCCGTATCGGGCGCCAGATCCGCCACCATTCCGGTCATCGCCGCGAGCGAGAGCATCAGCGTGGAGAGCGCGGCCATGGCGGCTTCTTTGTCCTCCTGCATGTCCTTCTGATAGGCGAGCGGCAAACCCTTCATCACCATGAGCATGGCGCTCAAAGCGCCAGCGATGCGTCCGGCCTTGGCGCGCACCAGTTCGGCCGCATCGGGATTGCGCTTTTGCGGCATGATCGAGGAGCCGGTGGTGAATTTGTCGGAAAGCGCCGCCAGGCCGACCAGCGGCGAGGTCCAGATCACGATCTCCTCGGCGAGCCGCGACAGGTGCACCGCCGCGATGGAAGCGGCGGCAAGCGTCTCCAACACAAAATCCCGGTCGGACACCGCGTCGAGCGAATTGGCGGCAGGCCGGTCGAAGCCGAGCGCCTGCGCGGTCATATCGCGGTCAATCGGGAATGACGTGCCGGCGAGCGCGGCGGCGCCGAGCGGCGATTCGTTGAGCCGCCTACGCGCGTCGGCAAACCGGCCCCGGTCCCGCGCTGCCATTTCTACGTAGGCAAGCAGATGATGGCCGAAAGTCACCGGCTGCGCCGTCTGCAAATGCGTGAAGCCAGGCATGACGGTTGCCGCATGTTCCAAAGCCTTTTCCGCCAGCCCGCGCTGGTAGGCGGCGAGCGCAAGGTCGGCGTCGTCGATGGCGCTACGCAGCCATAACCGGAAGTCGGTGGCGACCTGGTCGTTGCGCGAACGCCCGGTATGCAGCCGGCCAGCGGCCGGACCGATGAGTTCTTCAAGGCGGCTTTCGACATTCATGTGAATGTCCTCAAGCGCCCGCTTGAAGGAGAAGGTGCCCGCTTCGATTTCAGACAGGATTTTGTCGAGGCCCTGCGCTATCTTGCCCGCATCGTCTGCCGTGATAATGCCTTGCTTTGCCAGCATGGCGGCATGGGACTTCGACGCCCGGATGTCCTCACGGAAAAGGTGCCGGTCGAATTCAATGGAGGCGTTGATCTCCTCCATGATGGCGTCGGGCCCGGTGGCAAAGCGCCCGCCCCACATCTTGTTGGTCATGACACGTCCAAAGGCACGTCAGCAGAGATCAGGCCGACCATGAAAGCGCCGCCCGACAATAAGGCAACCGGCCCAAATCGCCGCCGGACCGGCATTATTGCCGGGGCTGCGGCCGCCGGCATCTTGGCCGGGCTTGCGGGGGTATACGGGATCGGCGGGTTCCAGCGCAATGTGGGGGGCGACCCCGCGTGCCAGGCAGCCGTCGACATCGCCAAGCGGATTGCGCCTTTGGCGCGGGGTGAAGTAGCCGCCGTGAGCATGGCGGCCCGGCCATTCCGCGTGCCGGCGCTGACCTTTCAGGATACCGCCGGGCGTCAGCGCGCGCTGCAGGAATGGCGTGGACGCTTTGTGCTGCTGAATCTGTGGGCGACCTGGTGCGTGCCCTGCCGCCAGGAAATGCCAGCGCTCGATGCCCTGCAAGCCAAGCTCGGCGGATCGGACTTCGAGGTCGTGGCCGTGAACATCGACACGCGCGACCTGGACAAGCCAAGGGCCTGGATAAAGGAAGTCGGCATCAGCCGGCTCGCCTATTACGCCGACCCAGAGGCTAAGGTGTTCCAGGATCTGAAAGCCGCAGGCCGCGCCTTCGGCATGCCGACGACGCTGCTGATCGATCCGCAAGGATGCGAGATCGGCACGCTGGCCGGCCCGGCGGAATGGGCGAGCGAGGACGCGGTGAAGTTGATCGAAGCGGCGTTGGGAAAGTGATCTTGCTAGCCGTTGATACGGTGCAAGAAAGCTAGGCGGCCGATCAGGCCGTCTTATTGATCAGCGAAGTCATGATCTGGATCCGCTTGAGCGCGGCCTTTCCCGCCAGTTGGGCGGAACCGTCGATCTGGTTCGCCCATGCGTTGGATAAGGATAAACTTGTGCTCGAAGCGGCGCTCTGAAAATCGCGGATCATGACGCGACGCTTTTCGTGCGCAGCTTGGGCCCGTTGCCAGGGGGTCGGTGCGGGCAACCAGTTGAAGCGTTTTGCCTGGATGGCGCTCATCACAATATGCTCCGAAACGGCAGAATAGGCCGTGGCGGTTAACAAAAAGGCAAGGTTAACAAAGAACGCCGGCGGCCATTGCGCGCCTTAGCGTGTCGGCACTGGCTTGTCGCCACGGTAATCATAGAAGCCACGCTGGGTCTTGCGCCCTAGCCATCCGGCCTCGACGTATTTCACCAGCAATGGACAGGGCCGGTATTTGGAATCAGCCAGCCCTTCGTGCAGCACCTGCATCACCGAGAGACAAGTATCGAGGCCGATGAAGTCGGCCAGCTCGAGCGGGCCCATGGGATGATGCGCGCCGAGCCGCATGGCGGTGTCGATGGCCTCGACGTTACCCACGCCTTCGTAGAGCGTGTAGATCGCCTCGTTGATCATCGGCAGCAATATGCGGTTGACGATGAAGGCAGGGAAATCCTCCGACACCGCGATGGTCTTGCCGAGCTTGGCGACGAAGGCCTTACTGGTCTCAAAGGTGGCGTCATCGGTGGCGATGCCGCGGATCAGCTCGACCAGCTCCATCAGCGGCACGGGATTCATGAAGTGGATGCCGATGAAGCGCTCGGGCCGGTCGGTCGAGGATGCCAGCCGGGTGATGGAAATCGACGACGTGTTGGTGGCGACGATCGCCTCCGGCTTGAGCACCGCGCATACCGCGGAAAAGATCTGGCGCTTGACCTGCTCCTGCTCGGTCGCCGTTTCGATGACAATGTCGCAGCCGGCCAGATCTTCGATGGCGTCCGCCGGTTTGATGCGTGCGAGCGCGGCCTTGCGGTCGTCCTCGGAGATTATCTTCTTGCCGACCTGGCGCGCCATGTTGCCGTTGATGGTGGCGAGCCCCGCCTTGATCCGGTCCGGTGTGACATCATGCAGCAGCACGGAGAAACCAGCGAGCGCACAGACATGGGTAATGCCGCTGCCCATCTGACCGGCGCCGATCACGCCGACGTTACGAATTGAGAGCGCCATGACTGCTCATCCGTTCGAGGCCGCGGATGCATCGCGGCGGAGTTTTTTCCCGTTACCTGAAACGCTGTTTACGCTGAACCGCGCATGAACAACAGCGGATTGGGCCTAATCCTTCCATAATAGTCAACGGCTCAACTTGCCAAGTTCTTGCGCAAGCTCAGGAAGCGCCTGGAACAGGTCGGCCACAAGGCCATAATCGGCAACCTGGAAGATCGGCGCTTCCTCGTCCTTGTTGATCGCCACGATCACCTTCGAGTCCTTCATCCCGGCGAGATGCTGAATAGCGCCGGAAATGCCGACGGCGATATAGAGTTCCGGCGCGACAACCTTGCCGGTCTGGCCTACCTGCCAGTCGTTTGGCGCATAGCCGGCATCAACGGCTGCGCGCGAGGCACCAATTGCCGCGCCCAGCTTATCGGCAACCGGCTCGATATATTTGGCGAAGTTCTCACGATTCTGCATGGCGCGTCCGCCGGAGATGATGACCTTGGCCGACGTCAATTCCGGCCGATCGAGCTTCGACAGTTCCTCGCCGGCGAAGGACGATTTGCCGGGGTCCGCCGCAGCCGCGACCGCTTCGACCGCCGCCCCACCGCCCACGCCGGCTGCGGGGAAAGCCGCCGTGCGCACGGTGATGACTTTCTTGGCTTCCGGCGACCGCACGGTCTGGATGGCGTTGCCTGCATAGATCGGCCGCTCGAAGGTGTCGGGCGCGACCACCTTGGTCACGTCGGAAATCTGCATGACGTCGAGCAGCGCTGCCACCCGCGGCATGATGTTCTTGCCGGTGGTAGTCGCCGGCGCCACGATCGCGTCATAGGGCTTGGCGAGCGAGACGACGAGCGCGGCCACCGGCTCCGCCAGCATATGCGCGTAAGGCGCGGCGTCGGCCAGCAGCACTTTGCTCACGCCGTCGAGTTTTGCCGCTGCCTCGGCGACCGGCCTGCAACCTTCGCCCGCGACCAGTACATGCACGTCGCCGCCGATCTGCTTGGCTGCGGACAGCGCCTTGGCGGTGGCGTCGCGCAGCGTCTTGTTGTCGTGCTCGGCGAGAAGAAGGGTAGTCATCTACAGCGCCTCCAAACCCGCGCCGTCACCCTGAGGCGCGAGCCAACGGGTCCGCGCAAAGCGCGGCCCGATGATAAACTCCGCGAGTCACCGCAAGTCGGCTTTAGCCGACTTGCGCATCTATAACCCGATCTCGGGTAAACCCGAGATCGGTGGGCGACGGCCCGGGCCGTGCATCCTTCGAGGCCCGTGCTGCGCGCGGGCACCTCAGGATGACGGTACAACGGTGGAGCATGCAGTGGCCTCATCACAGCACCCCCGCTTCGTTCTTGAGCTTGCTGACAAGCTCGGCGACCGAGGCGACCTTGATGCCGCCCTTGCGGCGCGCGGGCTCCACGGTTTTCAGCACTTCGAGGCGCGGCTTGATATCGACTCCATAGGTTTCCGGCGTCTTCTCGTCGATCGGCTTTTTCTTCGCCTTCATGATGTTGGGCAGGCTGGCGTAGCGCGGCTCGTTCAGGCGCAGGTCGGTGGTGACGATCGCCGGGCTCTTGAGTTTTACCGTCTGCAAGCCGCCGTCGACCTCGCGGGTCACCAGCAGGTCTGACCCCTCGATGACCAGCTTGGAGGCGAAAGTGCCCTGCGGCCAGCCGAGCAGCGCCGCCAGCATCTGGCCGGTCTGGTTGCTATCGTCGTCAATCGCCTGCTTGCCCATGATGACCAGGCCGGGCTGCTCCGCTTCGACGATGGCCTTGAGGATTTTCGCCACCGCCAGCGGCTCGACCGGCGCGTCGGTCTTCACCAGGATGCCGCGGTCGGCGCCCATGGCGAGCGCGGTGCGGATGGTCTCGGCCGCCTGCGCAGGTCCGATTGACACAGCGACGATCTCCGCCGCTTTGCCGGCTTCCTTCAGCCGGATTGCTTCCTCGACGGCGATCTCGTCGAATGGATTCATCGACATCTTCACGTTGGCGAGTTCGACACCCGAGCCGTCCGCCTTGACGCGAATTTTGACGTTGAAATCAACGACCCGTTTTACGGGCACCAGTATTTTCATTGTTCCCCCTCCCCCGGGGGCGCGACGCGGCGAAACGTAAAGGCGGGGCGCAGCGGGGTCAACGCGCGAGCATCGCAGTATTCACCGGGAAAACACTCAGCGGTGGGCCCCCGGCGCCCACAGCACGTCGTGGGCGCCCTTGTCATTGGCATGGCGGCCGGCGACGAAGAGAAAATCGGACAGCCGGTTGACGTATTTCAGCGCAGGCGCGGCGACCCCCTCGCCGGGCTTGTCTTTGAGCTCGACCATCATGCGCTCCGCGCGGCGGCACACGGTGCGCGCCAGATGCAAATAGGCCGCGGCGGGGCTGCCGCCCGGCAGGATGAAGGATTTCAGCGGCGCAAGATCGGCGTTAAGACGGTCGATCTGCTGTTCGAGCCACTCGACCTGCGCATCGGTGACGGTCATGCGCGCCCCCCCCGGCCCCTTTTCCGACAGGCAGAGCTCGGCCTCCACGTCGAACAAATCGTTCTGGACGCGCCCCAGCGCCTCGTCGAAAGCCTTGTCGCCCGCGGTATGCAGCCGCACCAGCCCGATTGCCGCGTTGACCTCGTCCAGCGTGCCATAGGCGGCAATGCGCAGATCGTATTTCTTGCGCCGCGCGCCGCTGCCGAGCGCCGTAGTGCCGTCATCGCCGGTGCGGGTATAGATGCGGTTAAGGACGACCATGCTGCTGCCTCAGCGCCCCATAGCCCAGACCGCGGCCATGATAACGATAATGGCGATGAATTGCAGCAGCACGCGCAAGCGCATCAGCCTCTGCGACGTGTTGGACGAACCCCCGCGCATCATGTTGATGAGTCCGAGCACGAGCACAACGGCCACAGCGCCGATGGCGATGGGAACGAGATTGTTCAACAGAGTGGACATGGTCGCGTCCTCTTAACAGCACGCGCGGCCTTAGGCCATGGGTGCCCCGCCGCGGTCCCGCCGGACGCGGCGTTGCGTTTTACTTGGTCAGATGCTTCTCGATCTCATGAACCGGAAGCTTGACCAGGTCCTTGTCGATCTCGGCGCGCAGCGCGGTGCGCAGAGCATGCGAGTAATGCTGCCGGATCACACCTAACGCGCGCGGCGGGGCGGCGATGATCAATGACTTCGCCTCGCCCGCCTGGACCGCCGCATCGAGACGAGCCATGAGCTTCTCTAGGAAGCGTTCCTCCGCCTGGGCATGCCAATCGGTCTGCTCCATCGCGCTGCGCGCGGTGCCGCGCGATTGAATCGAGCGGCCTGGAGCGTCCGTCCCCAGCTCATGAGTCAACGGGTCGTCCTGTTGATACACTTTCTTGGTCTTGAGGCTAGGAAACTTCTCATCTCCGACGTTGGTCAATATCAAAGCTTTCGCGCCGTCGCAGACCACAACCCATTCGCCCTGCTGGATTTTGATTTTAGGCATCGAGTAATGCTCCCTGAAAATCGAACCAATAGCACCATTTTCGCCAAGCTAGGGGTCAACTCCGTGGAAGCGATTCAGTTGCCGTTCGAGCAACGACGGCCGGCGGCGCTCAATCCGCGCCGTCGAGCAAGCGCCGCGCAATCACCTGCGCCAGAATTTCCCCCGATCCTTCGAGGATATTGAGAACACGGGCGTCGCAGAAGATGCGCGAGACCGGGAACTCCAGCGCCAGCCCGTTGCCGCCGTGAACCTGCACGGCGTTGTCGGCCGCCGCCCAGGCCACCCGCGCGGCCAAAAGTTTCGCCATCGCCGCCACCAGATCGCAACGCCCGCCGGAATCCTTCTTGCGGGCGGCGAAATAAGTGAGTTGGCGTACGATGGCGATCTCCGCCGCCATCATCGCGATCTTGTCGGCCACGCGGGGGAAATCGGCGATCGGCCTGCCGAATTGCATCCGCTGCCCGGCATAGCCGAGCGCCTGATCCATGGCCGACTGGGCGACGCCGACCGCGCGCGCGGCGGTCTGGATGCGCACGGTTTCGAAGGTCCGCATCAATTGCTTGAAGCCGATGCCTTCGACGTCGCCCAGCAACCCGGAAACCGGCACGTCGAAACCGTCAAAGACGATCTCGAATTGCTTCATCCCGCGGTATCCGAGCGCCGGGATTTCGCTGCCGGTAATGCCGGGCGCCGGGAACGGCTTGTCGTCGCCGCCGCGCGGCTTTTCCGCGAGCAGGATGGAGAGGCCGCGGTGGCCGGCTTCCTTCGCATTGGTACGCACCAGCAGCAGCATCAGGTCCGCCCGCGCCGCGTGCGTAATCCAGGTCTTGCTGCCGCGAATTTTGTAAACGTCGCCCTGCCGCACAGCCCGCGTGCGGATCGAAGCGAGGTCGGAGCCGCTGCTGGGTTCGGTAAAAGCCGCGGTCGGCAACGTGGTTCCCGCGGCGATTTTCGGCAGCCAGTGGCGCTTCTGCTGTTCGCTGCCGTTGTGAAGGATGAGCTCGGCGGCGAGCTCGGACCGCGTACCGAGCGAACCGACCCCGATATAGCCGCGCGACAGCTCCTCGGAAACGACGCACATGGGCAGCTTGCCCAGTCCCATTCCGCCGAACTCTTCTGGGATGGTAAGGCCGAAGACGCCAAGCTCCGCCATGTGCGCGACGATCTCGAGCGGAATATAGCTGTTGGATAAATGCCAGCGTTGAGCCTGCTGGATCACTTCGCTGACAGCGAACTTGCGCATCTCATCACGGATCGATTCCAGCGTGTCATCAAGACCGGTCGCGCCGGCACCGGCTTCATGCTGGGCGCGGAGCAACTCGACGAGGCGCGCGCGCCGCTGCATGGTATTGCCGGACGCGATCAGCGTTTCGACAAATGCCGTCATGCGCGGCGAGAGGTCGGCCCGTGTAAGCCCAAGGTCAGCAGGACGCGCGATCTCGCCCTGACTCATGGGAATGCCGCCGAAAATCTGCGCGAGATATTCGCCGAGGCCGATGCGCACGACGAGTTCCTCGATCTCGCCCAGGCCGCCCGCCGCGTGAATGCGTTCCGCAAAGGCGGCAAGTTGCCGGATTGCCTCGACATAGGTGGCAAGCCAGGCAAGCGCGTGAGCGGCCCGCTGCTCACGGTCGAAAATCCGGGTTACTGTGCGGCCGTCGACGGCAACGCGCCCGCGGACCTTGGAGATCGCGTCGGCCAGGAGCGCCTCAACGGCACCGACGGCGCCCTCCGCCATCGCGATCAAGTCGTGACCGGCCTCTGGGCTGGAACGCGGCATTTCTTGGCTCCGTCGATGGATGGGCAATTGCTGGCGTTGCGGGGCGGGGACACTACCCGCGCAACGAATGAAAGCAAGGCGCGCCGAAGCAGCGAGCACGACCGAGCATGCAACCAAGAGCTATCACTTTCCTCCATTTTAACCATTTTGCGGTTTCTTAAGGATGTTAGCTCAAGCCTGCGGCAGCAATTTTATCACCCAGATTTCATTTCCTATGAGCCAAATGTCAGTAATTAAAAGACTTTTTCTGCCGGCGCTGTCCGTCCGCGCCCGCATCATCGCCCTCGCTCTGATTCCGGTCGTGGGCTTCCTCGCCAATGGCATTGCCTTCACGTCGGGCGAAGCCGACGTCGCGGCCGCCTTCGCAAGCGTCAAACGCGCCACAGCGCTTTCGGATGCCGCCCATGATTTCAAGGCGGCGCTCGCCACCATGCGCCTTACCGTCCGCGACTTCGCCTCAAAGCCGGACGCAAGCCTAGTCTCCGCCTTCGACGAGAGCCAGCGGCTTGCAAACAACAGCCTGGATACCATCGAGCACTCGCTGACCGAGAAGGAGCAGAAGGACATCGCGGACCTGCACGACGGCCTGCGCGACCGCCTTTTCTCGGTGGCCAAGTCCTTTGGAAATCTCGTGAAGGAGCAAGAGGCTCTAGGTTTCACCGATGACGAAGGCATACGGCGCCGGCTGCGAGACGCCGCGCAGAACGTGGAACGCTTCGTCAACATAGATATGGCCAAGGAGGACACGGCCTGGCTGCGCGACACCGACGCGCAAAAGCTGCTGATCTCGCTTTTGACCATGCGCCGCTACGAAGCCGACTATCGGCTGGTGCGGAAGGAATATCTCGGACAACTCTTTGCCAGCGAATTCAACCGGTTCAACAAGATCTTCGCCAATCTCAACGCCCCTGCCGAGGTGAAGGACCGCCTAGCGCGCGAAGTGAAGGCCTATGCCAACACTCTCAAAGAATGGGGCTCCACCGTTGAAGAAATCGAGCCTTTCGTCACCATCATCAATATCGACATCGAGCAGATGCTGCCGTCAGCCAACGGCATTATCGCGTCAGTGCAACAGGCGGCAGCTCTCTCGTCGCAGACTTTGGCGCGCTCGCAGAGCCGCACCAAGAGCATCATCATCTGGGTGGGATGCGCGGCCGTGTTGTTCGGCCTGGGTTTCAGCTGGCTGATCGGACGCAGCATCACGAGGCCGCTCAACGGACTTGCCGCGGTGATGAAGCGTCTTGCTGACGGTGATACTTCGGCCCGTATCCCAGCCACCAAGGCCAGCGATGAAATCGGCGCCATGGCGCGCACCGTCATCGTCTTCCGTGACACCATGATCGAGCGCCAGCGGCTTGCCATGACTCAGGAAGAAGCGAGCCGCGCGCGCGAGATCCGCAGCGAATCGATCGCCAATAAGATCGCGCATTTCGAGCGTTCCGTTGATGAAGCCCTGGCAAAGGTGCGCGGCGCCGCAGGGCGCCTGGAGTCCACGTCGAGCCAGCTCAACAGCGCCGCGGATGCGGTTTCCGCCGAGGCGCGCACGGCGGAGGAACGTGTCGGCGACGCTTCGGGCAACGTCACGGCGGCCGCAAGCTCGGTGGAAGAGCTTGCGGCTTCCATCGCAGAAATCGCTTCGCAGGCGACGAAATCCACCGAAGTCGCGGGCCGCGCCGTCACTGAAGCTGGCCGCACGGCGCAAACGATGACGGAGCTTGGCACCGCCGCCACCCGCATCGGCGAGGTGGTCGGCCTCATTCAAGCGATCGCGGGCCAGACCAACCTGCTGGCGCTCAACGCCACCATTGAAGCCGCCCGCGCCGGAGAGGCCGGCCGCGGCTTCTCCGTTGTGGCTTCGGAAGTAAAATCGCTCGCCGGGCAGACCGCGAGAGCGACCGAGGACATCGCCGGGCAGATCGGCGCGATCCAATCGGCCGCCGCCGACGCGGCGCAGGCGATTGAACAGGTCAACCTCATCATCGAGGAAATGTCGGCCATCGCTTCGACCGTCGCCTCCACCGTGGAAGAGCAGACCATGGCCGTCGGCGCGATCGCCGAGGGCGTCAACCGGGCCTCCTCCGACGCGCGCACGGGCGCCGAGGCGATGAGCCGGGTGGCCGGCGCGACCACCGACGCCCGCGCCACGGCGGCCGACGTCAAGGCGCTCGCCGACACGCTCGGACTCGAAGCCGAGAATCTCGAAAGCGAGGTCCGGCGCTTCCTCAAAGAGGTGCAAGCCGCTTGATCGGCGGCTCGTAACGGGGAACCGTGCGGCGACCCCCTTGCTAATCGCGCCGCCATCGACAATCTCAAGTCCGGATATTTCCTCTCCTGGGGAATGCCTTGAGACTTCTTCGCCGGTTCCATCGCATCGCACTCGATGCTTACGACCACTTCCTCGTCGCCGACGGCTGGGCGATTGCGAGCCATATCGCGCTGTCGACGTTAATGGCTTTGTTTCCCTTCCTGATCGTGGTGACCTCGCTGGCCGGCTATTTCGGGTCGAAGGAGCTGGCCAACCAGGCTGCTCAGCTCTTGCTCGATGCCTGGCCGGCGGAAGTATCGGAACCGATCGTGCACGAAATTCACAGCGTCCTCACCGTCACCCGCGGCGATGTTCTTACCATCGGCGTGGCGCTCGCGGTCTATTTTGCCTCCAGCGGCGTTGAAAGCCTGCGCATTGGACTTAACCGCGCCTATCACATTGGCGAGCAACGATCGTGGTGGCTGCTGCGGCTAGAGTCCATCGGCTATGTGCTGGTGGCGGCGGTGGCGCTGCTGACGCTTGCTTTCCTCGTGGTCCTGGCCCCGCTGATCTTCGTCAAGACGGCGAAATACATTCCCTGGGCCGAGGATCCCTTTTCCTGGGCATCGACCTTCCTGCGTTATGGAATGGCGTCGGCGATCCTGATCGTCGCCTTGGTGCTCGTGCATTTGTGGCTGCCGGCAGGACGCCGAAGCCTTGGGAACATCGCGCCCGGAATCGTCGCCACGCTGGTGCTGTGGCTCGCCAGCGGCGCGCTGTTCGGCCGCTATCTGGCGGACTTCGCGGCAAACTATGTCAGCATGTATGCCGGCCTCGCCTCGGCGATGATCGCGCTGGTCTATCTCTACGTGAATGCGTCGATTTTCATCTACGGCGGCGAGCTTAACGCGGCCATCTGGCGGGCGCGCGAGCAACGCGCGGCGAAAAGCGCCTGACGGTTATTCCGGCACGACAGCAGCGATGGCCGCCGCGAGCGCTCTTGGGCTGACCGGTTTCGTCAGATAGCCGTTCATGCCGGCAGCGCGACCCTTCGCCTCGTCGCCCGGCGCCGCGCGGCCCGAAATGCCGATGATCGGAACGCGCCCGCGCGGCTGCGGCAAGGCGCGGATGCGCCGCGTCGCCTCGATGCCATCGGTGCCGGCCAGCATCACGTCCATCAGCACGAGGTCGTGAGTCCCGCGTGTCACTGCTGCGACCGCCGCCTCGCTGTTGCCGGCAAATTCGGCGCGGTGGCCGAGCTCGGTCAGGATCGTGTTCAACACGACCCGACCATAGGGATTGTCCTCGACGCAGAGAATTTTGAGTGAGCGCGCGGAGGCGCCGCCGAACCGCGTTTCGTCGGCACCGCGTGAGGGCTCGGTGGAGGCCGCCGTCTTCTCGACCATCGTAGTGAGATGGAAGCTGCTGCCGCCGCCAGGGGCGCTGGTGACGGTCAAATCCCCGCCCATCGCCTGGGCGACGCGCTTGACGAAGACGAGGCCGAGGCCGGCACCGCCATAACGGCGCGCAATCGCATCGCTCGCCTGCCCGAAGGGCCGAAACAGCCGCTTGATCTCCGACGGCCTGAGGCCGATGCCCGTGTCGGTGACGGTGAAGTCGAGCCGGAGGCGGCCGCGCGGCTGGGGCTTGGCAGCCACGGCGAGCTTGATGCTGCCGCTGTCGGTGAACTTCACCGCATTGTCGATAAGATTTTCCAGCGCGGCGCGCAGGCGCACGGCATCGCCGACCACGCTTTCTGGCAGATCGCGGGAGATCGCCGCCTCGGTGCGCAGGCCCTTGGTCTCCGCGCGGGCGGACAGGGAAGCCGCCACGGAATCGGCAAGGCGACGCGGGTGAAAAGGCTCGCGCCGCAGCGCCAGACCTTCTGCATCCGCTTTCACCGAATCGATGGTGAGATTGATAAGCGAGGCGAGATGCTCCGCCGCGCTTTTAACCCCCGCCGCCCAACGCGCTTCGCGTTCGCCGAGACCGGAGGTCACGAGCAATTCACCCAGCGCCAGTATGCCGGTGAGCGACGTGCGGATCTCGTGGGCGAAAGCAGCGAGCGCAACTTCGGCCCCGCGCGCCTTTTGCACGGACGGGCGCCGCTTGTGCGGACGCGCTTTGGCGCTCGGACGCTTAGCTGCTGATTTCGACGGCTTGCGCGGCATGAAGCCCCCGGCCCCGGCCATGCGTACCATGGCACGGCGGGCGGCAAGGGGCCACAGCCGAAGTCAGGCAAGGCCAATCATCCGGCGGATGCCGGCGGGCGTCAGGCCCTGGGAACGCAGCTCCCGCAGGGCCGTTGAGCGCGTGGATTTCGAGAGCTTGCGGTTGTCCGTGCCGAGCAACAGGCGGTGATGGTGATAGCGAGGCACCGGCAAGCCGAGCAACGCCTGTAACAGCCGGTGCACGCTGGTGGACCAGAACAGATCCTGGCCACGCACCACATGGGTCACGCCCTGCAAGGCATCGTCGACCACCACCGACAAGTGATAGCTCGTCGGCGTCTCCCGGCGCGCCAGCACCACGTCGCCCCAGGCTTGGGGTGCTGCCGGAGCGATTCCGGTTTCGCCATTCGGACCGCTGCCCGTTTCCGTCCAGGTGAGTGCTGCGGCCCGCGCGATAGCTGCTTCCATGTCGAGGCGCAAAGCATAGGGCTCACCCGCCGCGATCCGCCGCGCGCGCTCGGTTGGCGGGAGATTTTTCGACGTGCCGGGATAGAGCGGCGTCTCGTCGGGATCGCGCGGCCAGGCGCCGTCGGCCTCACGCTCGGCCACGAGGCGGGCAATCTCCCCGCGGCTTTCGAAACTCGGATAGACCAGCCCCATGGCGTCTAGTTTGGCGATCGCGGCGCGATATTCGCCGAGATGATCGGACTGCCGCCGCGCCGGCTGCTCCCAATTGATGCCGAGCCAGATGAGGTCCTCATAGATCGCCTTCTCATATTCAGGCCGACACCTTGTTTGATCGATGTCCTCGATGCGCAGCAGAAAGCGTCCGCCCGCCGCGCGCGCCATCTCGAAATCAAGCAGCGCGGAGAGCGCATGCCCGAGATGCAGATAGCCGTTGGGACTCGGCGCGAGACGGAAGACGCTCATTTTTCGTCACCCGCGGGCTTGACCCGCGGGTCCATCTTCAAGGCATAAAGACTTCCACGTCGAATGGATTGCATCGGAACTCGGGCTTGCCCGAGTTCCGCATTACGGAGTGCCGTAAGTCGGATATACCCGACTTGCGGTGTCAAGCCCGGCAATGACAAAGGCAGAGAGGATCTTCGACCCAATGAGCGCTGAGATAAAATTTGATCTGTCAGCCCTAGACCTCGCGAACCTGGCGCTGCAAAGAACCGCGCCATTGATCGCCTTGGGCGGCCGGCAGGCCTTAAATCAGTGGTTCACCACCGGCGACAAGGAGCCCATCTTCTCCTTCCTCAAACAAGCCGGGGCGGCAGATCTCTTCGTCAACCAAGTGCTGCAGGACATCATGGGCGAGGTTGAGACGTTGGGCAGGCACATTGATTTCTCTGCGATAAAAAGCGTCACAAGTATCGGCCCAGGCCTATGTATTTTCGAGCTTATTTTGTACTGGCAGCATTCATGCAAGCTCTATCTCGTCGATATTGAAGCCTCAGCTGAGCATCAACACGGGTTTCATCAGCACGGATCCGGATATTCGGACAATACCTCTGCACGCCGCTTCTTGGAAGCCAATGGCATTCCGCCAACCGAGATCGAGTTCTGCAATCCGAGAAGGCAGCCGCTGCATCATGCTCCTGTGGATTTGATCATCTCAAATATTTCCATGGGATTTCACTATCCGCTCGGTGAATACGTCTCCTACATTCAGCAGACGCTTGTACCCGGTGGATTTCTTGTGTTCGACAAACGCAAGGGAGTGGACGATCAAGGCTGGACTGCGCTGTCACCGTCGTTTCAACAACAGGCGGCTCTCGATCTGGGCAAAGCGATGAAACTGATCTGCAAACGGCGACACGAGCCCGGTGCGGCATGCACGCTGCAGGACAAAGAGGAGGCTTGATGATTGCTGATCTCGATGGTCCGCAGCTGGAGCCGCGCGGCGGCGCGCCGGCGCGGCAGCTCGTGGTGTTCCTCCACGGCTATGGCGCCGACGGCAACGATCTCATTGAACTCGGCCGCGCCTGGCAGCCGCTGCTGCCGCAGGCGGCTTTCGTCTCCCCGCATGCGCCCGAACCCTGCGGCCAGGCGCCGAGCGGCCGGCAATGGTTTCCCCTCACCTTCCGCGACCCGGACGAGCGCTGGACCGGCGTCAATGCTGCCGCGCCCGTTCTCGAACGCTTCCTCGATGCGGAGCTGACCCGCCGCCAATTGCCGCCCTCGGCGCTGGCGCTGGTCGGCTTCAGCCAGGGCACCATGATGGCGCTGCATGTGGGCCTGCGCCGCGCCACAGCCCCGGCCGCCATCGTCGGCTATTCCGGCCTGCTGGCCATGCCCGAGAAGCTTGAGCCCGGCGCTTTCGCAGCCGAGATCCGCAGCAAGCCGCCGGTGCTGCTTGTCCATGGCGCGCAGGACGACCTCATTCCCGCGCCGGCCCTGTTCCATGCGGCGCAAACCCTGGCCGCCTTGGACGTGCCGGTGGAATGGCATCTGTCGCCAGGAATCGGCCACGGCATCGACCAGGAAGGCCTGCGGCATGGGGGAGAGTTTTTGGCGCGCAGGTTCGCGGGCGGACGCTGAGGTCATACGGCATCCGCCGGTGCGCACGCTTCATTCACTCGCTTGCTGGCAGGACGAGCGGGCGGGACATCGATTGCCGACCTTGCGGAATTATCCCACACTGACGCCATGCCGCTCGATTACAGCAAACCGGAAGAAGATTTGGCGCGCGATCTGCGTGAAGTCGCGCGCGACGCCCAAGCGCTCATCGTTACGTTGCAAAAACTTGTCAATCTCGTAATTCCAGCCGAATTTCCTAAGAACGAATTGATCGACATCGCGACTACCCTGGTGGAATTGCCCGCCGGTACTGCCGAAGGCTGCCGCTCGAAGCTCGACTACGCGCGCGACCGGCTTCCAGCGATCCGCGACGAGCATATCCAAAGCGAGGAATTGGAGACGCCGGGCGGTGACCCTGATTCGTTGCCGCCGCTGCAGCGCGCCGGGCAGGTCGACCAGGCTTTGACGCGATTGATCGGCTCGGTATCGACGGCGCGCGCAAAATATTGGCGCCTGACCGCCGAACTGCCGGCGGAGGACGTAAAGCGGGAAGCCGGTGTTGCCGCGTCGGGCGAGCTGACGGGAGAGGCTGTCGCCAAGTCGGCCAAGTTGGAAACGACGCTCACCCAAGCAAAGGCCACGGTGGATAAAACCACCAAGCCGGATTCGTCCAAGGCCGACGATCTCAAACGCCAAATCATCGACGCCCTCGGTCTGAACCGGCTCGCTGGCACCGAGCTGCGGATGCCGAAAATCGTCGTGAGTTGGTATCGACGGACGGTCGAGGCGCTGAAGGACTATCCGGGGTTGATCGAAAAAACCGCCAACGGACTCAGGGACGGCGCCGACATCGCCGAAATCGGATTGGACCGGTGGCACGAGTTCGAGCGCAACCTGTCGAGATTCTTCGTCAAGGAATTCAAGGAAACCTGCGACGCCCTCATTGCCGTGGCCGATAGGCTGCGCGACCGAAAACGTTCCAATCGAGTACCCGTCGTGGGCGAAGTGTTTCAGGACATCCCGGGCGGCCCCGAGATGGTGGTGGTGCCCGCCGACAGCTTCATGATGGGCTCGCCGCGCGGCGAAAAAGGCCGCTCCAACGACGAAGGCCCCCGGCACAAAGTGACCATCCCGAATGCCTTTGCGGTTGGCCGCCACGCTGTTACGCGCGGGCAATTCGCCGCTTTCGTCAAAGCCACGGCCCATCAGGCGGAAGGCGCCTATGTGTGGACCGAGAAGGATTGGAAGCACGATCCGAAGGCCTCCTGGCGCGGTCCCGGCTTCGGGCAGGACGACAGCCATCCGGTCGTTTGCATGAACTGGGACGACGCTAAGGCCTATGCGGCATGGCTCGCCGACAAGACCGGCAAGCCCTATCGGCTGTTGTCGGAGGCCGAGTGGGAATATGCCGCCCGCGCTGGCACTGCTGAGCCGTTCTGGTGGGGCACATCGATCACGCCGGAGCAGGCCAACTATGACAGCAATTACGTCTACGAGGGCGGAGGAAGCAAGGGCGAGTATCGCAAGGGGACCGTCCCCGTCGGCAGCTTCGCGCCCAATCCCTGGGGGCTTTACAACGTCCACGGTAATGTCTGGGAATGGTGCGAGGACATCTGGCACGACACGTACAAAGGCGCGCCTTCAGACGGTTCGGCCTGGCTGGGACGCGGCAACGCAAGTCGCCGTGTCGTTCGCGGCGGTTCCTGGAGCAGCATTCCGAGGAACCTCCGCTCGGCCTGCCGCCTCAGGATCACCACCGACATCCGGAGCAAGGACATCGGTTTCCGTCTCGGGAGGACGCTTACCCCTTGATTCTTCTCCTCTTTACCTCTGGGGTCCAGGGGCGTAGCCCCTGGCCGAGTTTTTTTGAGGCCCTAATTTGACTGACAATGCCCGCCGCACCGGCACCGCCATCGAGACCCACTACCGCTTTCTGATGTGGCTGGTGCCGACCATCGAAAAATTTCCGCGCAGCCAGAAGTTTCTTCTGGGCGACCGCATTCAGACGACCGCGCTCGACGTGCTCGAATTCCTTGTGGAGGCCACCTACACGCGCGACAGAAAGAACCATCTCGCCCGCGCGAATCTTGGTATCGAGAAGCTCCGATTCTTCTTCCGGCTCGCGGCCGATCTGACCTACCTCGATCGGCGCCGATACGAGCATGCCGCGAGGGCTCTCGATGAGATCGGCCGGCTGGTCGGCGGCTGGGCGAAAGCGCACGATGCCAAGGCGACATGACAATTTGTTCGATCGCTTCGCCAATTTTCAGGCGCTGCACGCCGCCGCCCGGCGCGCCATCAAGGGAAAGCGAAGGAAGCCTGGCGCCGCTGCCTTTTTTGCCAATCTTGAGCGCGAGCTATTGACGCTCGAACGCCAGCTGCGCGACGGCAGCTATCGGCCCGGACGCTATACGGTCATCGAGGTCCACGAACCGAAGAAGCGACTGGTTTCGGCGGCACTTTTCCGCGACCGCGTCGTGCATCACGCGCTTTGCGCGGTGGTTTGCCCGATCTTCGAGGCAGGCTTCATCGACCACACCTTCGCCAATCGTGTTGGCAAGGGCACGCACCGGGCTATCGAGGTCTACGAACGCTATCGTGACCGGTACGCTCACGTCCTTCGCTGCGACATCTACCGCTATTTTCCCGCGATCGACCACGCGATCTTGAAGACCGCTTTCCGCCGCCGCATCACCTGTCGCCAAACGTTGGCGCTGATCGATACGATCATCGATGGTTCGAACAGGCAGGAGCCGGTCAATCTCTATTTCGACGGCGACGATCTCTTCACGCCTAGCGAGCGCCGACGCGGTTTGCCGATCGGCAATCTGACGAGCCAGTTCTTCGCCAACCTCTATCTCGATGGCTTCGACCATTTTGTTACCGAAGTCCTGCAGGCGCCTTACGTGCGCTACGTGGATGACTTCGCGCTGTTCCACGACGATCCGCATATGCTGGCGGACTGGCACATGCGGATCGAACGCTATCTCGCCGGCCGACGGCTCAAGCTGCATCCGCGGAAGACCGCGATACAATTGACGTCCGTTCCAGCGCAATTTCTTGGCTTCGAGCTGCACGCAGACGGCCGCCGGCGGCTGCCTGAAGACAACGTGCGGCGTTTCCGCAATCGGCTACGCGGGCTCCGCGACCAGTGGCGAGCAGGCACGATCGAACTCGGCGATGTGGAGGCGCGCGTCCGCGCCTGGATCGCCCATGCCGAGAATGCCGACACCTGGCGCTTGCGCCATGCGATCTTCCGGGGCGGCTGGTATGATCCAGACATTCTCGCCCCCGAAGCCTGGACGGCCCCTTGTCGCCGTGTCGTTCGCGGCGGTTCCTGGAACAACAATCCGAGGAACCTCCGCTCGGCCTGCCGCAACAGGAACACCACCGACAACCGGAACAATAACATCGGTTTCCGTCTCGGGAGCACGCTTTCCGCCAGAGCCGGCGCGATCACGGTCGCACCGGGCGCGCACTAAGCGTCCAGGGCTGTCCATGATGAAACCGGCCCGATCCGCGTGGGATCGGATACCACGGCGGCGTCTGTCCTGGCTCTCGCGAGGGCGACAGACGCCGCCGGTTCACTCAGCTCATGGCCGAGACAGCCGGCGGTCGACCAGGAAGGCCTGCGCCAGGGCGGGGAATTTTTGGCACGGCGGTTCAAGTCTGGCTAATCCATGCTGTTGCGGGTAGCCCCCCGTATGTGCTTC
>Ga0209726_10002268_pt1 | contig 28863 bp, 21 predicted proteins | sample Subgrocontami54m_FD_187453 | JGI IMG/M metagenome (GOLD analysis project Ga0209726, IMG submission 187453) | Subsurface groundwater microbial communities from S. Glens Falls, New York, USA - GMW46 contaminated, 5.4 m (SPAdes) (version 3) | ecosystem: Environmental > Aquatic > Deep subsurface >... | reverse complement strand
AATTCGTCGAATATATCTCGGCCAGCGAACATTGCAAAAGAAAGGCTTACCGATCGAATTGCACCGATTTTGATGTGACGAACTTCCGACTCAGGACACTAGGAAGAAATCGTATCTGGAGCGTTTTGACTTTCATTCCGCGCCTCCTCTCTAGCGACGAGACCGGCGGGGTAGGGCGGCTTGCCTTTCGGCCAGTCGGTGTTCACCTCGCGCTGGTATATCTTCGAGAGGATGTTCACAAGCTCGGCGTGCTGCATGACCATGCGCATATCGCCGGTGATCCTGATAGCGCCTTTCAGTCCCTCCGCCACCGGGTCGGCCAAGTTAGCGACGATGCGCTCGAAGAGAGTGGCAGGCAGCTCCATGATGAACTGAAAGTCCTTGCGCGGCGGCGCGTCAACCAACTCCCGGTAGCTATCGCACTTGCCGTCTTTTAAGGCAATGGCGAAGTGCTTGACGTCTGCAGGCGCCAAGTAAGGGGAGGCTTTGTCGCCCTTGATTTCCACCAGAAAATTCCAGACACCGCTAGGGGCGTTGGCGGTGACCTCGTCGCTGCGGTTCAGGAGTTGCTTCAAGCTGTCGTACCACTCGGTGGTGTAGATATCAGGCATAGAGACCTCAATAGTTGCGATAGGAATGCTGCCAAACTTTGGGCAGTTTGTAGTCGTAACAAATCACCTTAAAGGCGTTATAACCGGGCGCGGCATTCATGCCACCCCAGCCGGCGGAAGCGCCGCAAAGATAGAGACCTGGGATTTCCGTCCGGTACTGATGTCCGCGGGGACCGGCGGGCGAGGCTCCGGTGTGGCCGTAGTAAAAGTCGCCCTCCGGCATGGCGATCTTCCTCTCCATGTCGAATGAGGTGTAAAGCCGCGAGGCGATGACGTTCTGGCGAGTCATGTTGGGGGCGTACTGGCCCCAAAGATCGAGGAAACGGTTGTTATAGGTGCAGCGTACCTGGTTCCATTCATCCGGTGTCAGGCAGGAGGCACGGGGGAAGAAATACCAGCCGTTCATGGCGTGCTTGCCGGGGGGCGCCTGGGTCGTGTCCCACAGCGAGTTGACCCAGGTGCCGGCACCCGGCCTGGAGGGGATGGCGCCGCCGTAGGCCTCGAGGATGTGGTCCGACATCTGTTCCGGCGTCTCGAAGCCGACGACGGTGTAGAAGCAGCGGTCGATATCCGGGTTCCAGCAGGCCGATTTGTAGGCAGGCGCCTGGTGCAGGGCAAAGGAGGGCGTGGCGATCACGTGCTCCGGGCCATACCGCCAGTTGGCGAGCCACTCCCGACGGAACCCGGTCAGGTGCTCTTCGCCGACGAGGTCGATGAAAGTCTGGTGGTGATCGGTGTTGGAGGCGACCAGCAGCCGTGCCTCGATCTCGGTACCGTCTTTGAGGCAGATGCCGGTGGCACGACCGCCGCGCAGCAGTATCTTCACGACCGGGTTGGTAAAGCGCAGGCAGGCCCCCTGTCGCATGGCGGCATTGGCCATGGCGTGGGCCAAGGTGTGCGTCCCGCCGACCGACAATTTGTGGATGGCGCTCAGCCACAGGACGCACACGAGGAAGTCGGCGCCGCCGCCGTCGTGAAGGTTGCCCCCCCACTCGACGGTCTGACGATAAAGGAGCGTGCGCATCTCAGGCGACTCGAAGAGGCGGTCGATAATCGCCTTGGGGCTCTTGGCCAATTCGGTGAATGGGAGGCCCAGTACCTTCCAGACGGCAATGGCCGCGCGTTTCTCATTCATGGGGCGTTCGTCGCTTTCGCCGGCTGCTTCGGAGGCGCTGTAGAGGCCGGCCGCCATCACGCGGTCGTTAGCCATCAACTTGCTCTTCAACTCGCACCAGACTTCGGCGTCGTGCTTGGAATACTCGGCGATGCTCTGCCGCGTCTTCTCGTCCAGGCCCGGCCGGTAAATGACGATGGGCGGTCTGCCGTCGGCGAACGTGATCCCAAGCTGCGCTTCCGGGTAGATCATGCGGGCGCCCATCTTTTCCAGCCCGAAATCGTGATAGATGGGCATATAGTCGATGAACTCCATGTACTGGGCATGGAGGTTGTGGTGAAAGCCGGGAACGGTGGCCTCCTCCGTGTTGGCACAACCACCGTCCTCGTGGCGGCGTTCGAAGACGCCTACGGAGAGGCCGGCCTTGGCCAGGTAAGCCGCCAGAGTTAGCCCGTTGTGGCCAGCCCCAACGATCACAGCATCGAAGGTCGCATCAGGCATCGTTCCCCTTCCTGCTCCTCTCAGCGGGCACACTCTATCAGCAGAACGACAACAACGGCGACGGCAGTACCCGCCGCAGCCAAAACCACCACGGGTGGCAGCCCGCTCCAGGGACGCGCGTCCGGCAAGCGCATCAGTCGCAGGATTCGATGGCCGAAGAGCAAGTGCCGCAGAGTGGACCGCACGGTCAGTTGGCGCCGAAATAGCTTCCAGGCGGGGTTCGCTTTGCCCGCGAGCACGGTCATCAAGGTTCCGATACCTCCGCTGACAACAGCGTCCGGGTCGCGCAGACCTTCCTCAATGGAAATGCTGCGCTCCCCGAACACGATAGTCACTTGCACGTCACCCTCGCGGGCGTGGAGTCCGAGCCGGCCGTGAAGCGCGGCGGCTTCTTCCCGCTTCTTCGACGAGCCGGCCAGGAGATCCTCCAGGTACTGGGCGGTCATGTTGGCGAGCCCGCTCGCCTTCTCGCCGGCGACCAACGTCACCGGCCACGTCCCGTCACCCGCCGACTTGTTTACTTCCACCATCGCTCCAACCCGTAATCTTGCGCGATGACCTGAAGGGCGTTGTAGGCTGGCGCAAATGTGATGAAACCGTGCGGGTGCTGCGTCGCGCCGCACAGGTACAACCCATCGAAAGGCGTCTTGTACTGCGAGAGATCCGGAAAGGGACGTTCCGTCAGCATGTTGCTAAGGTCGATGAGACCGCCCATCCAGTCCGCCCGCACCATGTTGATCATGCGGCGGGAAATGTCGAGGGGCGTGTAGGGAGCAGACTCGATGATGGCGCCGTTGACGTTAGGAGCATACTCCGCCCACGCGTCGATGCAGCGCTGCCCGTAGACCGTACCCATCTCGTTCCAAGCCTCGATACCGCCCGTGCCGATGCCGATGGGCGCGAACTGGCGGAGGAGCCCGGTGTAGCAACCGTCAGGGGCGTCGGAGCGGTCGAAGAGGGTGTTGACTGCGCAATTAGGCTTGGGTTCGGGCAGTCGGCCTGCGCGGACGGCCTGCCAGTCTTCGTTCAGGTCTTCCAGCGACTCATAGCCGACATTGAGCACCCAAGCCTGCTGGATATCGGGGTCGAACTCGGCCGCATTGTACCGAGGCGCCTCGCGCAGGGCCAAGTGAACGCTGAAATAGGACCAGTCCATGTGCGGGTAATTCTCCACCTGACACACCAACTCGGCGGGAAGCTTATTCCGTGGGAGCATCCTCAAGAACGTCTGCTCCAGGTCGATGGTGCTGGCAACGAGGTAGCGCGCCCTCGCTTCGCTGCCGTCGTAGAGGCGGACGCCGGTAGCGCGGCCGTTATCAGTGACGATTCCGGCGACGGGCGTGTTGAGGTAGACGTTGCCACCGGCGTGGGCAAAGGCCTCCCACAGCGCGTGAGCCAACTGGTGGGAGCCGCCGACGCAGACATGCCAGTTGTCCATCTTTCCCACCAGCAGCGGAAACGACACCGCCAGCCCTTTCCGATCGGTAGCGTAACCAGAGATGGCCGCCTGGAAGGCGAGCTGCGCCTTGATGCGGTCGTTCTCGAAGTGCTGGTCCAGGAACTGATTGATGGTCATGTTGCGCAGATGGACACTCAGGAACTCGGACTTATCCGTCACCTTCCAGGCCACCAGCGCCTTGGTGATGTCCGTTAACGAGATGGGAGGCGAATACATGAGAGTGCGCAGGATCAGGTCCAGGTATCCCTTCACCTCATCGTGCAGCCGGCGGAATGTCCCGGCATCCTTCTCCGAGAAGCGCGCAAAAGAGGCGCAGGTCTTGTCGATGTCCCCATGCACGGTGAGGGCGGTGCCGTCCCGGAAGACGCTACCCATCTGCACGGGCGGGTGGACGTACTGGAGGCCATGAGCATAGAGGTCGAGGTCTTGGTAGACGGGGCAGACACCGACCAGGGTGTGATAATTGCAGTGAACGTTGTGCAGGAACCCGGGACGGGTCAGTTCCTCGGTGCAGAGCCCGCCGCCTTCCTCAGCCCTCTTCTCGAAGACGGCGACCTCCCAGCCGCACTTGGCCAGGTACGTCCCCAGCGCCAGCCCGTTGTGCCCTGCCCCGATGATGATCGCATCATACGTCGCGTCAGCCATGGCAACTCCCACGCTGGAAACCAGATGGATGCCCGTCGTAGTCTCCTACTCCCAGCCCCATAGCGCCTCGGTAATCGGCGACCCAGGCTACCACGACTGAAGTTGCGTCCTTCCTCCGCTCTGAGCAGGTTCTGCAACAGCTTCTAGCAGCAAGATTCATTTCTTTATGGTTTGGTCCTCGTCCGCCCACAATACCTCCAAGGAGGTGTCCACGCGCCGGGTGAAATTGTAGGTCTCATCAATGACGGCCTTCAGGTCGTCGCCCTCTTTGGAAAGCCGCTCCTGCAAGCGCCGATCGTCGGGAAACTGCTTTCGGCCTTCGGCCCATACCTGTTTGGCTTTGTCCAGATCGTCCATCTTCCAGTAACCGTCTCCCAGAGCCAGATACGTCAGCACGTGATAGCCGCGGTTCTTTTCCGCCTTCTGAATCTTCGTCGCCTCTTCCAGGTCGGCGACGCCCAGGGCCGCCCGGGCGAAAATCCGGGGCCAGTACAGGTAACTGCTGCCGCGCGTGTAGTACGCCAGCCAGGTCGCCTGAAGCTCCAGCGACTTGGTGAACTCATTCAAGGCGTTGTTGGCCAGGACGGCCTGGGTTATGGAGCCGGCTACGGGAATTTTATCCACGTAGGCAAAGCCGAAGTTCAGATGCGCGTTCGCTGAGTTGGGATGGTCGGCAACTAACTGCTCGAAGAGCTTGAGGGCGCGGTCGTACTCCCCGGCATGGATGACGATTTGGCGATACTTGCTGGCCAGCCGGAGGTTATCCGGGTTGCTGGCAAGTTGCGTCTCCAAGGCGGCGAGCGCCGTGGGCGGGTCTTCCGCCGCAGCGGGTTGCGCTACCGAGAAAACAACTGCTTGGGCACAAGCCAACCCCAGTAGCATTACCAGAGGTGGCAAAACCGACCTTGTTGTATGGTTAAGGCATGGCTTTAGCCATGCCGAAAACGAGTCACCCGTGCAACGGGCTTTAGCCTCCGAGGCGGGAGGACATAGTGATGTCGTTCCGCCCTCAGCGGCTGAAGCCGTAAGGAAATGGATTGATTTCGCATCTGCTCCGGCACGACTGAAGTCGTGCCCTGACGAAGAAAAAGGAGGCTTTGCAGGTTCCGCTTTTATGTTCTTCATTGCTTCTTTGCCTTTGCCACAAAAGTGCCGACCTGCGATTCGCCCTCGACGAGCCGATAAATTTTGTCCGCCGATAGTTTTTCGAATACCTGCCGCTTCCCGGAGGGCCAGCGGACCTCCAGACGGTCAATGACCTTGGAATCGCCCGTACCAAAGTGCACCCGGAGAGTGCTCTGACTGGCAAATCCGTTTCCGCCGTCGACGAAGCGCAGATAGGTCTTGCCGCCGGCCGTCAGCCGCAGTTGCGCGCCAATGGCCGCGCGGTTGGAAGGATTTCCCTCCAGCAAGAACTCGGCCCAATGAGCCGGTCCCGGAAAGACGTTGTGATAAAGAAAAGGCTCGGCATTCGCGTTCGTAACGAACAAATCCATCCGCCCGTCATTGTCGAAGTCCGCCACGGCGATCCCGCGCCCGTCGCGAACGGAGTCCAGGCCGTGGCGCGCGGCTTCCTCCTTGAAAATCTGGCCGTGTTCGTTGTGGAAGAGCCTCTTTTTCTGATACCCGCTCAAGCTCTTGTTGCCCATGGGGGGCCAGTTCCTTAAATCCGCAAAATCCACGTTCGGCCGCAGGATCATCTGAAAGAGATCCGGGACGTAGCTCTCTTTGCCCGCCGAGATCCAGCCGTTGACCACGTAAAGGTCCAGCCAGCCGTCGTTGTCATAATCAAAAAACTTTCCCGCCCACCCCCAGCCGGTTTCGAAAGTGCCGGTTTCGCTCGAGACATCGGTAAAAGTGAGGTCGCCGTTGTTATGCCAGAGGAAATTGCCCTCGCGCATGTAGTCATCGGTGATGTTGGTGACGTAAATGTCGAGCAGGCCATCGTTGTCGTAATCGCCCCACTCGGCGTTCATTCCTTTTTTCGTGTCGAATCCGCCCAGGGCCTTTTCGGTCATGTCGATGAAGGTGCCGTTGCCGTTGTTGTGGTAGAAGCGGTCGGTGCCGAAATCGGTGGCCACGTAGAGGTCGTCCCATCCGTCGTTGTCGGCGTCGCCGTGGCCCAGATCGAGCACCCAGCCGCTGCCTTTCAGTCCTACCTTTTCCGTTACGTCGGTAAAGGTTCCGTTTCCGTTGTTGTGAAAAATCGTGATGCCGCCGCCGTTGTTCGCCGTCTCGAAGTTCTCGGGAAAGAAGCGCGGCGTATCGGGCTGGAAGATGTTCACGGGTTGGAAATAACTGCCGATGAAGAGGTCCACGTAGCCGTCGTGGTCATAGTCAAAGGCAATGGCGGTGATGGCATTGCGATATTGGTCGAGGCCGGCCTGCCGCGTCACCTCGCGAAACTTGCCTTTGCCCAGGTTTTCAAACAACTGGCTGTGGCCGAAGCGGACGACGAACAGATCGGGCCGGCCGTCGTTGTTGTAGTCCAGCCACAGCGCGTCGGCCGAGGCGTTGGACTCGTCGTTCCCATTCGCCACTCCGGCCTGCTCGGCTACGTCCGTGAAGGTCAGGTCGCCGTTGTTGTGGTAGAGGCGGTTCTTACCGTCTACCTTGGAGTCGGTTACGAAAACGTCCTCGAATTCATCCCCGTCATAATCGGCCACGGCCACGGCCGCGCCCTGGGCGTTGACAACTTCCATTATGGGCTCGTAGGGATTTTTGAACGAGCGGTTGGTATGTTTGTGCGCCACGCCCGCCTGCGCGGTGATGTCTTCAAACCAGGACGTGTTGCTGGCCGGGGTAGTAAACAGCGCCGTGCGCACGCCCAGTGCGACCTCCGGCACCGCCAACAAGGATACCGCTCCGGCCAACATCGCGGCCAAAAAGCATAGCAGTCGCATCTCCAGTACTCCCTCACGCCTCTGTTACCAGGGCTCCGAGGCGGGACGCGGAGTCCGCCAGCTCCGTCAGCCGCTGCGTCAAATATCTTCCAGGTTGCCTGCGTTCCGTTCCTGAGTTCTTCTTCGAAAATAGCCGTAAGTTGCCAAACTAGAGGGAGACGCGCCACCGGCTATTTTCATTGTTCGTTGTGATCCAAAGGGTCATGGCGACTCCTTTCGTTAGTCCATGCAGCAATCTATCTGCGTAATCTACAACACTCTAGGTAATGTAAAATAGAAGCGTTTGGTTGCGTTGTCAAGTAAAAAATGGTTTGTGGTCATAAAGTTGCCCAACTAGAGGGAGCTGCGCCATCGGCGATTTCTCATTGTCCGCTGTGGTCAAAAGGGTTATTCGCGACTCCTTTCGTTAATCCCTGCAGCAGTTTATCTGTGTCATTTACAACAATCTCGGTAAAGTAGAAGCGTTTGATTGCTTTGTGAAGTCAAGAAAATCGGGGCGCTGGAGAAACTTCGACCCGGGTAGCCACACCATCCCGGCGGATCCAAAGCCCTTCTTCAGAGGCGTTAAAGACCCCGTGGCATCGGACGCCGGAGGCATGCGTCAACTGCTCCAGCGTGATCTCCGCCAGATCATACGCCGACATCAGTTGCAGCGCAGAGTCCATCACTTGGCGCTGCTGCTCAGGGGGTGATGAGGCCAGAACTCATTGCTGTCCTCGCTTGGGACCCTTTCTACGTGGTGGGTCACCGCTGCCGAGCGGAAAGCAAAGTACTGCGCCGCCAGGTCTGCTGCCGTAAGGCATCCCTTCAAGATCATTCGAGCGACGCGCTGCGCTGAAATGATGACCGGCGTGATGCCGCCCCCCGGCTGCGTCCAGTGCCCCGTCAGGTAGAGATTTTCCACCGGAGTCGCGTTCGGAAGACGGGCGTCACCAAGTTGGCCTGGCGACATCTCCCAACCTAGCCTGGCTCCCTGCCAGTTGTTCGTGTAATAGTAGGAAGTCCGCGCTGAAGCGCTCAGCCGGACTACAATATGGTCTTCAATGCCCGGCAAAATTTCCCGGAGCCGTTCCAGGAGACGTTGCTCTACCGCCGCTTTGTGCGCCGCCCAGTCGCTGATCTCTTCCAACCGCACGGGCGTCGTCTTTTGAATGATGATAATCTGGCAGCCCGGCGGCGCGACGTTCGGATCGTAGTGCGTCGGAACAAAAATGTTGAAAACATTGCGAATGGCATCAGTGAGATCATAGGAACTCCAATGATACCCGCTGGCCGTTTCTAGCGCCGCCGCGTCCGCCCCCCGCAAGCCCATGTGCATGAGGAAGCACGGATAGGTCGGCTGGAGCGATTTCAGATAATCGATCATCCACCGGCCACAATGCTCCTCTCCGATGAGATCCCGATAGGTATGCACCGCGTCGGCGTTGGACACGACAACGGGTGCGCGAAACACGTACTCCTGGGGAAACCGTTTGGAAACTGTCCGGATGCGCACGCCTTGGGCCTTGCCGTTTTCCACCAGAATTTGCTGCACGGCGGCGCACTTGAGAATCTTGCCACCCTGGGCGATCAGGGCCCGCCCCAGGTCGTCGGCAAACTTCTGCGACCCCCCGCGCGGATAGTAGCTTCCCAGGAAGTAGGAGAACCGGAGCATGGCGTCAAACAGGTAGGAGGTCCGGTTGGCAAGCGAGCCCCAGTGTGGTGCGTCCGCCATCAAAATCGCTTTGATCCGCGGATCGCGGAAGTGCTCGTCCAGCTTTTCCGTGATGGTGTATCGTTCCAGGCGGCGCGCCTGCTCGTTGTCCACTCCCTTGAAATAGTAGAGTAGGCCGTAGAGACAGGCTTGGCGCATCTCCGCAAAGTACCGATCCACCGTGGCGGCCTCCTCCGGGAACCAACTTTTCAGCTTCTCCAGATATTGGGAGAAATCCGCGGGCACGGCGAACGTGGGCAGGCCCGGAAAATGAAACCGGTCCAGCGGATCCATCTTGACCCATTCCGTGGGGATTTCCAGCTCACGCAAAATCTTTCCCGTGAGGGTGGTCGGATTTCCCAGCAAGGGGTAGTTATGTGTGGCCGCATCGAAGATAAAACCCTTGCGGCGAAAGGCGGAGCAGTAGCCGCCCAGCATGAAGTGGCGTTCGAGCAGCAGCACCTTCATTCCGCCCCGCGCCAGCAGATTGCCGCACACCAGTCCCCCAATGCCGCTGCCGATGACAATGGCATCCACCTGCTCCGGGTATTCCCTCCCGAAAATTACGTGCGCCATGCTCGCTTCCGTCCCACGCTCTTCGACTTCGCTCCGATCAAACTCCACTTCCGATTAAACTCCACTAGGGAGCAACTCTTTTGGTGACACTTGGCTACAACCCGTAGGATTTCCAGTCATCCAGCACTTTCTTTTTGACCTTGGCTGGGTACATCCCGTCAAACGTCGCGCGCATTGGAGTCTCCCAGCGATCCCACTCCGGTGGTAAAGTCATGTCGAATGCCGCCGTAGCCCCGGCTGTCCTGGCACGCTCTTCCTGGCTGTAGCAAGCGGCGAGGGCCACGGCACCTTTCTCGATGTCCTTGATGATGATGCCGCGCCGGGAGTGGCAGCGCGTAGCAAACGCATGGATCACTTCGCTGAGATTGAAAATGTCAATGTCGTCGTCGCACACAAGAATCTTAGTCAAGTATGTCCGACGGCCGGTCAGAGCACGCAGGACCTTCTCCGTTACTTCCCGGCCTCCCTTGCTGACTCCGACGATGCAAAGGTGAACGGCTCCCTCCGATGGCACGTAAACGCCCGTAACTGGAACGCCGGCCCGCTCCAGACCCCTCTGAATGTCCACGCCGCCAGCCAGCGCAATGACCACCGAACTGCAATCCTTGAGTCCCGTGCAATCCATGGACAGGATAGGATTCTTGCGGTAACAGATGGTATTGACTTTCATGAGAATACCGGAGCCCAGTTCCCCGGAACGGTAACCGGGATACTCCGCATACGGACCCTCATTCGCGATCCGGTCCGGGAGGATTTCTCCCTCGAGAACGACCTCGGCGCACGCCGGGAAGGTGAGATCGCTGTCCAGACAGCGCGCGATTTCGATGGGGTGCCCTGCCAACCCTCCGGCCAGGGAAGCTTCATCCCGACCGATGCGCGTGGTAGCGGTCGCCGCCAGGTGGCTGGCAGGGTCCGCCCCCATGACGATGGCGATCGGCATCGGTTTGTTGAAGGGAAGATATTTCTCTCGCAGCATCTTCCCGGCATGACTCAGAGGGAAAGGCCAGCCGGACAGGTACTGCTTGTTGTGGATCATGAATCGGTAGGTACCCCAGTTTACCCAGCCTGTATCGGGGTCCTTGGTGACGTCAATGCTCCAGGTGGCGTAACGCCCGCCATCTCCCTCGTGGATCATGGGCGTCGCGAGCTCGCATACATCCACGTCCTTGCCTCGAAGGATCACATCGCGGCAAGCGGCATCTTTCACCTCCACCGGCGGGATGGGATTGGCGTCCCGGCGGATGTATTCCGCATAGATTTCGGGGATGCGGGCATGGGCCGGCAGGCCAAGGGTTACGGCGGCCCGGCGCCAGGTCGAAATCGGATCCACAAAGATGCTCTGGCCCGGATAGTCCGTGATGTTTCGGAATACGATCGCCGAACCGTCTGTCTCGGCCATGCGCCGGCTAATGGCGCCTAGCTCCAGGTCCCAGTGGACTTCTTTGTCCACGAACACCACGTCCCCGGTGCGCCGGAGCGTTTCAATAAAGCTCCGTTGGTCCTGGTCCGACTGGCCCGCTTGAACCGGCACGGTTTCTTCCACCGCTGGCGTATTCATAAGGATTTTTCTCCTCGTTTCGTTTCTTGGGTGCGAAAAAGGCGGAGCGCGGAAGGCGAACCCGGTGCATGAATAGGGCACACAAACCGCTGAGGATACGATCCCAGATGCGGAGGTTGGGTGCGCGCTTTCGGCCACAATTGAGGATCCACAGTTGATGACGAAGCAGAATGGATTCGGCAAGAACGGAGGCGACCCGGCCGTGCCAGACGGACCACCATGACGATCAAAATGACCGAGAACATTGAGGATGTCGAGCATCTCTGGATCACAGCAAGGCCTCGCCGAAAGCGCCGTTTTTGGCTTATTTTAATAATTCGCAACCCAATGGGGCGGCACTTGACCGTTTCTTGTACACTTCTTCCCAGCCGGCAACGCCTTCGACAATCCGCACAGTGTTGTTGATCGGCAAATCCTGGATCTGCTGCTTCAGGCAGCCAGGCCAGACGATCTCTAGTGAATCCACTCGATCGGTTTTCCCGAGGCCAAAGTGTTGCTCGTAGGGTAGACAGCCGAATCCGCTGCCGCCGCTGACCAGCCGGTGCTGGCTACGCCCAGCGGCATTCAGTTTCAATCGCGCCCCGATCGCATTCCGATTACTCCTGGTCCCGACCAGCCGAACGTTCAGGTAGTTTCCGGGCAGGCTCTTCGGCCGGAAGACAGAGGCGGTCAGCAAATCCGCGGGATAGAATCCCCCTGAGGCCATAATCAGACAAAGCCGTCCATCCCCAGCCAGATCCGCCATGTTAGCCCCATGGCCCTTGCCGGTGAACGGCAAGCCGGCAGCAAAGGTGACGTTATGGAATTTCCCGTTGCCGTCGTTCTCGAGGATCACAGAAGGCTCGATTCGATCCATGCGGGGGCCTCCGTTGCCGAGCAGCAGGTCGAGATAACCGTCGTTGTTGAAATCCCCGAAGTTCCCACTCATAGTCCCCCAGCAACCGTCGACACCGAGTTCCTTGCTCCTCAAGGTAAAGGTTCCATCGCCATTATTGTGATAAATACGCAAGGAGTGACCATTGGCTGGCGGCGCTCCATGGATCAAATTGTGCAGCATATCATCCTCCCAAGACCAGATGAACTGCACTAGATCCAGCCAGCCATCGTCATCGTAATCGCACCAAGTGGCCACAAATCCGATGCCAGGTTCATCGACTCCGGCTTCGCGGCTGACGTCGGTAAAAGTGCCGTCGCCATTATTGCGGAACAATTGAGGCCGCGCCAGCCCATTGCTCAGAAATAGATCGGGATAGCCGTCATTGTTGTAATCTCCCCAAGCGCACCCGATGGTTGGAGCAGGGGTTCGCATACCCGCTTCCCGCGTAACTTCTGTAAACGTGCCGTCGCCATTATTGTGGAAGAGGCGGTTCGGAGTCCGGCGATCAAAAAACTTGCCCGCGTTGTTGGATACGAACAAGTCCAGGTTTCCGTCGCAATCATAGTCGACCCATTCGGCGGTGAAACCCGGGCCCCAGTTTTGTACTCCGGCTTGCTTTGTGACATCGGTGAAAGTGCCGTCGCCGTTATTGCGGTACAGCGCCGATTCCCCCGCGTAGAAACCCAGGCGGGTCACATAGAAGTCATCCCATCCGTCATTGTTATAATCTCCCACAGTAATGCAGAAGGTATTGACGCAATCTTCCAGGCCCGATCCCACGGTGACGTCCCGGAAGGTTCCGTCGCCGTTGTTGTGGTAGACACTGCATCCGGCCATCGCGGAAGAGAGGATCACGTCCAGGTATCCATCTCCATCCATGTCGAAGACAGCAGTACCCCGGCCTCCGCTGGTCTTGTCGAGACCGATTTGGGAGGCGACGTCTTCAAACTGCACCTGGGACGGATCGTATCCCACTTTCATTTCCATGCGCAGATGTGGCGGCACCTCGGGCGGGTATCCATCGAGTTTTTGCGCGGTCTGCCACAGCCAGAATCGGGTTCGATTATTGGAGGGTTCCAGGGTCAGCGAAGCAATGCCATCGGACACCGCCTGAGAAAAATTAGCGGCGAGAAAGTTTGCTATCAGGCTTCCTTGTAGAGCCGCCGCCCGAAAATCCCGATCTTTCGCCGCTTCGGTCATTTCGCGGGCTGCCTCCGGATAGCAGCCCAATTTCATGTAGGTCTGGGCCAACTCGATCCGCGTCCCGGCGTCATTCGGCGTCTCGGCGATCCGGTTTTGCAACAAGGCCAAATATTCGTTGTATTGAAGAGTCACAAAAATCTCGGCATCCCGGAACAGTTCGGCAGCGTAAAAAAACAGATCGGGCAGCTTTTCCAAACCGACCACATACACCCCATGGAGAGCGCGGAAACTCGACTGCGTCAGGAGAGTTCCGAATGACAACGGCAACTGAATGGGCAACGCCATCCACTGCCGGAGGGTTTTGCGCTCGATACTGCCGCGGCTTTGAAGCGCCGCGGCCAGAATATTTCCCCCGGCTTTCACCAGGGCACCGGACTTCAGGGGAGTCAGGGCCGCGAGGAGAGCCAAACGGTTGGCGAAATCGGCCGTCGCTTCATCGATGTTGGCAGGACCCTCCCAGGGCGGTTCCGTCGAGGGTTTCACGGGTTCCTCGCCCGCCAGGGCTCCCACAGCCGACTGCGCCGCGAACAGTGCCGTGTCCACCACAGTCAACATGCCTTCCGCGATTCGAGTCCAAGGTTTTAAAATTGAATTTACCTGATTTCCCATATCTGTACGATCCTTGTCCCCGCCCGAGAAATTGCATTGTGCTGCCGCCTTTCCAGATTACGAGAGGGCCTTCGGCAATAAGTAGTAGACCGATTGAATGGCACAGCAAAAACTGGCCACCTCCGGGCGCTCGATGGGTTTTCCCGCCAGGAACGCTTGAATCGCCGGCTCGAGATAGGGCTGATACTCCGGATCCGCGGCAAACCGAAAGTTGTCAATAGCGCCGCGGTATAAAAGCCGTCGCGCCGGATCCGGCAAAAATACCCGCGGAGTCTGCTGGGTGTACCATTTGATTGCAACCTTTCCATCACGATCATGAAGGATGGGAAACCGCAACTTCCGTTCCGAAATGGCAGACCGAATCTGGGCAATCGTTTCACCCTGACGGGCAGCGATGGCGGCTAGCCTCAGTTCGGGATGATTTTCGGTGAATTCGTTGAAATAGGAATCGCAACGGAGACAGTGACTGCAGGTTTCCGACCAGAACAATACCACGACGCTCTTCTTGCCATCGAGAAACATTTGTAGACTGCCCATCCCGCCGACCACCCCGGGCAGCGCGATTCCGGGCATCAAGCCTCCAATTTCCTGCTTGGAAGGCGGTATTGCCGGTTCATTCACGGTTTCTCCTCCAGAAGGTGAATCGACCCCGTCGGCCCGCGCTCTCAGCTACGGCTCGACGGCGGGATGCGGAGTCCGCCAGCTCCGTCAGCCGCTGCGTCAAATATCTTCCAGGTTGCCTGCGTTCCGTTCCTGAGTTCTTCTTCGAAAATAGCCGTAAGTTGCCAAATTAGAGGGAGACGCGCCACCGGCTATTTTCATTGTTCGTTGTGATCCAAAGGGTCATGGCGACTCCTTTCGTTAGTCCATGCAGCAACATTTCTGCGTAATCTACAACACCCTAGGTAATGTAAAATAGAAGCGTTTGGTTGCGTTGTCAAGTAAAAAATGGTTTGTGGTCATAAAGTTGCCCAACTAGAGGGAGCTGCGCCATCGGCGATTTTTCATTGTTCGCTGTGGTCCAAAGGGTCATGGGCGACTCCTCTTGTTAGTTCATGCAGTAACCTATCTGCGTAATTTACAACACTCCAGGTAATGTAAAATAGAAGCGTTTGGTTGCGTTTTCGAGTCAAGAATATCGGGCCGCTGGAGGAACCTCGGCCCCGGCAGCCGCACTCTCCCGCCGGCTCGAAAGTGTGCGTCGCCAACACCAAGTTGGACCGTGAAATCAGCGAGATAACTCCGACCCCGTCCTCTCGTCGATCTGTCTTCTGTACTGTAAAATGATCAAATGATTATGTTCCTTCTTGCCCTCCTTCATTGGTTCAGTGCGTTTCTTCGCTCGCGGCATGACCTTGGCCTTGAACTTGCCGCCCTTCGGCAACAATTGGCCGTGCTGAAACGCAAGAATCCCCGGCCAAGATTGGAACGATTCGATCATCTTTTCTGGCTCGCACTACGGCAATTCTGATACCGGTGGGCTGACGTGCTGCTGATCGTGAAACCTGACACCGTAGCCCGCTGGCATCGTGCCGGGTTTCGCTTCTATTGGCGAATGCTCTGTCGTCACCGCCCCGGCAGCCCCAAACTCACATACGAACTTCGTGAGTTGATCAGAAAGATTGCAGTGGAGAATCCCACTTGGGGAGCTCCCAAGATTCACAGAGAACTCTGGAAGTTGGGATTCGAGGTTGGCGAACGTTCTGTTTCTCGTTATCTCGCGCGACTCGGCCGGAGGGGAGACCCTTCCAAACTCTGGCTGACATTTCTGAAGAACCATCGTGACGGAATCGCAGCCATGGATTTCTTCACCGTGCCGACTGCGACATTCCGTCTCCTCTACTGTTTTTTCATCATCAGTCACGACCGCAGAACCATCCTGCACTTCAATGCCACGGAGCATCCGACCAGCCAACGGGTCGTGCAGCAATTGCGAAAAGCTTTTCCGGAGGATACGACCCCAAGATATTTAATCCTGGATCGGGATAAGAAGTTTGATAACGAAGTAACTGAGATGCTGAAATCCCTGGAGATTCGCATCAAACGAACGGCCTTTCGCAGTCCTTGGCAGAACGGGGTTGCCGAACGCTGGGTGGGGAGTTGCCGCCGTGATTTGCTGGATCACGTGATCGTATTCAATGAGGCCCACCTTCGAAGATTGGTCCGTGATTACATCCGCTATTACCACGAAGACCGAACCCACGACGGATTGGGCAAAGACACACCGAACCGCCGGCCGATCGAGCAGAGGAAGAACCAGACAGCGAAATTGCTTGCCCTGCCTCGTCTCGGTGGACTTCACCATCGGTACAAATGGAATCTTGCGGCCTGAATATTCTCGGCAATCCGAGTAGTCCTACCGTCATCTTAGAAAAGTGATTCAGAAGGAAGTGTGCGCACCGTCACGTCAAAATCCTGAAGCGCAGGTGAACCTTCTGATTTCCTGGCTGAATTCCCCATCCGCCAATCGATTGGAAAGCCATTCATCTTTTACAAATCCGCTGGAATTTGCAATGCAGATGTTATTGGCGACACACAGGAACATTGTGCTGCTGCAGCCACCGTGCTGAGTTCTGCAACTGGGAACGCCCGCTGCTGGGACCTAAAAGTCCGGGTGCTTATAAACCGTTTTGCCACCCACGGCGGTCAGCAGCACGTTGATGGTATGGATTTGGTTCTCGGGAATCGTGAAATAGTCCTTATCAATCACAATAAAATCAGCCAGTTTCCCAACTTCCAGCGAGCCGATGTTTTTCTCGTTCAGCAACTGCTCCGCTCCCCAAATTGTCATCACCTTCATGAGGGTAACTTTGTCGATCGCTTCCGCCTTGTTGTAGGTGATCCCCTCGTGGGGCATCACTCGATTCGCGAAAAATTCCATAAATGCCCAGATGTTGCCATCCCATTGAGGCGGCCAATCCATGTCCTTCCACTCCGCAGGAACTTTGTGGAGATGCGCATCGCTGCCGAACCCCGGGTGTACCCCCGCGTCCACCAAACTTTTCACTGGCATTATCCAGGACATGTATTCTTGACCATACGCTTTCAGAAACGCCCCACCCTTAAGGTCCCCCTGCACCATGTAAGACGTAAAAGATGGCATGATCCCATATCTGACGATCTTGGGTATCTGATCGGGCCGAATTATGGGCACGTGTTCCGTAGTGACCCGGAGTGCGCGGACTTGCTCCAGGGTGAGCTTACCCTCAGCCATCGCTTGCTCAAGCATATGAAATAACGCATCGAAACTTCCATCGCTGTAAGTATGCATAAAGCCGATTCGCAGGCCGGCTTCCAGCCCTGCTCGCACAGTCAGGTAGCCATTATCCGTCTCGTAGTTAGCAGGATTACAGTCTGGGCGGGGCCAATCCACTCCGGAAGTGAGTTGCTGCGGGTTAATGGGATTGGCCGGCTTGGCAGTGGTGCACATAAGGGTCCTATCAAATTCTTCATTGGAAACGCCCGCATTCCAAAGGTAATCGTTCCCGATTCCCCTGGAGTCCCCCAGATCGCCATAAAAGCGATAGCGAGCCACGAGGGAGGCCATTGGTATCGAGTTGCTACTGCCCCCTCTGACCCATAGTGGGTCGCCACCGCCCCCGCCTACCCAATACGCCCACCGGACAGGCAGTTCACCCCGCTCGGAGAGCAGCCTGTGGACCTGCATGATGGACGGTGAGCCGTAATAATAGTTTCCATAAGTGGTGATTCCTTGCGGCACCACACATTCCAACAGCTCCCGCTTCAGGAAATCCATCTTCTCCTCCGTTCGCCCCCGGAAAAGAATGTCATACACAAGCGCAGTAGCTCCAGTGTACGAGAATACTTCGCGGCCTATAAACTTTTCCATTAGCTCTTTGGCTTTGGTATTGTGGCTGCTGCCCCCAACGCGCTCGCTGCCAAAGACTACGACGGGGTTGTCTGGCGCAAGCATATCTAAAAACTCTCCGTTAATAGTTCCTGCCCCTTCGCGTTGCTTCAGGAGGGGCGAGACAATCTTTCTGGATTCGGATATGCTGTTTTTTCCAAACAAACCAACCAAAATCCACTTGCCAGGGCCTAATTCCTGCGCCCTCTGTCGAACAACCCGTTCCAGCGACCGCAATACCTCGACTTGGTCATTTCCCTTGGCGAGGACGATCTTCAGTTGAGGATCGTTGTACTTCTTCGAGGTGAAATCTCCTTCCGCGCCTAGCCAGTGCTCAATGGCCTGCGAGTTCGGATGAGTGTGGGTATCAATCATGCCCGGCAGCACCGTCCGTCCTTTGGCGTCCAGAACCTGTGTCTTCGGACCGGCCAGAAATCGAATCTCATCATTGCTCCCGCGCGCCAGAATCCGGCTGTTCCGGATTGCCAGGGCTTGTACCTGGGTCAACTGTGCATCCATGGTAGCAATCCTGCCGTTGACCACAATGATATCTGGATAGGCACTGAGCCGCTCCAGCTTCTTCGTCATGTCGGCAAGGCTTTGTCCTTGGGCCCTCCCAGGACCCAGAAGTAAAACCAGGGCCGATAAAATCAACCAGCTAAAAGAACCGATCCTTTTCATGAGTCTTTCCCTCCAGTGCTGGATCTTTCTCCTAACCCGGAATTTCCGAATTGAGATTCCACATCGCTGTGGAACCGTCCACGCAGCGGACTCCATTTCCTGGATTGACCGCCGCTTTCCGGTCGCGGCCCTTAATGTAAGGCGGAAAAAATCCCGCCACGTTCTCTCGGACTACCACTGCGCTGCCGGTCCGCCGAGAATAACCTGTGCGCCGGCCGGTTGCATGCCCCATTCCCCGGCTAGTGAAGGAACCAGATGAATCAACTTTCCTCCCACCACTGTCGTCAAAACCCGGATGTTCTTGATATCGTCATCGGGAATCGTAAGGTAGTCGCGATCCAGTACCAGGAAATCAGCCCACTTGCCCGGCTCGAGCGAGCCCAGCATATTTTCCCTCATCAGGTAATAAGCGCCTCCATACGTCGCAATCTTCAAAGCCGTTTCCCGATCCACCGCCTGGTTTGCTCCATATACTTTCCCATCCCATCCTTTACGATCGATCATCGGGGAGATGCCGGCTGAAAAAATAGTGAAGTCCGTGGTCCCGAGCGCTCGGTCAATCTCAAAGCTGTTGTTGATTCCCGCTTGAAACACCCGTTTTCTCGGGATGACCTGGTCAACTCCTCTTTCGCCATAAATGTTGAAAACCGCGGGTGACGCCTGGATCACTTCAAACGAGTCGCCGCTGGTAATAATGCCCAGCTTCTTCAATACATCAACCTGATCCTGCCGGGGCCACAGGACCATGTGATCAATTCCGTGCCGCTTGGCCCGAATCTGCTCGTCCGTCATGCCGGCGTCTTTGCTGGCCTTCTGAATGACGCGGAGAATGTTGTCAATATCTCCATCGCCGGAAGTGTGATTGCCGATGTAGCGTCCTCCCGCCTTGATCCACTCGTACAGCAGTTTCTCACCACGGGTATCGGGAGCGTAGGTGCACTGCTGCTCGCGAGCCCGCACCAGCAATTCAGGAACCTTCGCCAGCGTTGAGGACGGAGCAGGCTCCAGCACTGTGCACCCGCCGCCAGTGACAGCCCTGCCGCCTCCAAACCAAAAATGGTCCGTGCCCTTACCGACTGCCAGGGCCTGGCTGCGCAGGAAGTAAGAATCGGAATAAAAATAATTTTGCCGCCAGTTCCAGCTCCACATGGACCGAATCGGCAGCCGGCCTTGCTGGTCCAATTCCCCATAAACTGCCAGATTAGAAGGAGTGTAGGCGTTGGACGAAAAAGCCGTCAGCCCATAGCCGGCCCACCACTCCAGACCCATCCGCATCATCTCCACCAACTGAGCGTGGTAATTTTTCATCAACACATCGCCGAAAAACCAGCGGAAGGTGCTGGGATCCCCCACAAAGTTGTTTCCTGCCCCTCCCACATCGAGCACCTCAAGCCCTCTCGCCTGAGTGGGATTAACATCTGGCTCGGCGAACACTTTCCGGGATTCGTCATCCGCTTTCTGATTAATTACCATCGAAACAAAAGTATCTCTCAACACAACCGGATTATTGGGCGCTGCCCGGTCCAGTTGCTCCTTGGTGACGTATTTTCCGTTGACGATGTCGAACACCTTCGGGTCCATTCCCAAGCGGCCAAACCCGCCATTTCCTGTCGTACTGTACTCGTAATGTCGGCCCAAAGTGCAAACAATATAAATCCATTGGCCCGGCTTAGCCGTCCGCACCGCGTCCGCCAGCACGCCGGGCAAGGCCTTCAGGTTCTCCTCCGGACTGCCCTCCAGAAAACGGGCGATGACCGTGTCGTCAGTCAGCACTTTCTTCACCGGCCCCGGCTCGACCGGATTCCAATCCCAGGGATGCTCGTGGGTCAGGATTAACCCTGGAATCACCGTTCGCCCTTTCAGGTCCAGCACTTTCGTATTCGGGCCGGCCATAGACCGAATCTGCGTATTGCTGCCCACATGCAGAATTTTGCCGTCTTTGACATGCATTGCCTGGGCGATGGCGCCTAAGCGCGAGGTAAAACTATGGTCGTCCAAAGTGATTATCTTGCCGTTGTAAAGAACCATCTCGGGCGTCTGCTGTGCGTGTAGCAATCGCTGACCGCCGCAAACGGCCAGTAAACTCAGGACAACGCGCAAGAGCCATTGCTGCTTCATAGCTGATCCCCTCCCCCAAGGTTACGGACACTTCCAAGAGCGGCAGGTCGCTGGTGGAACGCCCGGCCCTTCGGGCTGCGTGGTCCGGATCGGCGGCTTACCGCTGCGGCGCGGGTCCGCCGAGTTCCACCTGCGCCCCGGCCGGCTACATCCCGATCTTCCTTTGGCCAGTGAGGGCGCCAATGGATCACCTTGCCGCCTACGATGGTCATTCAGACCTGGATTTGGGGAATGTCATCCACCGGAATGGTCAAACCAGGACTTCCGATTTGAGCTTCCACATCACTGCGAACCGTCCGCGCTGGTAGGTCAGAATACAACTGCAGCCCAAACTGGATTCGCCGGGAGGTGGCAATGGTGCCCTGTATTCGCCCGGCCAACCCTAAAATTTCCCGCTACTGTTGAATATCAGATGGTTCGGCAAGTCGAAGTTGGGCGCCATTCAAAAGATTGAAGAACTCGGCCCGGAAATCCACCTTCAGGCGCTCATTCATAGAAGTCATTATTGCCAGACCGCTTTCATCCACCACAACACCGGAAATAGAACCGTTACTGGTCTGCGCGCGGGCGTAAAGATGTAACGCGAGAATGGCGCCCACAACTGCAAAACCAAGCTTGTACACCTTCCTAAGCACGATCGAATTCTCCCCTCACAACTTCGGAACCCGTTAGGACTTTCCCTCCGCAGGTTTGGTCTCGAACCCTTGGGCGCTAGCGGTTACTTCATAAATGAAGAGTTGGGCCATTTCGGGAACGCGAACCGCGAGCAATCCTTCAAGGGCAAGTTCCTACACGGCAACCCCGCTTACGGAGATCAAGGATATCCTCGAGATTTGCAGGAACGAATCCATTTCGATTCGGCATTTTAATCTTCGCCAGACTCTTGGCATTGAGGGCGTCGCTCTCCGGGATGATCTCGTTCCGATAGAGCAGAAAGGCGGTCACAGCGTAAACCTCGTCCGCGCTGAGCGAACCCGGGTCATTGTAGGGCATGGCGCGGTTGATATAGTCCCATATCGTCGTCGCAAACGGCAAACTCCCAAGGGTCCACACAGGGTGAAGGGTGTTGAGCGTGCCCTTACCTCCCACCAAAGGGCCAAAGACAAGGATCACGCCATCGCCCTGGCTTGCCCCGGTTGGCCCGTGGCATGCCGCGCACTGCTGCGCATAGATCTTCGCGCCTTCCTTGGCAGTTCCGCTCCCAGGCGGAAGTTCCTTTCCCTCAGGACCAACAATGATATTCCAGGCCCGGATTTCTTCTGCGCTCGGGACCCTGCCCAGATTATAAGTGGGCGTTTGCGCCAACGCCGCGACGGAAGCGACACTTAGGACCAGGGCCACCACTGGCACGAGATGGTTAGATCGCATTGTGAACGCTCCCTTCACGGGTCACCTTCCAGGGAAAAATGGGATTGAAGCGAGTGATACGAAATCCGGATCGCCAAAAGTCCATGCTGACGCCCCAGATTTCGCTCAGCTCTGCTAGAGAAGGTTGGCGGTCGCCCCGTTCATCCGTGCAGCGGGACTGAAGCACAGCCTCTTCTCCGTCCCAATTCCAGTCCAGGCGAAACCGGGCATGCGCCATTCGCTGCACCGGCTCCTGAAGCTGCGCGTCCTTCCAGGTCCGGCCGCCGTCGGCGGATACTTCGACCCTGCGGATGGCGCCCCCACCGGACCAAGCCAAGCCGGTGATCTCGTAGAATCCGCGGCCGGGCAGCCGTTGTCCGCCGGAAGGGAAGGTGATGACCGATTTCGGTCCCAGCCCGAATTGGAACCAGCGCGCTTTGCCGTCCGGCCTCAGACTGGACCTGTCAAATATGGTCATGTAGGGCTGGTCCACCACCTTGATTCGCCTCAGCCACTTCACATGGAGGTTGCCGTCCCAGCCGGGGACCACCAACCGCAAGGGGTACCCATTCTGGGGACGCAGCGGCTCACCATTTTGACCGTATGCCACCAGAACGTCGTCCATGGCCTTCCCCAGCGGCAGGCTCCTCGTAAGGTGATTCTTCCCTCCTCCCTCCAACACTATCCAGCTTGCCCCTTTTTGCAAGCCGGCCTCCCGGAGCAACAGCGACAGCGGTACCCCGGTCCATTCGCTGCAACTGGTCAGCCCGTGTATTTCCTGGACCGTCACCGAATTCTTTGGCCAAAGGGAATTGCGGCTGTTCCCCTCGCACTCGATGAAATGAATCCGGGATACGGAAGGCAGGCGTTTCAGCTCTTCCATGGTGAAAATCAGAGGACGGTCCACAAGGCCGTCGATCAGGAAACGATGCTGCCGGGGGTCAATGTCCGGGGTCGGAGCGGTGCCATCATCTCCGACAATGAAATGGAGCGAGGACGGCGTGATGATCCCTTGTGAATCCTGAAGCGGAGTTACGACTCTCCCGTCGGATGGCCCGGCGCGCCCCATGCGTACCGAGTTATCGAAACGGGAGCGCTCGCCGTAAGCGCGGTTATCTCTGGGAGGTGCTGCGGGTATTTCGGACCCGACAGTCTGGCCGCTCGCGGACCGGATCGCTCCCACGGCCAAACCTGCCAGCGTGGCACCCTCTTTCAGGAATCGTCTTCGACCACGAGGCTTCGAAATCATGTGCCCCTCCTGTTTTGGTTTCGCCGGTAAAGCCACGGTGATTATCACCGCCACATCATTGCGGAACCGTCCGCGCGGGTAGCTCAGAATGTCAATTTCAACCCAAACTGAATTTGCCGGGAGGTGCCAACGGTAGCCCGGATTCGCCCGGCCGCCCCTAAAATTGTTCCGTTACTATTGAATATCACATTGTTCGGCAAGTCGAAATTGGCGCGATTCAATAGATTGAAGAAGTCAGCCCGAAAATCCACCTTCAGGCGCTCGTTCACAGAAGTCACTTTTTCCAGAGAGAAGTCTACATTCACAAACCCCGGTCCAGTAATGGTATTCCGGCCCAGGTTGCCGTAAAAGCCTGCCGGCTGAAGCTCAAACACATTGGAATCAAAATACCGGTCCGGTCCTCCTAAAACGGGATTATTGTTTGCCCCTGCCTTCAGATTCGGTCGCTCCGGGGTGTAACGGGACAAATCTCGGGAGCGATTAAAACCTGTCAATGCAGTAACGGGAATGCCTGTCGACAGAGTGACGATCCCTCCTAGTTGCCAGCCGCCCCTCAGAGCCCCGCCCAATCCAGACAAATTACTTCCGGGGACACTATAAGTGAAATTTGTCGCTAGGTTGTGCCTGAGATCAAAGGACGAGAGCCCGCGATCCATCTTCCGGTCGATCTCAATTGTAGAGGCACCAATGTTGCCTGAAGCCTGCGACGTACTGGTGGAGGAGGCGTCATCAATATTCCGCGCATACGTGTACGACACCTTGTACCGTATACCGCGGCTTACACGCTGATTAACTTCCAGCTGCAACGAATCATAGTGGCCAACCGAATCGGACAGGATAGAGCGTGAACCTAACAAGGCGGGCTGGAGACGCAGCGCAGTCGCTGGATAAAACACGGTTCCCCCCGGCAGGATCTGCGGGCGCCGGCCATTGGTTTCCACGTTTCTCGTCAAATGATAGGAGGCCGAGCCAACATAGCTTGCGTTGAATACACTGCTTGAAGTGATTTGGCGTTGGATGCCAAAGCTATATTGCAGTCTAGTGGGAACCCTGATGTTGAAATCGTACACCCCAATTGTGGGTAGAGGTCTGTTCGCCGACCCTCCGGAAAAGCCATTCGGGAAGGGAGGATTGGTGACTGTCAGGGAGGTGACAAAGGGAGGATTGTCGGAAGTACTGAGGAAGTGCTCCGAATCTATTTGATCGAAGAACATTCCGAACCCTGCCCGCAGGGCGAGCTTTCCATTGCTAAGAGGATCCCAGGCCAAACCAATCCGGGGCGCAAACCCGTTCTTATTACTCTGGAAAAATGGGTGTCCCAAGGTGGGCAAACTATCCACCGTCATAAACCCGTCTACGAACTGGCGATGGTAATTGGAAATTCGGTTCCCGCTAGCTTCTGTGAAAGGAGTAAATACTTCATAGCGCAACCCCAGATTTAGTGTGAGGTTCGGTAAGACCTTGTAATCGTCCTGGATGAAGGAAGAAAAATAGATGCTCCTCCAGGCCTTGGTAGGGTCACTTGCGCCAGCGAGACCCCTAAACTCCGCAGCGGTCCCGGCGAGAAAATCCGCCAAACTGTTAAATTGAAAATCGCCCCGACTGGTAGCACCGTACCGTACGTTGTTTTGAATCCTCTGCGTCTGCACTCCGAATTGCAGCGAATGCGGCCCACGGTAGTGAAACACCTGATCCGACACATCAAACAGATTCAGGACAAAGGTATGTCTCTGTGCCGTTTCGGGCCCACCTCCGGTCAGGGGTGCAGGCGCATTAGGTCCTCCAGAAGCAAACCTTATCCGGCCTACAATGTCGGCTTCCGGCACGAAGCGCAATGCTGGGTCCACAGAACCGACGGCGTCCCAGTTCCAGAATAGATTCGCTCGGGTGAACCCGAAACGGAGCACATTGACGGTCCTCGCATAAGCCCTTTTGTGTTCCAGAGTCGCAACTTGATCGCGGTTTCTATAGAAGGCCGCAAAAAGGGGGATTAACCCCGGTGTGGTTCGGCTGGCGTTGGTAATGTTGTATCGGGCAAAAAAGGAATCCTTGTCGGAAATTCTCTGATCGGACCGAACCAGGTAGAAATTCTGGGTACTGACCTCCTGGGGGCTGGTGATGAGTTCTCCTGTGCCATCGCCAAAACTGCGCGCGTTGGGCAACGGGTAGAGGGCCGCTAAGTAGGGCTTGACCCCCGGGACCACTCCTACATTAATGAACTGGCCTCGATTACTCGGGTTTGGCAAGAGGCCCTGATGGGCATTCGCATCCGGCACAATGGCGAGGTTGGTCAACCCTAAGCCTTGCCGCAAGCCTTCGTAATTGCCAAAGAAAAAGCTGTGATCTTTACGAATCGGACCTCCCAACGCCCCTCCGAAATTGTTTCTCCTGAAGGGCGGAGGCTGGAGAGTCTGGTCAAAAAAGTTTCTCGCATCGAGAGCGGAGTTGCGAAGATATTCAAATGCCGACCCGTGAATCTGGTTAGTCCCGGAGCGGGTAGCAATATTAATAATGCCTCCTCCCCTCTTGCCATAAGCCGCACTGTAATTGCTCGACTGGACCGTAAATTCCTGGATCGCGTCAACTCCCATGTTTTTCCCCAGCGCGCCGCCCGGCAATGTTGATATAACTCCAGTGGACTGCATCTCAGTGCCGTCAATCAAAAACATATTCGACCGCGTTCTTGCGCCATTGACACTATAAGCCTCTGACATTCCGTGTTCGCCAGTGTGAAGTCGCGAACGAAACATGGGTGCGGAAGATTGCAGGACGATGAGCTGGTCAAAACTGCGCCCATTGAGCGGCAACTCGCGAATCGTCTTGTCATCTACCAGGCCCGACATGGTGCTGGTGGCTGTCTCGACAATCGGAGCTTCCGCGGTCACGACTGTTGTTTGTGCAACCTGTCCCACCTTCAGGACCGGATTGACCACCACTTCACTCCCCACCGTCACCTGGAGGCCCTTTCGGATAGCAGTTTCAAAACCAGCCATCTGCGCTTGAACTTCATAATGGCCCGGAATCAAAGTTGGGACATGATACCGGCCAGAAGCATCGGTCAACAGCGACCGGCTGATCCCCGTGTCCACATTTGTAACGGTAACGTTGACACCCGCTATGACCGCGCTGCTTTCATCCTGCACAACACCGGAAATAGAACCAGTACTGGTCTGCGCGAGGGCATAGAAATGTAACGCGAGAATGGCGCCTGCAACTGCAAAACCAAGCTTGTACCTCTTTCTAATCATGATTTGATTCTCCCCTCGCAATTTTGGAACTCGTTAAGGCTTTTCCTCCTCCGCTCTTGGCGTGAAGAAACGAATTTATTTTTTCCGAATCGGCATTCGGATCTTCGGCAGACTTTTGGCGTCAATGACATCGCTCTCCTGAATGATGCCGTTCCAATAGAGCAGCAAGGCGGTCAAGGAGTAAACCTCGTCCGCGCTCAGCGATCGTTCTCCCTGTGGAGGCATCGCGCGGTTGTTATAGTCCCAAATCGTTGTCGCAACCGGCGATTGCCAGATCCCCTGAAGCGTGTCGCCTTTGACTCCCCGCAGAGATGGGGGGACGCGTCCTCGTGAGCTTGAGTACGGCCAAAGATTAGCGGCACCAGGGAGGGTCGGGCCCTCTGCCCCTGTGGGCCCATGGCAGTACGCACACCGCTTAGCATAGATATTGGCGCCTTCTTTGGCGGTTCCGCTCCCAGGCGGAAGTCCTTTTCCATTAGGACTGATAGTGATGTCCATCGCCCGGATTTCTTCTTCACTCGGGGTCCTGCCTAGATTGTAGGCGGGCGACTGGGCCAGCGCCTCGACGCAGGAAGCCAGAACCATCAATGGCACGAATAGATTAAGAAAACATCGCATTCTGAACGCCCCCATCACGGGCGACCTTCCAAGGTTGGACAGCATTCAGGCCGTACCTTTCGGAGGTTGCCGTTGATTTCCAATAGTCCGATTGCCAGTAGTCCGAGTTCACACCCATGGCTTTGCTCAGCTCGGCTAGGGTCGGCTGGACGTTCCCCCGCTCATCGGTACAGCGGGACTGGAGCAAAGCTTCTTCTCCGTTCCAATTCCAGGCGAAGCGAAACCGGGTATGCGCCTTTCGATGCACCGGTTCCTGAAGCGGCGCGTCCTTCCAGGTCCGTCCGCCGTCGGTGGATACTTCGACCGTGCGAATGGCGCCCCAACCGGACCAAGCCAAGCCGGTGATCTCGTAGAATCCGCGGCTGGGTAGCTTCTGGCCGCCAGATGGGAAGGTGATTACCGATTTCGGTGGCATCTCGGCATAGTGAACCTTCTGTGCCATCGCAGAATCGAAGCGCCAGCCCCCTTTGCCGTCTGGTACTAGCGTGCCGACTTCCTGTTTGGACATGGCGGGTTGATCCACCAGGGTGATTCGCCTCAGCCACTTAACGTTTATGCCTCCGTTCCAGCCGGCGACCACCAACCGCAATGGGTAACCCTGCTCGGGACGCAGCGGCTCGCCATTTTGGCCGTAAGCCATGAGAACGTCGTCCATCGCCTTTTCCAGCGGAATGCTCTCCGTCCTATTACCTTTCTCCGCCCCTTCCGCAACCAACCAACTCGCCCCTTTTTGCACGCCGACCTCCCGCAGCAACAGCGACAGTAGTACTCCGGTCCATTCGCTGCAACTGGTCTTCCCGTGGGTTTGCTGGATTGTCGCCGCTTTCTCCTCCAAAGCGGTCCTGCCGGTGTTTCCGCTGCACTCGATGAAATGAATCCGGGATACGGAAGGCAGGCGCTTCAGCTCCGCCAGGGTGAAAGTCAGAGGACGGTCCACCAGTCCGTGGATCAGGAGACGATGCTGCCGGGGGTCGATGTCCGGCGGGTCGTAACCGCGGCTCTGCACGTTATGGAGCCCGGACGGCGTGATGATGCCTAGCGAATCCTGAAGCGGAGACAATTGCCCTGACGGGTCCAGCGTGCGTACCGAGGTCACGAAACGGGAGCGCTCGCCATAGGCGCGGAATCCTCCGGAGCTTACGCCGGGTTGCTCGGACCCCGGTTCCTGCCCGCTAGCGGGCCGAATTGCCCCCAGGGCCAAACCGGCCAGCGCCGCACCTTCCTTGAGGAATCGCCTGCGACCAGACTGCTTCGACCTCATGTGCCCTCCTTCGTTATGTGCGTCTTTTGACGCCCCGACAGACGTCGCACGAACACCTTCGTTAAAAGCGGTTAGAAGAAGTGAAATGAGATGCTCTTATGTGCTGTGCCTTGCAACGAACTGCCTCCTCCGCACCGCCTTTATTAGGATGCAGGCGATACCTACACCCTTTAACCCGTAGCTCGTCCCCGTAAAGAGTCTGCGTGCGGAAGCCTTCGATAGCAAGGTTTCCTATTGAACGATTTTTAAGTTGTTATCATGATTTCATTTTGAAGTCAAGAAGATTGACGTGGACTTTCCTCATTTTTTTCAGGGATTCCATCCGAGAAGTAATTCCAACTGAAATGTTTTGAGTGGTTCGCCGTCAAAGGGGGGAGCGGAGCGGGAGAGGATTCGTTGGATTCCATCGGAGAGGGCATAGAATCGGAACGGCGGGATACCAAAGAAGCGCCGGGAAATAATCAGGAGTTTCTCACGCAAGATTTTGAGCTTCAGTTTTTGTCCCAGAAACGTGGTAGCAAAGTAAGCGGCAGCGGCGACCAATAAGACCAGGGTCTTTAATCGCTGATAGCGCAGAACCCGAATATCTTCCAGGTGATAGCTTTGTTTGACGAAGCGAAAGGTTTCCTCAATTTTCCATCTCGTGAGATAGATTCGCACGATCCACCAAAGGGAAGAGGAGTCCCGCACTGCCTCCAGGTTGGTCAACAACAGCAGCGGCTCC
>Ga0209726_10002260_pt1 | contig 28946 bp, 28 predicted proteins | sample Subgrocontami54m_FD_187453 | JGI IMG/M metagenome (GOLD analysis project Ga0209726, IMG submission 187453) | Subsurface groundwater microbial communities from S. Glens Falls, New York, USA - GMW46 contaminated, 5.4 m (SPAdes) (version 3) | ecosystem: Environmental > Aquatic > Deep subsurface >... | reverse complement strand
GTGCTCGCGAGCGCATGCGGATGATTCTGGCCGTGCTGGGCGTTCTCAACGCCGTGCTGTTGCTGCTGATCGTCCGTCCGCTGGGCCGCTCGCTCGCACAGCGCCAGGAAGAGCTGACACAGAGCCGCGCCCGCTACGACCGGACGATCGCGAACGTGCGGCAGATGCGCGATCTCGAGTCCAAGCTCCAATCGGCCATTCAAAACGACCGCAAGTTTTCCGGGGAGCATTTCCTCGACCGGCGGACCGCCTTCTCGTCCATGGTGACCGATCTGGAAAAGCTGGCGATGGAGAGCCAGCTCAGACCCGTGAACGTCACCTATCAATTGAAAGAAGACCCCAAGCGGCCGGGGTTTTTGACCGTCGGCGTTACGGTTGTGGTCGAGGGCGGATACCCCGATCTGGTCCGGTTCATCAACAAGCTGGAGCAGTCCCGTCTGTTCTGGATCATCGGCGGCCTGAATGTGACAAACTCGGCGGGCCGCGGATTGCGCATGAGTTTACAAATGGAAACGTTTTCGGTTTCATCTTGAAGTGGAAGCTGTTGCATAACTTGTTTTAAGGTATTGCAAGGGCACGGTTTTAACCGTGCCGAACGGGTGTGGGGAAGCAAGCGGCTTTAGCCGCTGAGGGCCAGGGAAGCACCTCAGGGGCTAAAGCCCCCTTCATGCCGTTCCGCGATCGGCACGGTTGAAACCGTGCCCTTACGGGAATGCGATAAGGTTATGCAATAGCTTCCAAGCAAATACCATGGCCTTCGACAAGCTAAAATTCGGCAAGGGAACACTGGCTGCGATCCTCGTGGCCGTCTGCCTCGTGCTGGTGTATCGAAACTTCATCGTCCCCGCCGGCCACGGTCTCACCGAATCGCTATCTCCGCGAGCCGCCTCCGGAGGCCCGGAAGTTCTCCAGCAAGGGGGAAGCGCGGCGCGCACCGCTCGTAGCGACTCCAGCCGCGGCGACAAAGCGATGGACCAGGAAGAACTCGCGGCGCTCGATCCCACGCTCCGGCTGGATCTGCTCGAAAGAACGGCGAGCATTAATTACCAGGGCAGCGCCAGGAACATCTTCCAGTTCTACACGCCTCCGCCGCCGAAGCCGGTTGCGAATCCGATTGTGACCGCGCCGTCGCAAACTCCACCGTCGCCGCCGCCGCCTCCTCCTCCTCCCGCCATTGCCCTAAAGTTCTACGGGATGGCGAGCCGCCAGGGGTCGTCCGAAAAAAAAGCCTTTCTCACCGATGGCGACGAGATCTTCATCGGCCAGGAAGGGGATGTCGTCGGCAAGCACTATAAGATCGTTCGAATCGGTGTGAACTCGCTCGAGTGGGAAGACACCATCAATCACCAGCACGGCCAGCTTCCGCTGGTGTTGGAGTAACAACCGGCAAGGATTCGGTAACCACGGATTGAATTATGACAAAAGCAAGTTATACAGCCATATTGGAAAAAGAAGGCGACATGTACGTCGCTCTCTGTCCCGAGTTGGATGTCGCCAGTCAGGGAAATACCGTGGAAGAGGCGGTTGCCAACCTGAAGGAGGCAGTCGAGCTGTTCCTGGAATGCGCCGACGCGGAAGAGATCAAGCAGCGTTTGCATAGCCAAATCCTTGTGACGACATTTGAAGCGGCACATGGGTAGGCTCCGGGTTATTTCGGGACAGCAGGTTTGCGGCATTCTCCGACGGTATAACTTCGTTCAGGTTCGGCAGCGTGGGAGTCATATTGTCATGCAGTGTCGGCGAGAGGGCAGCACCGTAACGGTTCCCGTACCCAATCACTCGGAACTCAAGATCGGAACGTTACTGGCCATTATTCGCCGGAGCGGAGTGCCACGCGCGGAGTTTGAACAATGATCGCAGGTAGAGAGAAGGCGGCGGTTTCTCCATCCCCAGGGGCGCGCCGGGGGGGCGAGCAAGGCTACGTACTGCTGGTCTTCATATTCTTTGCCGCGCTGCTGTTTGTGGGTTTGGGAGCGATGCTCCGCACGGCGAGTTTTGAAGGCCGCCGTCAGCGGGAAGAAGAACTGATCTTTCGCGGCTTGCAATATCAGCACGCCCTGCAGCTTTACTTCCGCAAGTTTGGGCGGTATCCGTCTTCGCTCGACGATTTGGAAAAATCGAACGGCATCCGCTTCCTCCGCAAGCGTTACAAAGACCCCATGACCAAGGAAGGCGAATGGCGTCTGGTTCATATCGGTCCGGGCGGAGTGTTTGTGGATTCCCAGACTCAGACCCAGCCCGCAACGGCCGCTGGCGCGCCCGCATCGGGAGGAAATCCTTTCCAGCCAGGCTCGGGACAAAGCTCGGGACAAAATCCGAACCAGGGTCCGAATCAGATTCCGGGCCAGAGTCCCGGCCAGCCTTCCCCGTTTGGGATCTCTCCTTCGGGACAGCTAACGCAACCGGGGGCGGGCGGTAATTCGCCGAACGATCCCGCTTTTGTTCCCTCCGCCAATCCCTCCGCGAATCCCTCACAGCGGGCACGCGTCGAAGGCCAGCCCGCGGGCGGCGCTCCGCAAGCCGCCGGTTCGCCTCAGCCCGGTAATCCCTCTCCCATTTTTGGAGGCGGAGCCATCGCGGGGTTTGCCAGCCTGAGCAAGGACGAGTCGATCAAAACCTGGAACGGTTTCAGCGAGTACGCCAAGTGGGAGTTCATCTACGATTATCGCCAGGACCCCATGGCCGTGGCGGCTCTGCAGAGGCTCACGGGACAACAACAGGTGCAACCCACGCCTCAAATTCCCGGACAGGTCCCGACACCAAACCCGGGACAACCACAGCCCCCCAATCCGTTTGGAAATCCGCCGGGATCGATCAATTTCCCCGGCGCTCCCAATCAGCCGCGGCAGCCGGGTTTTCCGCCGAGTCCCTCCGGACCCGGCACGCCGATAAATCCTTTCCCGGGATTCCTGCCTCCCCCGCAGGCGAGATAGAACGGATTTACAGATACGTAACGCAAGCGCGGACGCAAATTGTGCAAGACGCTTGCAGTGGCTTAATCCCTTGACTTGCCAAACGGCTTCCCGCTAGCATCGAATTTTAGGCGCGCAGGAAATGGATCGGAGTTAGCACGGTGGCTTCCGCGGAGCGGTCTTCCCAATTTTTAGGGCGGATTGTCGAGGCCAAGCGCTCGGAGCTTGCCGCGTCGCAACTCCGCGTGCCGCAGGCAATGCTTGAGAAGGCGATCCAGGCGCGCGCTCCGGGACATTTTCGGCGGGCGCTTCTGGCAAGCGAGGGCCAGCGGGCCGAGTGCGCCATTATCGCCGAGGTGAAAAAAGCCTCTCCCTCGCGCGGCGTGCTTTGCTCCGACTTTCACCCCGCCGCGATCGCGCGCTCCTACCGCGAGGCGGGAGCCCGCGCGCTTTCGGTCCTCACCGACAGCGGGTTTTTCCAGGGTTCGCTCGACGATCTGAAGCAGGCCAAGTCGGCCAGCTCGCTGCCGGTGTTGCGCAAGGATTTTACTCTCGCCGAGTATCACGTCTATGAGGCGGCGGCGGCGGGCGCCGATGCCGTCTTGCTGATCGTGGCAATTCTCGAGCCGCCAGAGTTGAAGCGGTTGCTGGAACTGAGCCGCACGCTGGGTCTCGACGCGCTGGTCGAGGTGCACGCGGTGGACGAACTTCGCGTTGCAATGGACGCGGGAGCGGAGATCGTTGGCGTCAACAACCGCGATCTGCGGACGTTTGAAGTCTCGCTCGAGACGTCACTACGCCTGATCGATTCCATTCCCGACGACGTGGTCGCGGTGAGCGAGAGCGGACTGCGCACGGCGGGCGATCTCAGCCGTCTCCGTTCGGCGGGCTTCGACGCCTTCCTGATTGGAGAGCGCTTCATGACGGAAAAAGACCCAGGAGCGGCGCTTGCGGCGTTGTTAGCGCAGGTCGCCTCGGGCGCAGCCGTGAGTTAAGGATACGCAATGGTTCGCGTAAAAATTTGCGGGATACGGAGGGCCGAAGATGCCGCGGCGGCGGTCGAAGCGGGCGCGAATCTGCTCGGATTCAACTTTTGGAAAGGAACACCGCGCTACATTTCGCCGCTCGACGTCGCGCGCATCGTCGCCTCGCTTCCTAAAGGAATAACAACCGTGGGGGTTTTCGTGAACGAGCCTCTGGAGAGTGTGATAGAAATCGCTCGGGAGTCTGGCGTGTCCATGCTGCAGTTTCACGGCAACGAAAGCCCGAAATATTGGGAGCGGCTCGCCTCCTTCCAACGGATCAAAGCGTTCAAGGTGAGCGCCGATTTTCAGGCAAGCGAACTGAATCGTTATCCTTCCGCCGCCGCGTTCCTGCTCGATGGCGCCGTCGAGGGCCAATGGGGCGGCACGGGCCGGACCTTCGACTGGTCGTTGGCCGAGAAGGCGAAAGAGTTCGGCAATGTTATTCTCGCCGGCGGGCTGCACGCTGGAAACGTGGCCGAGGCGGTGCGCTGCGTCCGGCCCTGGGGAGTCGATGTCGCGAGCGGGATCGAGAGCGAGCCGGGAAAGAAAGACCCGCAATTGATCCGAAGATTCATCGGGGCCGTCCGCGAGGCCGAGGCTGCCGAGAGCGCCGTCGAAAACCAAGTACGGCAGGGGACGGTCAAAGTAAAGTGACAAGTGACCATTGACGAGTAGTGGTTCGTTCCGCGGAATTCTTTGCTTGTCACTCGCCACTTATCACTCTTCACTGATTGAATATGGCAAAGCAATCGACCGAAAAACCAAACAGCGGCGGGTTCCTCACGCAGCCGGATGCGGGAGGCCACTTTGCGCGCTTCGGTGGCCGTTACGCGCCCGAGACGCTGATGCGTCCGCTTGAGGAACTGGAAGAAGCTTTCCTCAAGGCCCGCTCCGACCCGGAGTTTCAGAAACAACTGGACGCATTGCTGCGGAACTACGCCGGGCGTCCCACGTCGCTCTACCATGCCGCGCGTCTCAGTGAACACCTTGGCGGAGCGCGAATCTACCTGAAGCGCGAGGATATGCTCCACACCGGGGCGCACAAAATTAACAACTGCCTGGGACAGGCGCTGCTGGCGCGGCGGATGGGCAAGCGCCGCCTCATCGCGGAGACCGGCGCGGGGCAGCACGGCGTCGCCACGGCGACTGTGGCGGCCCTGATGGGCTTTGAGTGCGTCGTCTACATGGGCGAGGAAGACATGTCGCGGCAGCGGCTGAACGTCTTCCGCATGCGCCTGCTCGGCGCCGAAGTGTCGCCGGTCAAAGCCGGGAGCCGCACGCTTAAGGAAGCCATCAGCGAGACGATGCGCGATTGGGTGACGAACGTTGGGGACACGTTTTATATTTTGGGCTCGGCGCTGGGGCCGCATCCTTATCCGCTGATGGTGCGCGATTTCCAGCGGGTGATCGGCGTGGAGGCGCGGCGGCAGATACTCGACGCCGAAGGCCGCCTGCCGGATGCGCTGCTGGCCTGCGTGGGAGGCGGCAGCAACGCCATCGGACTTTTCCACGAATTCCTGAACGACGCAAACGTCAAGATGGTCGGCGTCGAAGCCGGGGGCAGGGGTTCGGCTCTGGGTGAACATGCCTCGCGCTTCCACGGAGGCAGCCCCGGCGTTCTGCACGGGACATTCAGTTACGTGCTGCAAGACGAGATGGGGCAGATCTCGGCAACGCATTCCGTCTCGGCGGGACTCGACTATGCCGCCGTCGGGCCGGAGCACGCCATGCTGCGCGAGAGCGGCCGCGTCGAATACACTTGCCGCACCGACGCCGAGGCGCTCGACGCCTGCCTCATGCTGAGCCGGTTGGAAGGCATCATCCCGGCGCTCGAAAGCTCGCACGCCGTGGCCGAGGTCATCCGCCGCGCTCCCGCCGCAAAAGGCCAAGTCTTTGTAATGAACCTTTCGGGACGCGGCGATAAGGACATGGAAATCCTCCAGCGGGAATTGAAGCTGTAACACAAGCGTCAGGCTGGCAGGAAGGACAAGCTGAACATTAGCCGCTCTTGCAGGATGCTCCAATTTTGGAGAAGAATGGAAGAAGGAGACAGGTCGAATGTTCAAAATCGTTGAAGCCAAGGTTTTAACCGGCTATCGCGTATGGTTACGTTACGCGGACGGCGTTGAGGGCGAGGTAGATCTCTCCGATCTCGCCGGACACGGCGTATTTGAAGCATGGAACGACAGTCATTTTTTCGAGCAGGTGCGTATTGACGACAGCGGGGCGCTGGCGTGGGGCAACCAGCTCGATCTTTGCCCCGACGCACTTTATCTACGGCTGACGGGCAAGACGCCTGAAGAGGTTTTCCCAAAGTTGAAGGCAAGCGGTGTTCATGCCTGAACTGAGCCGCTTCTACGGAATCGTCGTCAAAATGTATTTTGGCGATCACCTTCCGCCTCATTTCCACGCCGAGTACGGAGCGCAGGAAGTGCTTCTGCAAATCGACACGCTTGCCGTGATTGCGGGAAGACTTCCACCCCGCGCTACCGGCTTGGTGATGGAATGGGCCTCGTTACACCAATCGGAGTTACGAGAAGCCTGGGAAAAAGCCAAGAATATGCAGGCACCGGGAAAGATTGAACCTCTCCGATAAGATGCGTCCTTCCCGTGACTGATGAAATCTATCGTATGGTTTCGTGAAATGCCCACTCGAATCGGACAAACCTGGAGTCGGCTGCGGAGCCGGAACGACAAGGCGCTGATCGCGTTCCTGATGGCGGGCGACCCGAACCTGCGTGCGACGGTTGATATCGTCGTGGCGCTCGCGGGGGCGGGCGTGGACATTGTCGAACTGGGCATCCCGTTTTCCGAGCCGATCGCCGACGGTCCGGTGATCCAGCGCTCGGGAGAGCGGGCGCTGCGCCAGGGCGCTTTTCTCCCCGCAATCCTTCAAACGGTCCGCGAGATTCGCCGCTCCTCCGAAGTGCCTTTAATATTGTTCAGCTATTTGAACCCGGTGTTGAAATACGGGTTCGAGCGCTTCGCGGACGACGCGGTCTCAAGCGGCGCGGACGGCGCGCTGATCACCGATTTGAGCGTGGAAGAGGCCGCGCCCTTTGTGGAGGAGATGCGGCGCAAGGGGCTCGACACGGTTTTTCTCGCCGCTCCGACCTCCACCGACGAGCGCCTGAAGCGCGTGGCCGAACTTTCGACCGGATTTGTTTACGCCATCAGCCGCACCGGAGTCACCGGGACTCGGGACGAGCTGTCATCCTCCGTTGCGCCGTTGGTGCGCAGATTGCGAGCCTGCACGACGCTGCCGATTGCCGCCGGTTTCGGCATCTCCCGCCCGGAGCACCTGCGGGAGCTTTCACCCCTCGTCGATGGCGTGATCGTCGGCAGCGCCTTCGTGCGATGCCTGGAGGAACATGCGGAGAACCCCGCGCCTTATGTGGCGGAGTTTGCGCGCTCGCTGCGGAAGGGGTTTTCAGAGCCCCGACCGTAAGGGAGGGGTTAAGCGAGTGACGGCTTCTGCCCGTGGGAAAGCAACCCCTCCCTTGCGGTCGGGGCTCTGATTGGCTCGGCATTCGTCACTTTTCGGCGTGTCGTCAAAACGGAAACTCGCGAAAGAATACACTTCCCTCGGCGACGAATGAATGGAATTGCGGTCTAATCGCGCCGCCCCTTCCTTGACACCCTTCCGGCGCGCCGTTATCATCAAGGACTGAGATATCTAAGGATTAGGAGTCGTTTTCCAACGATAACGGGAAAGTATGCCCAAGCGAACCTACCAGCCGAATAAAAGAAAGCGGGCCAAGACGCACGGTTTCCGCGAGCGAATGAGTACCAAGAACGGTCGAGCCGTTCTGGCCCGTCGGCGCGCGCGCGGGCGCCATCGCCTCACAGTTTCTTCCGAGTAGAAGGACTGCATTGCGACAGCACGGCGATTCCAAGAGCAAATGCAAGCGATTTGGCTTTCCCAAGCAAGCGCGTTTGCTGCGAACGGCCGACTTTCGCAAGGTGTATGATAACGGTCGCCGCCGCAACCTGGATTTCCTGCTGGCATTTGCCCTGGAAAACGGCGCGCCCGAGAGCCGCATCGGCTTTACGGTCCCGCGTGCCGCGGGCGGATCGGTCGAGCGCAACCGCATCAAGCGGCGTCTGCGTGAATCGGTTCGCAAGCACTTGGCGGAACTGGGACCGGGGTGGGATATCGTGTTCAACGCCCGGCAGGGAGCGAAAGAGGCGGATTTCGCCGCGATTGACGAGGCCGTCAGGAAGTTTTTTCTGTCGTGCGCGCGGAGCGAGCGGCGGACGGTGCGATCGTGAGATGAAGGGATTTGCAAAATTCGCCGACGCGCCGAGAGAATGGTTCGTCAGGGCACGGCTTCAGCCGTGCCGCAACGAACGCAGAATTGGTTCGGCTTTAGCCGCTGAGGGGGAAAGCGACCTCAGGGGCTAAAGCCCAAGAATATTGGCTATTCTATCGGCACGGCTGATAGCCGTGCCCTGACGGTTGTTCTGATTGCGGATTTGTGGGATGACTCCATGCTGAAGACGCTGGTGCTGGCGCTGATCGGGTTTTATAAAGGAGCGATTTCGCCGGCCATTCCGAGTGCGTGCAAGTTCCATCCCACCTGCTCCGCTTACGCCGCCGAGGCGGTGGAGCAGTTCGGCATCGGGAGAGGACTTTGGCTCGCCCTGAAGCGGTTGCTTCGCTGCCGGCCCTTTCACGCCGGAGGTTACGATCCCGTCTCGTAGAGCGTTTCTCCCGTTGCGGTCGTGAGGAAGACGCAGAGCGGACAACGGCCACGGCCAGCCGAGGCTCTACGGACCGCCTGGGCTCCCGTCGCTACAAGGTGTGCGACTCCATTCCCAATGGCAAACGAAGATTTTTCCTTACAACTGCGGATGGTCGCGGCAATTGGACTTTCGTTCCTGATTGTCTTTGTGTCGCGATACTGGCTGATGAAAACGGTTCCTCCGGCGCAGCCGAAGGCGCCGGTGGCGCAAGCCGTCGTCCCGCCGGTTCCGGCCCCCGAAGCGAAACCCGCAGCGCCCTCGCCGCCGCCCGCCGCCGGTGAAAAGAGGGGAACATCCGAATTGCAAAGCTCCGTCGATAGCCCCCTTTACAAAATCGTCATTTCATCGCGCGGCGCGGCGGTCAAAAGCTGGGCGCTGAATCGTTATCGCGACGAGCAGAACAATTTCCTCGACCTGGTGGACTCCTTCGCAGCCAAACAGTACGGCAACCCGTTTTCGATCTGGGTCTCCGACGAAGCGATACGCCAGGAGTTGAACAATGCGCTCTTTGTGCCCTCCGAGAGCGGCGAACTCCACGCCCCCGCCACGCTGATCTACGAATACAGCACCGGCCGGATCGCGGCGCGCAAGGAAATCTCGTTCAACGCCAAAGATTACGTCGTGGAAATCAAGACCGACGTCTGGAGCGACGGCAAGGCCATCGCGCACAGCGTGGCATGGCCCGGCGGTTTCGGCGACGTTCACGACCTGGGCCAGCGGGGTAACCAGCTCGACGCCTACTATCGCGACCCTCTGAAAATCACGCGCTGGACCTCGGGCGATATCAAGGCCGGCACGCTTTCGGCGAGCGGCTCGTTTCTTTTCGCGGGAATAGAAGACCGCTTTTTCACCGCGACCTTCCTGCCGCAAGAGGGGCCTCTGCGCGTCGCCGCATTGCGCCAGGACGTGGCGGTCGCGGGGCAAACGAAGCCGCGCCAGTCTCTGGGTTTGACCGTGAGCGCCGGCGAGGGACAGCAGAACCGGTTGCGGGTCTTCGTGGGACCAAAAGACACCGACGTGCTGGCAGCCGTCGAGCCACATCTGGCCGAAACGGTCGATTACGGCTGGTTTGCAATTGTCGCGAAGCCCTTGTTTGTGGCCATGCGCTGGATTCACGACCACATCGTCTCGAACTACGGCTGGGCGATTATCCTGCTGACCGTTTTCATCAATTTTCTCCTGTTTCCGCTCAAGCTGAAAAGCCTTCGCTCCAGCATGAAGATGCAGAGGATTCAGCCGCAGATGCGGGCCATCCAGGACAAATACAAGCAGTACAAGATGAACGATCCGCGCAAGCAGGAGATGCAGCGCGAGATGATGGCGCTTTACAAAGAGCATGGCGTGAATCCCATCGGGGGGTGCCTGCCGATGGTGATCCAGATGCCGTTTTTATACGGCTTCTACAAAGTTCTGGTAGTGAGCATCGAGATGAGACACGCCCCGTGGATCTTTTGGATCCACGATCTTTCGGAGCCGGAGAAACTTCCCATCAAGCTGCTGCCGCTGGCGATGACCGCCACCCAGTTCGTGCTGCAAAAGATGAGCCCGTCGCCATCGCCCGACCCGGCGCAGCAAAAAATGATGATGTTCATGCCGATCATGTTTCTGTTGATGTTCTGGAATCTTTCGAGCGGGTTGGTTCTATACTGGCTGACGGGAAACATCGTCGGGATCGCGCAGCAGTGGTTCATCAATCAAACGGAGATGAAAGAGGCGTACGAGAAAAAGAAGAGCGCCAAGGCGGGGAAAAAACAGGCGGTAGCGAGGAAATAGATGCCCCCACAAGAGATCGCGATTAAGACAGAGCAACTTCAGGAGTTCCTCTCTCAACTGCTGAAACTCGCGCGGTTCGATCTGAAATTCGAGATTCGGGCCGGCGGAAACGGCGCGGCCGGCTCCGGCGAAGGTGGATGGCCGGAGATCGTGGTGGATCTCTCGGGGCCGGATATGGACTTGCTTCTCTCGCGCGGCGGCGAGCTGCTCGAAGCGCTGGAAGATGTTTCCGTACGCTTCCTGCGGCTGCCCACCGAGGAGCGCGGCCGCGTCGCCTTCGACTCCCAGGATTTCAAAATGCTGCACGTCGAAGAGCTGCGGCTCGTCGCGCAGACTGCCGCGGAAAAGGTCCTGCAATCGGGATCGCCGTTCTCCTTGAACCCCATGAATTCCCGCGACCGCCGCATCGTCCACCTCGCCCTCAAGGAGAACCCCGCCGTGCGCACCGAAAGCGAGGGCGGAGGGCCGTACCGGAAAGTGGTTATTTTCCCGGCGGAAAAAAAATAGCGGGGTGCAATTGAGAGCGGGCTACACCCGATTCAGAATCTTTCAGCCCCGGACGGGGCGACAGAAAGTAGCCCACGACGTGAGCCGTGGGACCGATGACCCGAAAATGGAGCAAGCCCCGGAGGGGCGACAGATTGCCCGTTGATTTTCTGTCGCCCCTACGGGGCTTATCGCTTTCTCTGCGGTAAACCCACGGCTCACGCCGTGGGCTACTTTCTGTCGCTCCTCCGGAGCTAGAGCATGGGCAACTGGATCTTCCCAATCATGGCACATGCACACCGACGACACCATTGTTGCTATCTCCACACCCGCCGGGCGCGGCGGGATCGGAGTGGTGCGCCTCTCGGGGACGGATGCTTTGCGCATTGCGCAAGATGTACTGCGTGGCAGAACGGGCGACCCGCTCCAGCTTTCGCCGTGGCGGGTCACTGACGCCGAACTGCCGGATGAAGCGGGCGCGGCGATTGACCGCGTTCTGGTCAGCTACTTCCGCAAGCCGCATTCCTACACTGCCGAGGACGTAGTCGAAATCTCCTGCCACGGCTCTCCCGTTGTCCTTCAATATCTGGTGGGACGCTGTCTCTCGTCCGGCGCGCGGCTGGCCGAGCCGGGAGAGTTTACCATGCGGGCGTATCTCAACGGACGGATCGATCTCACGCAGGCCGAGGCCGTGCGCGACCTGATCGAGGCGCAAACGCTCTATCAGGCCAAGGTCGCCGCCGGGCAGATCGAAGGCGCGGTCTCGCATCGCTTGGCGCCGGCGAAGAAGCAGCTTGTGGATTTAATCTCGCTGCTCGAGGCCGGCATCGACTTCGCCGAGGACGACGTGAGCGTGCCCGCGGCCGATACGATCACGGCGCGCCTGGCGCCCGTCGAAGAGGCTCTTGAACATCTCGCGCAGAGTTTCACGACCGGAAAGATCATCCACCGTGGGCTGACACTTGCCATCGTCGGGCGGCCCAACGTCGGGAAATCGAGTCTCTTCAACTGCCTGCTCAATCAGGAGCGTGCCATCGTCACGGCCTCGCCGGGAACCACGCGCGACCTGGTTACGGAGACCGTCGAGATCGAAGGCGTGCCGCTGCGCTTTGTAGACACGGCGGGCGTGCGCCAGGCGTTTGACGAGGCCGAAGTCATCGGCGTGCGCAAATCCTACGAAGCCGCCTCGGATAGCGACCTGGCGTTGCTGGTGCTCGACGGATCGGAAGCGATGATGCCGGACGATTCGGACCTGATCGGCCGCCTCTTACCGCTCGGAAAACTATTGGTCGTCGTTAACAAATGCGATCTGCCGCCGCGCCTGAAGCGCGAGACGGTGATAGAAGAAATGATGCGGCAGGCAGCAGCATCCCAGCCCTCCGGGGCCAGCGATGTCCCCATCGTTTTCGTTTCAGCGCTGAAGCAGGAGGGAATCGAGGAACTGCGGCGGGCGATTCTCGAAACAGCGCTTCCGGCGCTCGCCGGTAACAGGGAGTCGCAGTTCCTCACCAGCGTGCGGCAGGAAAGGCTGCTGCGCGATTCGCTCCAGGCACTCGCGGCGGCGCGGAAGACCCTGGAGGCGGGCATCCCGCACGAGATGCTTTTGCTGGATCTCTACGCCGCCCTGCGGCCTCTCGATGCCATCACGGGAGCGACCACGATTGAAGACATTCTTGGGAATATTTTTTCGACCTTCTGCATTGGGAAGTAGCGAGCAGTGGTAGCCACGGCATGTTTTGTATGCCGTGGGCACGTTCTGGGTTGACTCCGGCGAAAAGCCCACGGCATAAAAAACATGCCGTGGCTACCTCTTTTCATTGCCGTGCTCCCGCTCCCTTACGGTCGCGGCTCTGACGGCGGTTTTGATTGCGGCTCCGATTGCGGATCGGGTTCGGGATCGAAGATGATGTTGGATTCGCTGGTGTATTTGCGGTAATTGCGGAAGTCGATGATGTTGCGGTGGCAGGAAGATGTGCCGCGCTGGCAACCGAGGCTCTCCGCATGCACGGGCAGCAGGACCGACTCGGTTCCAATCCGCACCCAGGAGTAATCGACGGCCGACTCGACCGCGTCCATTGGGAAATCGAGTGGCAGATCGCGGGCCTGGATTTCGACGCGCAGCACGCGCCCCGTCTCCGGCTCGATCCACACCGATCCCCCGAATGCCGGCTCGATCGACTGCGCTCCCATCTGCACGATCCAATGGGAGTTGACCTGCTTCACGTCAAAGTCATAGACGCGGGCATTCAGTCCAACGATCTTCGATTCGCCACCGTATTGGAAACGCGCATCGGTCGCCGGGTGGAACAGATCGTTGAGCGTGGAGGCGAATTCGCCGGTCGACCAGGAGCCGGACAGCTCCTCCATCTTTTTGCCCGTGGCACGGTCGTTGAGTTTGACGTTGCGATAGCTTTCCTGGCCGCCGTCGTAGATGATCTCGGCGGAAATCTGGTCCAGCGACTGCCAGCCTGAAGCGTTCGAGTAGCGGGCGAAACGCGTCATGAACTCCTGGCAGATGAAGTTGGGAAGCTTGTCCGAGAAGTTGAAAGTCGCCTGACGCGTTTTCTCGATCAGAGGGTCTTCCTGTCTCGACGAATCCATCCGCGTCCGCAAAGAAGGGGTGGGGGAGGCGGTGGCAACAGGGGGAGGAGTTGCCGCGCGGGCGACGGTTTGCTCGGGAGCGTCTCTTGGTTCGGGCGCGGCTTTTTGTTCGGGTGCGGTCGGGGGCTCGGGCGGGTGCGGCGGAATTCCAGGGCTCAGCCGCGGAGGCGCCTCTGCTCTATATTCGGGCGGAAGCTGTGTCGAAGGAGCGGGCACCGAGGCGGGAGTGGGATCCGCCGGCGCAGACTTTCTCTCGCCGGGTTCAGCGCCGGATGCGGGCGACTTCCCGGCACTGGTGGAATCGTTATTGGCTCCTGCAGAAGCAGTCTGATCCGCTTTTGGATTAGCCCGCTTCAGCGTGGGATGCCCGTTGTTGTCCAGCCCGGATGGAGATGTTCTGGATGCTTGGGACGCAGTTCGCTCGCCAGCCTTGATGGCATCGGCGCGTTCTTCAGGGGTTGCGGCCTTATCCAGCGTGACGCTGATAGCGAATAAGAAGCCTTGCTGGTCATTCGTGGCGTCGACCGAAACATGGTCTCCTGGCCCGAAATCACCGGCTTTGATCTGCTTGGAATCTTTATAAAACTTGGTCTTGCCGGTGCGGTTCATTCGGAGGGTGCGGCCGTCTTCGAGTTTCAGGACCACCTCTTTGCCATCCAGCCGAGTAAGGCTCGCCGAGTAGTGGACCTGGGGCATTGTCTCCTGGGGCGAAGGCCGATCGGTCCGTTGCCTTCCGCGCCCATCCGGCAGGGGAATGCCAGGAACTCCAGGAACACCTGGTACGCCGACATCTCCAGGATTGCGGGGATATCCCGGCGGATAGCCTCCTCCTCCGTACTGCGCCAGCAGCGCAACGGGAGCGGTAAGGAGGAATCCCAGTAGAATCCAAGGCGGAGAAAAAATGCGGCCAGTGAAGGTGCTTCTCATATCAAAAAAAGTTGCGCCAATTATGACGCTAAGTTAGCTTGACGTTGCAAAAAGCGGAAAGGTTGCCTAACTTCAGCTCCCATAATGATATTCTAAACCCGAAGCCGGCAGAGAAGTTGCAGAAACTGCCGTGGTCCTTTAAGATGTTGGGTAGTAATTGCATCGGACCGTGAGGGCCATCCTAGCTCAATTGGCAGAGCACCGCATTCGTAATGCGGGGGTTCGGGGTTCAATTCCCCGGGATGGCTCCAGAATTTCTCGAAGAAATGTGAAGTCCATCTCGCAAGTTAAGGAGAGGGACTTGCTCGAGACCTCGCAGTGTCCCGGTGATCCACCGGCGAACAAGATGATCTGCTACGCTCTCTGGTTTTTCTGGACCGCCTCGCGCGGCTACCGCTTGCGGCCATGGCGGAGTCCCTATCTGCGCTGGCGTATCGAAACGTTTTCAGGAATGCACGCGGACGAAATCACCTTCCAAAGTTTCTGGGGATTTTTGTGGAAGGAGCGGCAGGGCATCCGGCACTTCCTGGAATGGGGAGCCGAAATGAAGAGGCTCGAAAAGCGCTTGCGGCGGGATGCCGAGCGCACCCGCGTTTGAGTTTTCCCGCCGTCCGAGGTTTCCTATCGTTCGCCGGATTCACTTCCCGGATTCAACGATTTCCGCCTTCATTCGCTCCACGATGGCGAGTAATTCCTCTTTTTCTCTTTGCGGAACTTCGAAATGGTCGAGCGATTCCGCCAGACATTTCTGGCTGGCCTGCCAGTCGCTCGCATCGATTCCCAGGCCCGCATGGGACGTTTTCATATCGCGTCCAATATAGAAACAAGGTCCCCCGCAAAGTTCCGCCATCTGGTCCACCAGCATCTGCCGGCCCCGCCGGCGAGAGTCGGCGCTGCGTCCGGCGCCAAAACGGGCGAGTTGGGGATTGGCGCGATGTCGCGCGAGAAAATCGTCTACGATCGCCGCCACGGCGTCGTAACCGCCGATCCGGTGGTAGAGGGATTTTTCCGTCTGCTCTGGCGAAGCTGGCTGGGACATGATTTCTCCTTCCCGGTAACGCCGGCAGAACTATCCCTTGCCGCCAGCGTCTGCGCCGCGATTTTCAGAGAAATACGACGGATTGGATTCCGGAAACTTCGAAGCGTTTACGGCAACGAACGTTTTTGCAGATGGTCACGTCGTCTTTGCGGACCATGTAGGCGCGGGCCTTGGCGAAACGCTGGCGGTCCTCTTCGTTGGCTCGTGGCGGAAGCGAAGCCTTCTTCTGGCGGACGATCCAGCGCAGATCGTACGTATCGGACTGGCGGCAAGAGGGACACGAGAGCGTCGCCGGATACGCCTGCTCTTTTTCCGTAAAGAAATCTTTTTCTTCCATGGTTTGATCTCCTAAACCGCGACCACCAAATCCGAGCCGCGACCGAGAGGGAGCGGTGATCCGGGATACAACAAAAGACCGCTCCCTTTCGGTCGCGGCTCGGATTGCTATCCAAACACAACGCCCACTTCGGCGCCTTTGCCGGCTCCCGTGGCCTGAGCGGCGGAAGCGCGGTTGGAGGCAATTTCGATAAAACCCGAACTGCCCAGGATGGCAAAGACTTCGCCAGGCTGTCCCTGCGCGTAGGCCGTCTTCAGACTCGTTACCTCAGATTTCCCAACAACGATCTTGAACGGCGCGGGATTCTCCGCGAAAAGGAGGGGCAAGTCCGCCGGGGCCAGGTTGGTTGTGAGAGTGCCAAAGCGGTCAACGCGCAGCACCATGCCTTTGAGGAGCCGTTCGTTCACTATCTTGGGCTGTGGCAGAGCGAAACGCACGTAGTCGGTGATGATATCTCCAAATTTTTCCGTCTCGATGTGGCGGCTCATCCAGCCCGCTATGGGAGCGAAGACATCGCGGCCATGGAAGGTCTGGCTCACCGGCTCCAGAAAATAGTGGTTGGCGGTGATGTGGCGGACAATCGCCTCTTCTTCGCGCGCCAGCACGAGCGAAAGGACTCCGTTGTCGGGTGCAATGAAGTAGTGATTTCCCGCCGAGACGAGGATCGGGCGGCGAGGCGAGCCGACCCCAGGGTCCACCACCACGACATGGACTGTCCTGGGCGGAAAGTAGCGGTAAACCTGCGCAATGACCAGCGCTCCTTCCAGGACGTCGTAGGGCCGGATGTCGTGAGTGATATCGACGATATCCACGTCGGAATTCACGTTGAGGATCGCGCCCTTCATCACGCCGGCGTTGTGGTCGGTGAGGCCGAAATCGGTGGTCAGAGTGATAATGCTGCGAGCCAAGCGATGCACCTCGCGATTCGCGATCAATAGCGACAGTAGCGAAGCGGTTCCCCGGTTGTCAAGAGTCGCGTAATCCTGGCTATAATCGGTTGCGGACAGCATCCTCCCGTTCCCGGGACGGAGAGCTCTATCAGCCTTCGGAATTTGCCATGGATTATTCGCAAGTGATCGACATAACGGTCCGGATGGGCGAGGATCTGATCCTCTATCCCGGAGACCAGCCGCCCGCTGTTCGGTGTGTGTCTTCGATCGCCGAGGGCGCGGCGCTGACGTGCTCCGAGTTTGTCATGGGGTGCCATCTGGGAACGCACGTGGATGCGCCGGCGCATTTTATCGAAAGCGGACGGACGGTGGAACAGTTAGAGTTGCGCCATTTTTATGGGAAGGCGATCGTCGCGGAGTTCCCGGCCTGCGATCGAATCACGGAGAAAATGGCCGCGGGCGTTTGCGTTGCTCCCGGCTGCCATGTCCTGATTAAGACGCGCAACTCCGAACTGCTTCGCCGGAAGGGCTTCGAGCCGAACTATTGTACGCTGGCACCGGAGGCCGCCGAGCGGCTCCTCGAATCCCGTCCGCTCTCGATCGGATTCGATTATTACAGCCTCGACCCTGTATCGGCCCAAGATTTTCCATCGCACCGGGAGGTGGCGCGGCGCGGCCTCCCGGCGTTTGTCTGCCTCTATCTCGAGGACGTGCCTCCGGGCGAGTACACCTTCTTCGCGCTGCCCATCCGGCTGCCGGAGGCCGAGGCCCTGCCGGTTCGCGCGGTGCTCTTCCGCGACTGATGCCGGGTTACTCCGGTGGCGCGAGCCCGTCAAATGCTGGTCAAATGCTGATGACCGGGCAAGGTGACTGGCGGATAATCGCGTAGGCGTTCGTTCTGAGCCTTCCGGTTTCTTCTTCGAGCACGATTCCCCGGCCGATGATGAGCAGGTCCGCGCCGGCGGCCTTCGCCACGGCCGCGACCGTTTTGGCGGCCTCGCCCGTCTCGATGTACACGGTGGCCGATTCGGCACCGGCGGCGGTTTGGAGCTTGCCGATTTCCGTTTGTACTTTTCCCCTCATCTCGGCTTCGACCTCGGGCGACAAGAGAAGCGCAGCGCGATCTTTCATCACGGGGATGACGTGAACGATGCCGAGCCGGGCGTGCACGTCGGCCGCGAAGCGCGTGGCCCACTCCAGCGTCTCCTGGCTCTGTTGCCCAAGATCCACGGCGCACAACAGATTGGTGAAGCTCACGGAGCGCGGCGTGGGCCGCTCCTCGATGTGAACGCCGGTGAGGACCGGACAGGAAACGTCGTGCAGAACGTGGGAGGTGACCGAGTCGATCAGAAAGCGGCGCAGCACGCCATAGCCGTGCGTCGGCATGGCGATCAAACCAATGCGTTCGACCCGCGTGAACTCCACGATCTGGCTGACGGTGTCACCCTCATAGACGCTGCGCTCCACCTTGAGCCCCGCCAGCTCGGAGACGGCGAATCCCTCCAACTCCTTGACCTTTTCCGCCAGAATGCCCTGCGAAACGTGAATCAGCGCCGGCCCAGATAGCGCCGTGGGAGGAATTCCGTAAAACGGATTGACGATGTGAACCAGCGTCACCTCGGCGCGGTAAGCCTCGGCCACCGCTTTGACATAAGGCATCATTCCGAGACAACGATCGGAGAAATCGACGGGAACGAGTATTCGGGAAATCGGGAGCATGAGACACCTCCTGTACGGTGTGCAACGGGCTTTAAGCCGACGAAACCTTGAGAACCGCGGCGCCGCGGATGGCGTCGTTCTTGAGCGAATTCAGCGCGCGGTTGGCTTCGCTCAAGGGAAAAATTTCAATCTCGGTCTGGATGGGAATCTCCGCCGCGAGGCGCAAAAAATCCTCACCGTCCCGCCGGGTGTTGTTGGCCACGCTGCGAATGACGCGCTCGTGATAGAGCAGACTGTATTCGAGAGGAGGAATGGGGCTCATGTGAATCCCCCCCAACACCAGTGTCCCGCCCTTCTTCAGCGCCTTCAAGGCGGCGGGCACAATCTCTCCGGCGGGAGCAAAAATCAGGGAGCTGTCGAGCTGTACCGGAGGCTCATCCATCGCCCCGCCCGCCCATGCCGCGCCCATTTCGAGCGCGAGTTTCCGGTGGCGCGCGTCGCGCGTGAAGGCGTAGACCGAGAGGTTCGAGTGGCGCGCAACCTGGATCGTCACACTGGCCGCCGCACCGAAGCCGTAAATCCCGAGCCGCCCGCCGGGCGAGATTCCCGAGAGCCGGAACGATCGGAAGCCGATAATACCGGCGCAGAGCAACGGAGCCGCCTGCTCGTCCGGGAAGTCCGCGGGAATGGGATAGACGAACGCCTCCGGAGCCAGCGTGTATTCGGCGAAACCGCCATCGACGACGTAGCCGGTGAAGGAGGGATCGTCGCAGAGGTTTTCCTTCCCGGCCCGGCAGTAGTCGCACGTTCCACAGGTGCGATGGAGCCACGGAATTCCCACGCGCGCGCCAATCGGAAATCGCCGGGCTCGTTCGCCTGCTTTTTCGATTACACCCACAACTTGGTGGCCGGGGATCACGGGAGACTTGCGCGGCGGCAGCTCGCCTTCAATCACGTGAAGGTCCGTGCGGCAAACTCCGCACGCCCTCACGCGCACGAGGACCTGGTCGCCGCGAGGCTCCGGGTCCGGAGCTTCGGCGTATTCGAGCGGATTGGTTTCGATGCGCCCCGTGGAGCGCAGCAGGCATGCTTTCATGGCTTCCATTCTACAAGCCATTGCAAGAGTTGTGTGAACGGGTTGTAAGGGCATGGTTTTAACCGTGCCAGTGCTCCTTCCTGGGTCATGCCGGCGGGGGCCGGAGGTTCGGTCTCCGAACTTTTCCACCCCACTCGTGCCGATGATAGCTTAACGTCAACCGCGAACGGGGTGCTGTGATAGCCATCACGGGAGACGATGAGGACGATCACCGGGCGATTTATTCCGAACCAGGCACCGCCGAAAATAAATTCCAAATCCTAAACTCAATGTCCTAAACAAAATCCAAATTCGAAGAGCCAAACTCCAAGACAAATTCGAGATTCCATGTTCTCTATTCCAAGATAAGTTTTTCGCATGCGGATTGTTACAGCGGGATGTTTCGCGCGGAGTTGGAAATGGGAGTTTAGCTGTATAATCTAACAACGAACTATGCCCGAAGAGATTCAGAAAATCGAAAATCGGATTTTGCGGACATTTAGAATTTCTTTATGAATCAACTGCAATTGGCAATCCTATTTGGCTCCATGGCTAAGGGCAAACACGGCAAGGAATCCGATGTGGATGTGGCCTTTCTGGCGGAACGGGCGTTGAGCCTGGAGGAAAAAGTTCAAATCGGGGAGGAAATTGCAAACCGGTTAGGAGTTTCTGCCGATTTGATCGATTTAGTGGACTTACGCGTCGCACCTCCGCTTTTGCAACACGAGGTCGCGACGAAGGGCAAGCTGCTCTTTGGCAGCAACGACGATTTTTTGCGCTTTAAAGTCCTGGCCTGGAAGCGCTATCTAAACACGGCAAAGTTCCGCTTACGACGAGAACAAGCGCTGGAAAAACAACTGGCCGGATGACATGCCAAAAGAGATCATTTTCAAGAAATTGGAGCAGATCAAGTCTTTGCTGGCAGAACTGGAACGTCTTTTGAAAAAGCCGTACCGGCAATTCAGCGGCGATTTGACGATTCTGCGAGCGGCGGAAAGGAATTTTCAACTCGTTGTAGAACTGGCCTGCGACATCAATGCCACTTTGTTGATAGAAAAGACGGGGCGAACGCCGGACAGCTACCGGGAGTCTTTCAGCCAACTAGCGAAATTAAACATCTTTCCGGGAAAGACCTTGCGACTGCTGGCAAACAGCGCCCGACTGCGCAACATATTGACGCATGAATATGACTTTGAAGAAGACGACCGGAGATTTTACGACTCCGCCTCCCAGATGCTGCCAGCATATAAGGAATATTTGGCGAATATATTTCGATACGTAAATGAAACGTGAAATGCCTGCGAGCAGATTTAGGGTTTGGGGATTAGGATTTTGCGGCTATGTTCCACCCGAATCTCGCAGAAGTTGATTACCCACGCATTGGCAAAAAAGCACTTCGTTTCTTTCGTAACGCGTTCCAGTGTTTGAACAGCATGTCGGCCAGCAGAACCGCCGGGAATGCAGCGAGCGCCATCAGAGCGCCCGGTCGTCCGGGAGGCGATTGGCCCAGGAGAGAAGCGAGCGGGTTGAAATAGAGCAGCACCAGGAGGAATGTGAATTCGACGGCGACCGCGCAGACCAGGAAGCGATTGGTGTTCCATCCCAGTGCGCCGGGCCAGCGGGTGGCGCTGCGGCAGGCGAAGGCGTTCGCCATCTGGCCGACGACCACGGCGGAAAAGGCGGCTCCCGAGGCTGCGAAAAGCGCAGGACCCGTTGGAAAGCGGGCGCCGGGACGCCATCCCGCTGCAATCAATACGGCCAGGAACGCGGCCATTTCGACCACTGCCTCCATTGGTCCCAAGACCGCAAAGGCACGAAACAGGACGGAGCGATCCACCAAATGGCGCCCTCTCTTGGGTCCGTTGAGAATCGCCGGGCTGGGCGACTCCGAGCCCAGAGCCAGTGCGGGCAGAATGTCCGTGCCGATATCGAGAGCGAGCACTTGCAAGACGCCCAGCGCGAGTGGAAAATTCCCGCCGGAGAGGGCCCACAAAACGAAAGGAGTCAGTTCGGCGACGTTATCGGTCAGATGATAAGTGAGGAACCGGCGGATGTTGGCAAAGGTGGTCCGCCCCTGTTCAATGGCGGCGACGATGGTTGCGAAGTTATCGTCGAGAAGCACCAGGTCGGAGGCTTCGCGGGCCACATCGGTTCCGGAGCGGCCCATCGCGATGCCGATGGCCGCTTCCTGAAGCGCCGGAGCGTCGTTGACGCCGTCGCCCGTCATCGCGACGACGTGGCCCCGTGCTTGCAGGGCGCGCGCGATTCGCAGCTTGTCTTCCGGCGATACGCGGCTAACGACAATGCCGTCGCGGTCCATCAAAGCGCCGAGCATGGCTTCATCGGAGGGAAGCTCGCGGCCTTCGACGACGAGTTCCTCCGGGCCGAGCAGTCCGACGTCGCGCGCGATGGCGCGGGCGGTCGCTGGGTGATCGCCGGTCACCATCGCGACGCGAATCTCGGCTTTGCGGCAGGCGGCAATCGCCGCTGCAACGCCGATACGCGGAGGGTCTTTGACGCCCACGAGTCCGGCGAGTTCGAGTCCCGATTCGGCTTCCTCCGCGCTTGCCGATGGCGACAGATCGGTTGCCGCGCGCGAGGCGATGGCAATCACGCGCAGTCCGCGCGCGGCCATGCGGGTGGCCTCGGCATCTGGATTTAAGCCTTCGGGCGGATTCCAAGCTTCGCGCGTATTCGATCCTTCCCGAGCGAGGCAGAGGGGGAGAACCGCTTCCGACGCACCTTTGACCAGCAAGCGATTGCCCGCCACAACGGACATGCGCCGTCGCCTGGGATCGAATGGGAAGCGGCGCGTAACGGGATTGGAGCGCTCCTCGGCGGCCAGGTCGATCTGGAGCCGACGGGCCAGCACGTCGAGCGCGGCATCGAGCGGGTCTCCCTGAGCCATCCAGCGTCCGTCGCGCAGAGCCGCTCTTCCGGTCGAGCAGCGGACGGCGGTCAGAGCCAGCTCGCGAACGAACGGAAGAACGGGCGGGTCGGCATGAATCTCGCCCGATGGCTCATAGCCGTTCCCTCCGATGGCGGCCGCGCCCGATGGCGTCCACACTTCCACCACCGACATTTCGTTCAGCGTCAGGGTTCCGGTCTTGTCGGTGCAAATGAATGTGGTGGAACCGAGCGTCTCGACGGATTCGAGGCGCCGGACCAGCGCGTGTCGCGCCGCCATCCGGTGTGCGCCGGAGGCCAGCGACAAAGTTACGGTCGGCAGCAAGCCCTCGGGCACCAGCGCCACCATAACGCCGATGGCGAACAGCAGCGCGGCGTTGAACGAGATGCCCACGAGCATTGCGATTGCGAGAAACACCACTCCGACCGTGATCGCAATCCAGGCAATGACGCGCACAACACGGTCGATCTCCAGGGCCAGCGGACTGGGAGGACGGCGCCCTGCGCGGGCCAATTGCGCGATGTCGGCGAGCCGCGTGCCCATTCCCGTCGCCGTCACTACGCCGGTCGCTTCTCCCTCGACGACAAAGGTTCCGGCAAATAAGGACTCACCGGCTCGCGGCGACGCGGGGACGCTTTCTCCTGTGAAGGTCGAGGTGTCGACGGAGAGGGCGTGGGCTTCCTCCAGAGAGAGGTCCGCGGAGATGCGGTCGCCGGCGTGGAGTAGCACGAGGTCGCCGGGGACCAGTTCCGCGGCGTCCACTTCCGCGGGCGAGCCGTCCCGCACGACGAGGGCCTTGCGGGGAAGCAGGTCCCGCAACTTCTCGCTGGCCCGCTCGGCGCGATATTCCTGGACGAAGGCGAACACGCCGTTGATGAGGATCACGACAAAGATGGCGATTCCCAATTGCGCCATGCCCGCGAGCATAGCGAGCGCGCCGGCGATCCAGAGCATGATTGCGAAGAAGTGAAAAAATTGAAGGAAGAGAATTTGCCAGAGAGCCGGCGGGCGCTTGGCCGGCAGAAGATTGGGTCCATTTCGCGCGAGCCGCAGCGCGGCCTCCGCGGAAGTCAGACCGCGCGAGGAAGGCGGAGCGCCAACTTCAGTCTCGCGCAATTGAGGCTCGCGGGTCGTATCAGATCCTCCCCGAGAGAAACGTCGAAACGGATGGCCGCTATGATCTTTCCGGTGAAGGCGTGCAACTCGGCGAGCCGGACGATCCTTCGAATTTCTGAACTCGCACGGCTGTCAGTTTATATTCCGGGGTCTTTGTCACGGAATCCCGGTGGGGGCCGGTGACATGATTCAGGAAGACTCTGGCCGTGTGGAACGTAGCAAAGAGTTCTCCGCGCCGGACCGAGTCGCCAATCTTCACGGGAAGCGCGGCCTCGCCATACCGGCTGCGGACGCGGACTCGCTCGCCCTCCCGCAATCGGAGACGCGAGGCATCCTCGAGTGATATCTCCAAAAAATCGCCGGGCCACAGCTCGGCGTTGGGCGTGCGCAGCGTCATGGTGCCGGCGTTGAATTGATACGCCGTCCTGCCGGTGTTGAGCAGGAACGGGAATTCGTCGCTGGTCCGCTCCGGGCTGGGGTGGTATTCGACGCGGCGCATCGCAAAGCGTTTCGCGGAGGGTGAGCTGGTGTGCAACACCTGGGTGCCGGGATGATCTTCCGCGGGGCAGGGCCATTGCAGGCCGGCGCGTTCCAGCCGCGCATACGAAATGCCCGCGCCCGCTTTCCAGACCGTCCGAATCTCGTTCCATATCTCCTCGGGAGATTGGTATCGAAACATCTCGCCCCGGCCCATGGCCCGCGCCACGAGACACAGAATCTCCCAATCGCTCTTAGCCTGTCCCGGAGGCTCGACGACCTTCCGGACGCGTTGGATGCGGCGCTCCGCGTTCATGAACGTTCCGTCTTTTTCGAACGGCGAAGCGGCCGGGAGAAACACCGAGCCAAGCTCCCGCGCGGTTTCATTCAGGAACATGTCCTGGACAATCACGAAGTCCATCGACCATAGCGCTTCGCGAGTAACTTGCGCGTTGGGATTGGTCAGGAAGACGTCGTAGCCGATCGCCCACAGGGCTTTGAACTTTCCTTCCTGCGCGGCGTCGAGCATCTCCATCAGGTTCAAACCCGGAGTCGCCGGCAGAGGGTGCCGCCAGACGCTTTCCACCAAGTCTTTGCCGTCCTTGATGGACACTCCGCCGGTGAGGCTCTTGGGCTCGCAGCCCATGTGGGCGGAGCCCTGGACGTTGTTCTGGCCGCGCAGCGGATTGATTCCCGCGCCGCGCTTGCCGAGGTTTCCGGTGAGCAGCGCGAGGTTCACGAGCAGCATGACGCCCTCGGTCCCCTGAACGTGCTCGGTCATTCCAAGGCCGTGAACCATGAGCGAAGGCTTTTCAGTGGCGTAGAGGCGGGCGGCCTTCCGGATCGCCGCTGCCTCGACTCCGCAGATTGGAGCGACTTTCTCGGGCGCAAAATCTCTTACGAAACTCCGGAACTCCTCCCACTCCGCCACCCGATCATGGATGAAGGCGCGGTCGCAGAGTTCCTCCTCCACGATGGTATAAGCCATCGCGTTCAGCAGCGGAACGTTGGTTCCGGGCCGCAATTGCAGGTGGCAATCGGCGTAATTCGCCAGCTCAATCCGGCGCGGGTCGATCACGATCAGGTGCGCGCCCTGCAAGACCGCCTGTTTGATGCGGGCGCCCACGATGGGATGGTTGCTGGTGGTATTCGAGCCGACGACCAGAATGGTGTGCGCCAGCTCGATATCGTCGAAGGAGTTGGTGGCGGCTCCGGTGCCCAGCGTGGCTTTCATGGCGGCTGCGGTGGGCGCGTGGCAGACCCGGGCGCAACAATCCACATTATTGGTTCCGAGCACGAGGCGGGCGAATTTCTGCGCCAGATAATTCTCTTCATTGGTGGCCCGCGCCGAGCCCAAAACTCCGACGCTCTCCGGGCCGTTCTGCTCGATGGTTTCCCGCAGGGCTTCGGCCACGAACCGGATGGCATAATCCCAGGAGACTGGGTGCCATTCGCCGTTTCGCCGCACCATTGGCTCGGTGATTCGGTCCGGCGCGCGGTTAAATCCGAAGGCGTAACGCCCTTTGACGCAGAGGTGTCCGCGACTCACCGGAGCATCGAGCGACGGCTGAATCTGGACGATGCGTCCGTCGCGGGTTCCGGCGTTCATCTCGCATCCGGTTCCGCAATAGGGACAGGTTGTGCGGGTCCATGCGGTCGGGATGCCGCGCGCGATCACGCTCTTATCTTCGAGCGCTCCCGTGGGACAGGAATCGACGCAAGCGCCGCAGCTTACGCAGGAACTCGCGAGCAGCGTCGAGCCGGAGTCGGCGAGAATTCGCGTGGCGTCTCCCCGATTCCAGATTTTCCAGACGAACTGTCCTTGCAGCTCTTCGCAGATGCGGACGCAGCGATAACACAGAATGCACTGCGACATGTCCACTTGAATGTATGGATGGGAGGCGTCTATGCCGCTGGTCGTACCGTTGCCATTGCCGTGGTCGTTGTGGCATTCCCGCTCCAAGCCGTAGGCTTTCAGCCAGCGGTGGAAGGGCTTGCCGGGAAACCGTTCCACGGCGTCCGACGGATAGGCCCGCGCCAGAAGCGTGAGCTGCGTCCGGCGAAGTTCTTCGATAGCGGCGGTGTGAGTTTCAATCTCCATGCCATCGGCGATGGGAGTATTGCAGGCCGTGAGGGGCCGCTCATGCCCTTTGACCTCGATAATGCACAAGCGGCAGCCGCCGTAGGGTTTCAGGCGGTCGTCATGACAGAGCGTGGGGACTTCGACGTTCAGGAGGCGCAACGCATCGAGGACGGTGGAGCCTTCCTCGCAACTGCACGGTTTTCCGTTGATGATCACGCCCGGCATGAGGCAAGCTCCTTCGAGTAGTGGCGCACGGCGCTTTCGGCCAGCTCGGCGAGGCCGGTTCCCAGTCCGCAAAAGCTGGTGAGAGCCAGGGCCGAAACGACGCGGTGGAACTCCTCGATCTCTTCCGGACTCCTCTGCGGGCGCGCGAAAATTTGTTCCACGCGGCGCGAGCCCAGGCGGCAGGGAGTGCATTTGCCGCACGATTCGTAAGCGCCGAAATCGAAGACGTGATGGATCAGATCCGGAATGCGGGTGTTGTCGTCAAAGGCCACGATGCCGCCGTGGCCGACGCTGGCGCCGATGGCGTGCAGCTCTTCGAATCCAAAGGGCAGGTCGAGCAGCCGTGGGGGAAGGATTCCCGCGAGAGGTCCTCCGATGATGAGGCCCTTCGGCGGGCCCGTCTTCAAGCCGCCGCCCAGGTCTTCTACGATGCGGCGAAGCGGCATTCCGAACTCGATTTCATAGAGGCCGGGACGGCGGAAGAGCGAGTTGAGCGAGACGAGCTTGTTGCCTCTGCTTCTCGAAAAACCGAGTCGGTGATAGGCGCCGCCTCCTTGGAGGACGATCCAGGGAATGTTGTAGAGCGTCTCGACGTTGTTGATGAGAGTCGGCTTGCCGTAGAGGCCGTCGCTGGTGGCGTAGGGAGGGCGCTGTCTCGGTTCGGGACGCTTGCCTTCGATCGAATTCAACAGCGCCGTCTCTTCGCCGCAAACATAACTTCCGCGCCCGATCACCAGCTCCAGCTCAAACGAAAATCGGCTGTCGAGAATCCGCTCGCCGAGCAGGTGTTGCGTCCGAGCCTCCTCGATGGCGCGCTCCAAGCTCACTGCCGCCTGAGGATACTCCTTGCGGAGATAGATGAAGCCTTTGGACGCGCCGACCGTATAACCCGCAATCAGCATCGCTTCGATCAGGCAGTGCGGGTCTTCCTCGAGAAGGAAGCGTTCCATGTAGGCGCCGGGATCTCCCTCGTCGGCATTGGCGATGACGTACTTTGGGGAGGCGCTTTCCTGGGAGACCTTCATCCATTTTTCGCCCGTGGGAAACCCGGCCCCGCCGCGGCCCCGCAGTCCGGATTCAAACACGGCCTCAAGCAGTTCTTCCGGCGCTTGGGTCAAGGACCGCGCGATGGCCCGGTATCCGCCCTTTTGGGAGTACTCGGCGAAATTTCGCGCGCCTCCGTCAATCATACGGCTCAGCAGGATTGTCTCGCGAGCGTGGGACTCGATCCGGGGACGCTCCTCGCGGTCGCTCGAAGCGGGGGCGAGATAGCATTTCCCGAGGCAATAAACGCGCTCGGATTGCGAAGCGGCCCACTGCCAAAGATCGGGGTTGAGATGCCTGGCGACAAAACAAGCCGTTCCCTGGCAGGCTGTCACTGGAGGCGCATCCCCGGAAAGAGAGGCCGGGGAAAGATGGTAGAAGGAGTCGGAGGGGAAGCGGCCAGCGCTCTTAGTAGTGTTGGGAGTCGGCATGGGCGCCCTTTCTGAATGAGACGGAAGTTGTCTCATAAATGTGCGACAGGACGCAACGGGCAAAGAGGAAAAAACCCTCAGGGGCTGAACCCTATTTTTTGGCTTTCTTGCGGCACGGTTGAAACCGTGCCCTTGCGTTTGCCACAAAAAGTCCGTTTATGAGACAGGCCCTACGGTTTACGGCGAGAGGTTTTCACCGGCCTCCCGGTTCGGGGTTTCCAGGAGGCGCTCAACTCTTGGCCGGCAGTCGAACGATCTGGACCGAACAGGGGGCATGGCGCGCGACGTACTCGGAGACGCTTCCGAGCAGGAAACGATCGAGGCCCTTGCGTCCATGGGAGCCGATGACGATGAGATCGGCGTGCCACTCGGTCGCGATGTCGATGATCTCCGTCCGGACGTCGCCTTCGAAAAGAGCGGTGTCGGCGGCAAATCCGGCGACCTGCAACTTCTTGGCTGCGCCCGCGAGAAACTCTTGCGCCTTCCGCAACTGCTCTTTGCGCAGGTCGGCCAATTCGGGCGTGGGAACATACTCGGACGCCATCTCCGGCGGGAAGAGGAAGGTGATGGGCTCGGTCACATGGACCAGCCGAACCTGGGTACCCTCGGGGCGGCTCTGGGCGATCACCAACTGGAGGGCGGCTTCGGAAAACTTCGAATCGTCGATAGCCAAGAGAATTTTCATATCGGCCACCTCCTGGGAAACTTTCGCTCGCGCCAGCGGGTGGAGTGAAACGAATCCTCAATTTGAAATTGCAACTACCTTACCAGAAGCGGAGTGCGAGGAACAAGCTTGCCCTCAATGGTTTCGCCATGGAAGGGAAGGGATGACGTGGAGAATTAGTGCGAAAAGCCGCTTGGATTGAGTGAAAATCCATTGCCCGCAGGCCTTTTGGCCCCGTCAGGCTTCGCTGTGCCAGGGCGAAAAAATCGGGTAAGCTGGTGAGTTCGGCCAAGACAACGGACCTTGAGTATGAGAGAAGAATAAAATATGGAAGCCAAGCGGGAAAAAATCCTGCGAGCCGCGCGACGCGTGGTCATCAAGCTCGGAACCAGCACGGTAACGGGGGACAAAGGAGACGTCTGCGCCGAGCGCGTAGAGCCTCTGGTGCGGTCGATTGCGGAGTTGATCCAGGGCGGCCGGCAGGTTGTGATGGTGTCGTCGGGCGCGGTGGGACTGGGGCGGGCGTGG
>Ga0209726_10002255_pt1 | contig 29022 bp, 16 predicted proteins | sample Subgrocontami54m_FD_187453 | JGI IMG/M metagenome (GOLD analysis project Ga0209726, IMG submission 187453) | Subsurface groundwater microbial communities from S. Glens Falls, New York, USA - GMW46 contaminated, 5.4 m (SPAdes) (version 3) | ecosystem: Environmental > Aquatic > Deep subsurface >... | reverse complement strand
AAGGGCGTGATCCTGCGGTCGCACGCCCTTACGGGCGTGATCCACCGCGCGCTTACGCGCGCGACTCCAAGTCGAGCTGGTTGGTGTATCCCGGGAAACTTAGTGGACGCTACTTAGGGAGATCGACGGGGTTGGCGCCGACGGGCTCTCGGGGCGTCTTTCTGCATGAGAAGCATCACCGCGCGGTAGCCGGCCCGTTCGTAGAAGCGGACCGCTCCCCGATTGAACGCGTGGACGCCGAGCTGCACGGCCGTCAGTTTCTCCTCTCGCGCCCAGCCCTCGACGGCGCGAAGCAGCGCTCGTCCGATTCCCCGCCGACGGACCCGTCGGTCTACGACGATGGCCGCCACGCACGCCCACGGGGGGCACACCAGGTCTCCCGGCGCCGTCTCGCGCGTTGCGTGCACATACCCCACGACCCAACCCCGCACCTCCGCAACCAGAAGCAGGTGATCGGCCGCCCCCAGGACTCCCTTGTAGAACCGCCGCGTCTGGCCCATCTGGTTTCCCCGCGCAGCCTCCCCGGCACCCGCAACCAGCATGCGATTGTACTGCGCGTCGAGGGCACACAGCGCGGACACATCTCCGGCCGCGGCGGGCCGCACATCCTCCTTCATGACCGGGGCTGTCTTCATTGAGTCCATGGTAGCTGCCGCCAGGTGGCAGGCTGTCGGTACAGCTTCTCCGAATCGATGCCTGCGATGCGCGTCAGCGCTCGTGGTCGGACGGGGTTCGGTAGAGCGAGACGAGGCGCGAAATGAGCACCGCGATGAATAAGATCCCCACGAGGGCCTCGAGGACCGAGAGCGACCGCGCGTGGCGCGTCGCGGGCGTGATGTCGCCATAGCCGACCGTCAGCAGCGTGACAAAGCTGTAGTAGAGCAGGTCCGTCCAGTCCGGCGTCCCCTGCCCCGCTGGCACGGTCGCCAGGTGGAACGCGTTCGGCTGGAATGCGACGAGCAGGCCGTAGAAGAGGCTCCACGTCATCCCGATCAGCAGGTAGACGCACACCGCGCCGGAGATCGTGTCCTTGGTCACCACCCTCGTCTCCAGCGTGGAGCGGAGCAGCAGCCACGTCGTGTACAGGTGGAACGGCAGGAGGTGGAAGGACCCGTAGCGGTCCAGGACGAGAAAGTTGACGCCGAAGGCGTAGATGACGCTCTCGACGAGCCCGGGCAGGCCCAGGGCAAGCGCCAGGATCCAGTGGGAGCGCCGGTCGCTCACCGCGTAGACGGAGGCGAGCATGACGAGCGAGTAGAAGATCCCGAGGATCCCCTCCGTGGCGTGGTGCCCCTCGACGTACGGCACGAGCAGGATGAAGAGGAGGAGGGACACGAGGAGGAAGACCGAGCGTCCCTTCATCCGCTCCGCTGAGGCTGTGGGTGTGTTGGTGGCCGCGTCCATGCGGCGGAAGCGTACTCGCGGAGGGGCCCGAATGCAACCGCCGCAGCGCCCAGCCGCCTTCACTTCCGCTTGGGGAGCCTCTTCTCGAAGCAGTCGAGGGCCTTGCTGATGTTCTTCGGGTTCCGATGGAACCCGCCGTGGTTGCCCTCCGGGTCCTCGATCGCGAGGTCGACCGTCCCGCCCTGCTTGCGAACCCACTCCGCCGCGGCGCGCATCCCATTGTAGCCGTCACGGTCCGGGTTGGTGTCCTTCGCCCCCGCGTAGGTGACCCAGTGCGTCCCCGTCAGCGGCTTCTCCCCGTACTCCCCATCCTCGATCGCCACGTTCGAAGGGAAGTCCATGGCAGCCCTGCCGGAGTTCGCTATGAAGAGCGCGAAGTAGCGATTTCCGCTGTGCGTATCGGAGGCCGCCACGGCGTACGAGTTCGCTGAACCGCGGCTGAAGCCGTGGAAGACGGCCGTGCCGGGCTTCACTCCCTCCTTCTCGAAGACCTCGTCGACGACCGCGTAGACCTCGTCTGGGGAGAGGTAGTCCTGGAAGCGCTCCCCCTTGCCGAGCCACCACTGGATTGCGAGGATCCCGAAGCCCCGCTCCTTCGCCTCGGGATGCCACAGGAAGAACTCGTCGAACGCCCAGCTCGCGTGGCCGTGGATCGTGGCGATGATGGGCGGCGGGCCCTTCTTTCCGGACTCGGGGAGCCAGAGGACATAGAAGCTCTTTCCGTCGGAGGTCGGAAGGACCTTCGCGCCCTGCTCGAGCGCAAATTGGTAGCGCCGCTCGTCCGCCTTCCTCGCCTGGTCGACGAGCGGATGAACCGCGGGGTCGTCGGCCCAGCAGGAGAGGCAGGCCGCCGCCGCGAATGGCATCGCCAGGACCCATGCGTATCGGTTTGTCACGGTTGATCCCCTCATGCGGCCGGCCTCGTGATTCGTCGATTCGCCGGCACCGATGGATAGTACGGCCAGCGGACTGGTTTGGTATGCGGACGCTGGCGCTGGTGCATGACTACCTGACCGGCCAGGTCTCGCCATTCCCCAGGCGATAGGCCGAGTCTCCCACGCGGAGCCAGCCCATCAGGGCGTAGCCCACCGTCATGTCGTCGAGGACGCCCACCTGCCCGCCATCGGAGTAGGGAGCGATGCCCACGAGCATCTCCGCCCGCCCGTCCCCGTCCACGTCGCGCGCCGAGGGGCGCGTGGCGCCCGAGGCCGAGTTGTAGGCCGTCCAGGGGAGCCGCACCCACCCCACCGCAGCCCAACCGCCCGTCCCGTCGCGACGCACGTGCATCCGACCGCCGCTCGCGGGGTAGGCCCCCAGGCCCACCACGATCTCGGGACGGCCATTCCCGTCGAGGTCGCCGATGCAGGGGCGAGTCGAGCCCTCCGCCGCGTTGTAGGCCGCCCACGGGACCCGGATCCACCTCTCGAAGGGAGGCGTCCTGAGCGGGTCCAGCACCGCGCAGTACCCGCCGGCCACGGGGTAGCGGTCCAACCCCGCCACCACCTCCGCCAGCCCATCCCCGTCCACGTCCCCCACGGCCGGGAACGCCGCTCCGCTCGCCGCGTCGTAGGCTGCCCACGGGACCCGCACCCACCGACGGAACGCGTACGCCTCGTTCGCGGACCCGAACACGGCGATCTGCCCGTTCGCCCCGGGCCCCAGTCCAATCGCCATTTCCGCCTGACCGTCGCCATCCACGTCGCCGAGCGAAGGGTACGTCTCGCCGTTCACCCCGTTGTACGCCGCGTACGGGGCTCTCACCCACCTCAGGAGCGCGAAGCCCGCCTGCTCATCGTCGAGCAACGCTACGAACCCTCCCCGCGTCGGATAGCGGCCGATCCCGATCGCGTACTCCTCCCGCCCATCCCCGTCCACGTCCCCCGCCGCCGGGCGACACTCCCCCACCGCCGTGTTGTAGACCCCCCACGGCAGGCCGATCGCCGCCCCCGGAACGAACGCCGTCCCGTCCCACCTGAACGAGGCCATCTGCCCCCGCGCGGACGGATGCGCCCCCAGCCCGACGCGGATCGGCGCTCCCGCGCGCGGGGGATTCGGCGGTAGCGGCGCGCTCCCCTGCGCCATCACCCACAAGTACGGGATCCCCTCCCGCGTCTCGCGCGACCAGATCTTCTCGTCGCTGTTCGGGAACTCCGCGCTGGCCCAGCCCCACGAGTCGAAGCGGTCACGATCGCGCGTCGGACGGTCCGGCCATGTCGGAGAGTACTCGGGATAGAACACCCCGTCCGCCCACAGGCGGTGCGCCCGCGCCATGTACCCCGCGTTCCCGTCGGTCCACCCGACATAGGCGTAGATGCTCGCCGCGAAGCCGTTGTTGATCGTGTCGTAGCTCTCCGGGTTCGCCGGGTAGTCCCAGTCGTCCGCGATCACCGCCGGGAGGTAGGTGGTCCCGCTGCCCTGCGCGTCCACAACGTCGGCGTCGTACGATGCGCGGATCGCGCCGCGGAGAATCTCCATCGCCTGCGTCCGCAGCGCCTCGTTCGCCGAGGCCTGATGGAAGCGGATCAACGGCTCGCAGCCGTAGTGGCTCATGAGAGACCTGCCGAGAGGCCGCGGGTTCTCGTCCTCGAGGTGGCCCCACTGCTGGTACTTGTACAGAAGGCACCGCACGATGTCCTCGCACCCCTGCATCCAGCGGGGGTCGCCGGTCATCGCGTAGACCTCCAGCCAGTTCTCCAGTGTCCAGGTCATGTGCCGCGTCTCCCGAAGCGGCGACCAGTCGTTCAGGTCGAACGACGCGGGCTGCGTGATGTCGAAGGCGTCGTGGAAGTACCTCCAGAGGGCCTCCGCGTTGAACAGCGCCGCATCGCGCGCCGCCGCATCCCCCGTGAGCCAGTGGTAGAGAACCAGGCGCCGGATCCAGTTGTGGCTCGGCGCAGGGCGGTACCAGTCCGGGGAGATCCCGTGGCCCGTCTTCTCGTAGAAGGAGATCGACGCCACGTACGGGTTCGGGTCGACCCCCCAGATCTGCCCGAACTCCGTCGCCTGCCTCACGTGGGCCTCCGCGACGTCCCACATCGCGCGATCGCCGAGCCTCAGGAAGTGCGTGAGGAGGAAGCCGGGCATGTCGTAGTGGTTCGAGCTGTACCCGTCACCCCAGCACGCGTCGCCGAAGTTCGCCCAGCCGTACCAGTCGGCATACGCGCCGGGACTGACGAAGCGCCGCTCCTTAGCCTCGACGATCGTGTTCACCCGGCCCGCCCGCTCCGCATCCGCAGGCGCCGCCCCGACCCGCATCCGCATCAGGTCGTTGTAGCGACCGTACGCCGCGTTCATCCGCGCGTCGTCCCCGGTCCCCGCGATCGTCAGGTCGCCTGGATCGGTCATCCCGAGGGCCTGGGTATCGAAGACCCACCTCGCGGGGCTCCGCGGCACGATCGGGGAGGCCAGCCGCGCCGCCTGCCCCGCCGCATCGGTGGAGGCCCCGGCCCCGAACGAAAGGAGCATCTCGTGCGATTTGTGGCGGCCGCCCTCGAAGAGGTAGGTCGTCCCGCCAGGCGGCCAGGAGCCCTCCGCGGGCCATAGCTCGACTCCGAGGCGCGCGCGGTCCGCGCGGAGGGCCTTCTCGTAGTTCTGCCAGAACCAGCGGAGGGATGCCGAGACGCTCCCGGCGCCGTCGGAGACCTCCATCCAGCCGCCATGCCGCCCGCCGGCGGCGACGCTTGCCCCGTTTCGCGTGACGCCGTAGAAGAAGTTCTGCGACTCGTCGTCGACGACGTTCACCTGGTGCCCCTGGTAGGCCCGCCAGAGGTCCGCACCGGTGCCGCTCGCCTGGTAGCCGTCCGTTCGGAGCGTCCTCGCGTCCGCGAGGGCGAGCGGGAGGTCGAGGCGGACCGCGTCGAAGCGCAACAGCGCCTGCTCGTTCGGGCTGCCGTTGTAGTCGCCGAACACCCCGTTGTTCTGGAGCTCCGTGCGGGCGCGGACGTCCGACTTGCCCGCGCAGAAGGTCAGCCTCGTCACGACATGGACCTCTCCCGGGTGGAGGCGCACGCCCGACGCCGTAGCGAGGTCGCACTCGATACGGACCACGAGGCGGAGCGGCCCCGACTCCTCCAGGACGACCGTGCACGGGGCGTTCGAGGTGCGGTAGACGGCGCCGTCTCCGTCCACGAGCGTGACGCCCGAGTTGGCGCGGGTGGCCGTCGTGTCCTCGAGGACCACGCGTCCGCCGACCAGCACCCGGTCGAGGATCGCGCCGCGGTTCAGCGGGATGCGCGCATCGATCGCGCCGGTGCGGACGACCCAGGCGGCGGGGTCCGAGGTGTCGAGCGTGAGCCCCTGCGGGCCCGCGTTGCCGGAGCCGGTGTCGCGGAGCGTGTAGACGCGCGAGCCGCCCGCGGGGAGCGTGGCCTGAAAGTCGACCAGGACCCAGCGGATGGGGCGCGTCGTGTCCGTGGCGGAGCCGTCCCAGCGGGAGAGGACGCGGAACTGCGCGGGGACCGCAACGCTTCCGTCGAACAACCCCAGCCGATCGATCGAGAGGACCCCCGGCTGGCGTGACAGCGGGACGCCGACCGTGACGGGCTCCGCGACGCGCGAGACGCCGGAGGACTCCGGGACGGTGAGCGGGACCGAGAGGCCCTGGGCGAACGAGAGTGCCGGAATGGCCAGGCCGGCCAACAGGATGTGAAGGCAGCGCATGTTCATCCTCACTTGGCGAGCGTGGCAGCCATGAGACTGAGACCGGAGAGGGCTGCGGGCTTTTTGGGAAAATTGCGCGACGGGGTGATAGGATCAGGGGCGTTCGAGTACGAGCACGAGTACGAGTACGAGCACGAGCACGAGCACGAGTACGATTGCGAGAGGCCTGGAGACATGGACGAGAGTGATACCAAGATGCTCCGCGGGGGAGGCGCGTTCCCCCAGACGAGTTGGAGCCTGATCCGCCTCGCGAAGAACCCCGACGCGCCGGCGTTCCACGCGAGCCTCGAGGCCCTCATGAAGAAGTACTGGGGCCCCGTGTTCGTCTTCGTCCGCCGCCAGTGGGCCCGAGAGACCGAGGAGGCCAAGGACCTGACCCAGGCGTTCTTCCTCGCATTCCTCGAGAAGGACTTCCTCGGCTCCGTAGAGGCCGAAAAAGGGCGATTCCGCAGCTTCGTCCGCGCCGCCCTGACGCACTTCCTGACGAAGCAAAAGCGCGACGCCCGCGCCCTGAAGCGCAGGCCGCCCGGCGGGCTCCTCTCGCTCGAGGCGGAGTGGGAGCGTGGGAAGGTGATCGACCCGCCGGACCGCCCGGGCGTCGACCCCGACGAGGAATTCCGCGACGCCTGGCGGCGCGCTATCCTGGAGGCCGCGCTCGTACGCCTCCGCGTCCGCGCAGAGGAGTCGGCGAAGGAGGTCTGCGTCGAGCTGATGGTCGCCTACGACCTCGACTACACCGAGGGTAAGCGTCCGGCGTACGAGGAGCTGGCGCAGCGCTTCTCGCTCACCATCCACCAGGTGACGAACGGCCTCCATTGGGCGCGCAAGGAGTTCAAGGTGTTCGTCCTGAGGGAGATCGAGGACCAGGTCGCGACCCGCGCCGACCTCCGCGAGGAGGCCCGCGAGCTGTTCGGGATGCAAATCGAGTAGCCCGGATGGACGCGACCGCCGAACTCGTCAAGGCCCTCCAACTCGCCACGCAGCTTGGCGCGGTCGGCGTCGAGGCGGCGGCCGCGGCACGGTCCGCCATCGAAGAGGGCCGCCTCCCCGCACGCGCCAACGCCGTCGCGGAGGCGCTGGGGCTCCCCGTCGAGGCCTTCGAGGCATTCCTGACGCTCGCCCGCACGCTCCCGTCCACCGAGGCCGACGATGCGGGCGACGGCCTGCTCGGGCAGCTCCGCGACCTGCGCGGCCGCGGCCCCGCCCTCCCGCCCGTCGAAGGCGTCACGAAGACCGCGGGGAGGGAGTCCCAGGTCACCATCGGCGTCCCCGAGGAGGTCCAGCTCGCCCTCTCCGCGCCGCAGAACCGCGTGGGGCGCTACGTCATCCTCTCCCCCATCGGCCACGGCGGGATGGGGGTGGTCTACCGCGCGTGGGACCCCTCGCTCGCGCGGATCGTGGCGCTCAAGATGCTTCGAGGCGAGCCGGACCGCGTGCTCCGCGAGCGATTCCTCCGCGAGGGGCGCGCCGCGGCGGGGCTCCGTCACCCCGGAATCGTCGCGGTGCACGACGTGGGCGAGGAGGGGGGGCTCCCGTACCTCGCGATGGACCTGCTCTCGGGGCGAACCCTCTCCGACGCGGTCGCCGCGCTGCCGGCAGGCTCCGTGCGCGAGGCGGTCGCGCTCGTCCGCGACGTCGCCGAGGCAGTCGGCCACGCGCACGCCCACGGGATCGTCCACCGGGACCTGAAGCCCGAGAACGTCCTGCTCGACGCCGGCGGCCGCCCCGTCGTGACCGACTTCGGCCTCGCGAAGGAGCTGAAGCGTGACGACGCGCCCCTCACGCAGACGGGGGCCGTGCTCGGCACGCCGAAGTACATGTCGCCCGAACAGGCGGGCGGGACGGGCGAGGTCGGCCCCGCCGGCGACGTGTTCTCCCTCGGCGTGATGCTCTACGAGACGCTCACGGGGGCGAACCCGTTCGAGGCCTCCACGATCCCGGCCATCCTCGCGCGGGTGATCGAGGCAAACCCGCTGCCGCCGCGGAGGATCGCAGGCCGGGTTCCGGTCGACCTGGAGAGCGTCTGCCTGCGTGCGCTCGAGAAGACAGCCTCGCGGCGCTACGCGGACGCGAAGGCGCTCGCGGCCGACCTGACGCGCTGGATCTCCGGCGACCCGGTGGAGGCGAGGCCGATCACCTGGTCACGCCAAGCCGTGCGTTTCGTGCGGAGGCACCGGGGCGTGACGCTGATCGCGGCCGCGGCCGTCGCGGCGGCCGTGACGCTTTTCGCCGTCGGGGCCTGGAAGCAGGCGCGCGTGGAGACGGGACTCGCGGAGGCGCTCATGCGCGCCCGCCAGGCGGTCTACGAGGCGCGCCAGGCCCGCCGCGTGGCGAACCACGCCCGACTGCGGTCCGCGGCCGCGACGGCGGAGCGGGAGGCCGGCGTCGCGATCTCGCTCGACCCCGGGTCTGCCGCGGCCCACCTCGAGCGCGGGCGGATGAAGGCGTTCCTCGGCGCCCTCGAGGAGGCCCGCGCGGACCTGGACCGCGCGGTCGCGCTGGACCCCTCCGCTGCCGCCGCGCGCATCGAGCGGGGCCGCGTGCTCGCGACGCTATACAGGCGCGGCGTCGAGCGCGCGAGCAGCGCCTTCGTCGTGGACCGGCGGATCGCCCCCTCGTCGGACGCGATCGAGGCGCTCGATCCGTCGCTGCGACCGCTCCGCGAGGCGGCCGAGGCGGACCTCTCGTCGGCGGAGGGGGCCTCCGGGTCCGAGGCCGAGCGCGAGCTGACGCGCGCGTACCTCGCGTTCGTGCGGCGGCGCTGGGACGAGGCGATCGCCGCGACGGACCGGGTGCTCTCCGTGGACCTCTCCGAGGAGGCCTGTTGGCTCCAGGGGCTCTCGCTCCTCGGGAAGGACATGCCGGCGGAGGCCCTTGCGCCGCTCGACCGCGCCGTGCAGGTGGGGGCTGGGTTCGGAGAGGCGTGGCTCGCGCGGGCCGAGGCGCACTTCCGGAACGGGGAGGCGAGGGGCGAGTCGTCGAAGGTCGACATCCGAGATTCGCTCGCAAGGTCGATCGCCGACGCGGAGCGGGCGCAGGAGGAGGGGGCCGATCCGGCGGTCGCGCGGCTCCGCATCGCGCAGGCCCTGTGGAAGTGGGGAGAGGAGAACCGCATCCGGGGCGAGCCATCGCAGGAGCTGTACCGGCGCGGGATCGACCTGTTGGAGGCCGACCCGGGCCGCTTCGGCGACGTGCCGTGCATCTACCTGCGCGGCGCCCTGTGGGACGGGCTCGCTTGCGCGCTCGGCAAGGAGCCCGAGAAGGGGGTGGAGGCGGCGCGGCGCGCGATCGCGCTCATCGAGCAGGTCTGGCGCCAGGACCCCTCGTACCGCGGCGTGCGCCTCCGCCTGGGGCACTCGCGGATCGACCTCGCCTTCCTCCTCGAGGCGGCCGGCGAGGACCCGAGGAGCGCGTACGAAGGGGCGATCGAGGCGTACACGCTGTCGATCGAAGACGGCGACGACGTATGGTCGCGGCTCTACCGCGGGAGCGCGGCCTGGAACCTCGCCTGGCGCGCGAGGAGGCGCGGGGAGGACGCCCGGGCTGGGCTGCTCGCGGCGATCGCGGATATCGACGCGATCCACAAGGCACAGCCGGACTTCGTCACGCAGGACGCCTGGGCCTGCTGGGCGCTCGTCGGATTGATCGACGCCGAGTCGGGGAAGGACGCGCTCCCCTCGATGGCGCGCGCGGAGGAGGAGGCGCGGAGGACGCTGCGGTCCGAGCCGTCCTTCCACCCGTTTCTGGGGCTTCACGGCGAGACGCTGCTCCTCCTTGCGCGGGCGGAGGAGCTTGCGGGACGGTCGACCGCCGCGACGTGGGAACGGGCCGCGGGGGAGCACCGCGCGGCGCTGGAGGGGGGCGTCGCGCTGGCGGATTCGATCCTCTCCGCCGCGCACGTCGAGTGCGGGCTGGCGCGGATCGACCGGGCCGCAGGGCGTCCATGGGCAGACAGGGCCGCGAGCGCCTTCCGAGCGCTTGCGAAGTGGCGCCCCTGCGACGGCGAGGGGATCTGGTGGCAGGGGGAGCCGTATCTCGCGATCCCGCTCGCGGAGACGCTCCTGGATGCCAGTGTCGCGCCGCCCGAGGGCTGGCTGGACCTCGCGCGCTTTCTGGCGTGCGCTCACACGCAGCACTCCTGGGCGAAGGGCGCGGATCGGTTGCTGGAGCTGGCCTTCGCTGCCCTGGGCCGCGCGCATCAGGCGGACGGCTTCGACGCGGCGGCCCTCGGCGAGGACAAGCTGCTTGCGCCGCTGCGCACCGACCCTCGCTGGGCCGAGCTGGCCAAACCGCCGAAGTAGGTCTCACCCGCGCGGCGCGCCTTGCCGCGGGACTGGCCACGACCGTAGAATTGACGCCCCATGGGGCAGGACACGCCGAACGACGACCGAAGGGACTCCGATCCGGCGCTCGACCGGACCGTGCGCCTGCCTTCGCAGGCCGACCGGACGATCTCGCACGGGCCGCCCTCGACGGCAGATTCCGAGCCGACGCTCCGCCCCGCCGCGCGCCCGAGCGAGCCTACGCTCCCCGATGGGGCCGCAGCCGCGCCGATCGGGGCCAGGCGGTTCGGGAAGTTCATCCTCCTCGAGGAGCTGGGGTCGGGCGGAATGGGGACCGTCTACCGGGCCCGGCAGACCGACCTCGACCGCGTGGTCGCCCTCAAGGTCCTCCACGGAGCCGCCGCGGCCGGCGCCTCGCTCATCGAGCGGTTCCAGCGCGAGGCCCGCGCCGCAGCGAGGCTCGATCACGCAGGGATCGTCAGGGTGTACGAGGTCGGCGAGGCGGACGGGGTCCACTTCTTCACGATGGAGCTCGTCGACGGGGAGAACCTCCTTTCGCGCGTGCGCCACGACAACCCGCCCCTTCAGGAGCGCGTCCGCTGGGTCCGCGACGCCGCCCGCGCCCTCCACTACGCGCACGAGAACGGCCTCGTCCACCGCGACGTGAAACCCCACAACATCCTCGTGACCGCCGGGGGCGACGTGAAGGTCGCCGACTTCGGTCTCGCCCGCGACGTCTCCGCAGGACGCGGCCTGACCGTCAGCGGCGAGGTCATGGGCACGCCCCAGTACATGGCCCCCGAGCAGGCCCGCGGCCTCTGGGACCAGGTCGGGCCGCGCGCCGACGTCTACTCGCTCGGCGCCACGCTCTACGAGCTGATCGCCGGCGCGCCCCCCGTCGAGGCCCCCGAGATCCTCCGCCTCCTCCAGAAGGTCGCCGCCGGGGACCTCGTCTCCCTCCGCTCCAGGGCCCCAAGTGTCCCGCGCGACCTCGAGACGATCGTCGTGAAGGCCCTCGATGCCGATCCCGCGCGCCGCTACACGAGCGCCGGTGCCCTGGCCGAGGACCTCGATCGCTTCCTCCGATTCGAGGCGATCCTCGCCCGCCCCGAGACCTGGCTCGAGCGCACCCTCCGCCGCGTGAAGAGGAACCGCCGTCGCCTCCTCGCTGCCCTCGGCGTCGTCGCCGCGGCCGCCGGCATCGTCGTGTTTCTCCAGGCCCAGGGACGGAAGACGGATGCGGGGCTCGCCGCGACGAAGCGGGAGCGTGAGAAGCTCGAGGCGATGGCCCTGTACAAGAATGCGACCGACCCCGCATGGGTATTTGCCCACGGCGGCGCGCAGGTCCAGCGACAGATCCTGGGAGAGGCGATCACACTCTCCCCGACGTTCGCGGAACCCTGCTACCGCCTTGGCCTGGTCCACGAATGGACCGGCGACGAGGCCGAGGCGATGCGCTGGTACCGCGAGGCGGTCCGGCGCTCCCCCGAGTTCATCCAGGCCCGCGCGCACATGGCGACCCTCGCGCTCATCGTCGCGCACGGCGGCGACGACTCCGACCCCTCGTGGCGCCAGGGGGCCAGGGAGCTTGCCAGCCTCGAGCTGGAGGCCCCCGATGACCCACAGGTCCGGCTCGTCCGCTGCCACATGGATGCGATCGGCTGGGAGGGCGCCACCCCCGATCCGGCGCGGGTAGTCAAGGAGGTCGAGGGGCTCGTCGAGCAGGTCCCCGACGCCCGCCTCCTCCTCGCCGGGCTTCGCGGGTTCTACTACCACCCCGTCCACCAGTTCGGATTCCCCGAATTCCGCGCCTACCGGGACCTTGGCGCCGCGCATGACCTCCTTGAGGCGCTCGTCACGGAGGACCCGCTCCACATCCAGGCCCGGATGTCGCTGGGCCTCATCCGGTACGAGCTGGGGGACCTCACCGGCGCCGAGCGGGACTTCCGCTTCGTGGCGACCCACGCCCCTTCCTGGGACGCGCCGCACTACTTCCTGGGACGCGCGCTCGCGAGCCAGCGCAGGCTCCCCGAGGCAATCGACTCGCTCGGATCGGCGATTCGCATCGATCCGGACCTCCGACACGTAAACTATCTCGGCATCGTGCTTGGCCTCGCCCAGCGATACGAAGAGGCCCTGCGCACATTCGACGATTCGCTGGCGAAGGACCCGGAAAACGGCGACGCGATCGCGCTCAAGGGGATGACGCTCTTCTGCCTCGGACGCGAGGCCGAGGCCGAGGCCGAAGTGCGCCGATACGTCTCCATGGAGCCCGAGTACGTCGCGACCCTCCGCGAGGTCGACGACGACCTGCGCCGCCCCGAGGTGCAGCTTGCCATCGGGATGGTGCGCAAGCACCTCCTCGAATTCCAGGACATCCTCTTTCTCGCGCCGAAGGAGAAGGAGCTGATCCGGACCTCCCTCGCGGCCATTCACGGGTTTCCGCGGTTCGAGGACATGATCGCGCGAATCCAGGAATCGAACTCCGTGCGCTACGAGCTTCAGGACCTCATCCTGAACGTCCCCCGGTACGAGCGTGAGATCCCGAAGATGGGCGAATTCCTGACCTGGCTCGGGAAGCGGCTCGGCTTCAGGGCCGACCTTCACCAGACGACTGTCCTGACCGAGTTCTGCGTGAAGGTCGCGCGGGACCAGGAGATCCTCCGGTGGACGAAACTGCTGACGGCGAGGGATTACCTCTGGAGGGCCGGGACCCGTTACCGCAATGGGGACATCGAGGGGGCGCGACGCGACCTGCAGGCGGCACTCGACCTGGAAGGGGGCAACGCGCGGGCCCACTACGGACTGGCCACGATCTTCGCGTTGGAGGGGGACGCGGCACGGTGCGCCGATGCGCTTTCCAAGGCGCGCCAGTCCGGGTGGTCGAATCTCGGGTGGATCGCGACTGATCCGGACTTCGCGAAGGTCCGCGACTCCGAGGACGTGAAGGCCGCCGTGCGGGGCGACTAGCGGCCCCAGCAGGCCGCCGTCGGCGGGCTTGTCCGCCCCGCCACGCGCGGCGTAGAATGACGCGCCATGAGCCAAGAGGCCCCCCGCCCCGCCACGCCCTCGCCTCCCCCTGCGACGCGGCCGGACGCGTCCTCGCAGGGGGGCGGCTCCTCCCCCACGCTGCCCGCGATCGGCGGGGACCGCCCCCCGAGCACGCAGATCCCGACGCTCGCGCCGGAGGCCCCGCCGCACCTCCGCACCGGCCCCCCGCCCGGGGATGAACGCGCCCCGCGCCGCCTCGGGAAGTTCGTCCTGCTCGAGGAGCTCGGCTCCGGGGGGATGGGGACCGTCTACAAGGCGTTCCAGACCGACCTGGAGCGAGTGGTCGCGCTCAAGGCCCTGCGCGGCTCCGTCGCCGCCGGCTCGTCCGTGCGGGAGCGCTTCCAGCGGGAGGCGCGGGCCGTCGCGCGGCTCACCCACCCGGGGATCGTGCGGGTGTTCGAGGTCGGGGAAACCGACGGGGTCCACTACTTCACGATGGAGTTCATCCAGGGGGAGGACCTCGTCACGCGCCTGCGCCACGGGACCGTGCCGCTCCAGGAGGCGGTGCGCTGGATCCGCGACGCGGCGCTCGCGGTCCACCACGCGCACGAGAACGGCCTCATCCACCGGGACATCAAGCCCGCGAACATCCTCGTCGACGCGACGGGCACGGTGAAGGTCGCCGACTTCGGCCTCGCGATGGACGCCACGGCGGACCGCCGCCTCACGCTCACCGGGGAGTGGATGGGGACGCCCCACTACATGTCGCCCGAGCAGGCGCGCGGCGACTGGAGCCAGGTCGGCCCCGCCTCGGACGTCTACTCGCTGGCCGCGACCCTCTACGACGTCGTCGCGGGGGTGCCTCCCGTCGACGCGACGGACGTCTACGGGATCCTGGAGCGCGTCACGCGCGGCCAGCTCACCCCGCTCAGAACGCGCGCCCCGCAGGCCCCGCGGGACCTCGAGACGATCTGCACGAAGGCCCTCGATCTCGACCCGAAGCGCAGGTACCCCTCGGCCCGGGAGTTTGCGGAGGACCTCGACCGCCTCCTGCGCCTGGAGGCCATCCAGGCCCGCCCGCTGACCTGGTGGGACCGGACGGCGCGGTCGCTCCGGCGGAACTGGCGACGAGCCGCGGCGATCACGGTCGCGCTCTGCCTCCTCGGGACGGCCGCCGGATTCGGCTACTCGGCCCTACGGCACAGGCTCGACACGGCCTCGCGCCTCGAGGGGGAGAGCGTACGGCGCAGCGAGGCGATGGAGATGTACCGGCGGGCGATGAACCCCGAGTACGTCGCCGCGAACGGCGGGATCGAGGCGCAGCTTGCGCTCCTTGCCGGCGCCGTGGACCACTGCCCGACGTTCGCGGACGGGCACTACCGCCTGGGCATCGTCTGCGAGGAGACGGGACGGGTCCAGGAGGCGTTCGAGCATTACGCGCGCGCGGTCGAGCTGGACCCGAGGTCCACGAGCGCGCGGGCGCGCCTCGCGATCCTCCGACTGCTCCGGGGGCCGTTCACGCAGATCAACCCGGAGTGGGACGCGGGCGTCCGCCTCCTCGCGGAGCTGGAGCGCGATGCGCCCGAGGACCCCTGGACGGGCCTCGCCCGGGCCTACGCGGACGTCGTCACGGCCGACCCCGTTTTCGCGCGGTTCGACGAGGTGGCCGCGCGCCTGACCGTCCTGTCCTCCTCGCTGCCTCAGGCGCGGCTCCTCCTGGCCGGCATGTACGGCTTCTACTTCCACCCGCTCCGCCAGGGCGAGATGCCGATCCGGAGGGAGAAGCGCGACCTGGAGCGCGCCTCGCGGGAGATTGCCGCGTACGTGGGCGAGGAGCCCCTCTCCATCATCGGCCGCATGGACCGCGCGCTCATCCGGTACGAGCTGGGGGACTTTCTCGGCGCGGAGAGCGACCTGGAGTTCGCCATGGCGAACGCACCGCGCTGGGAGGACCCGCCCTATTACCTGGGGCGCGTCCTCTACAGCCAGCGGCGGTACGCGGAGGCCGAGCGGATGCTGCGCCGGTCGATGGAGATCTCGCCGAGGCCAAGGCACCTGAACTTCCTCGCGATCGTCCAGGTCTTCCGCCGCGACTTCTCGGGAGCGCTCATCTCGCTCCGGCACTCCCTGCGCAGCGTCCCGGACGACACGAACACCCGGCTGCTCTACGCAGTCACGCTGCACTGCCTGGGGCAGAGGGAAGAGGCGGACCGCGAGTTCGACGTCGTCGCGGAGTCCCAGTCGGCCTATGCGGAGGAACTCAAAGGGGTCGAGGCGGAGATGGGGCGTCCCGAGGCGCGCTGGGTGGTGGAGGTCGTCCGCAAGCACCTTGTCGAGTTCCAGGACATCCTGTTCCTGGCGCCGAAGGAGAAGGCGGTCGTCCGGACGACGCTCGTCGGGGCGCTCGCGGTGCCGCGGCTGCGGCACCTGGCGGAGGCGTACCAGGGAAGGACGTCCATCCGCAAGGAGGTCGAGGAGCTGGTCTTCAACCTGGCGCGGGTGGAGCGGGAGGTCCCTGAGCTGGCGGACGCGGCGCGTGCGGCCTTCAAGAAGCTGGGGCTCAAGGCCGACCCCGAGACCGTCTCGATCCTGGTGCAGTTCTGGTTCAAACTCGCGCACGACCTGGAGCTGCAACAGCGCACGGCGCTGCCGACGCTCGAGGATTGCCTGTGGCGCGCGGGGACCTGGTACCGGCTGGGGCAGTACGACAAGGCGCAGGCGGACGCGGAGGAGGCCCGGAACCGGGACCGCACGTGCGCCCGGGCGCACTATGCGATCGCGACGCTCTACGCGATCCGGGGAAAGGCGGACCGGTGCGCGGACGCCCTGCACCACGCTCGCCTGTACGGCTGGAAGAACCTGGGGTTCGTCAGGGAGGACCCGGACTTCGAGAAGATCCGGGACTCGGAGGAAGTCAGGAGGGTTCTGGAGGAAGAGTAGCGTCCGAAATGAGAAGACCCCCGGCGACCACTTGATCGCCGGGGGTCTTTCGTTTTCCGTACGTCGATCTAGTAGGACTCGGTCCAGCCGTCCGTCGTCGGATCGACCCCGGGCCACTGCTCGACCTTGCCGAGGCCGCCCAGGTCCTTCGAGAAGATGCGGCCTTCCTCGTTCACGATGTAGGTCATCTTGCCCGTCGCGCCGTACGCCGCCGGCCAGGCGCAGACCGCGAACTTGCTGCCCGCCTGGTCCTTGTACGCGGCGCCCGTGTCGTCCATGTCGATCATCGCGAAGTAGTAGCCGCTCACCGGTACCGCCTCGACGCCCAGCTTGCCGAAGTCGGCCTGCGCGAGCGAGGGCTCGATGTACTGCACCTCGACGCCGTTCGCATCCTTGTGCCCGTACATCTCCCACACCGAGGCGACCGCGTAGTCGTTCACGCCGTTCGCATCGGGGTCCATCTCGCGCCAGCTCGCCTGGACGGAGACGACCTGGCGGAGCCGCATGCTCGCCATCATCTCGTTCTGATTGGTGCGCTCACGCGACATCGTCGGGATGGCGACCGCCGCCGCGACGCCCGCGATGAACACGCCGCTGACGGAGAGGCCGATCGAGCTGTGGCTCTCGATCTTGATTCCGTCCGCGTCGCTCGAGATCCCGGTGATCGACTGGGAGATGTACTTCCCGAGCGTCTCACCGAGCGGCAGGCGCGCGATGTCGAGCGGGATGCCCGCCTCGGAGAGGAAGCCCTGGAAGTACTGGGCCACCGGGACGACCGTGTTGTACCCCAGGTTGAAGAGGCGCGCGAAGTCGTAGTACACGAGAACGCCCTGGGGCGCCCCGAGGCGCGCGTTCGCGTTGCGCCATAGGGTGTTGCTCGCCACGGTCTCACCGCCGTGTCCGAGCGACAGGATCATGCGGCGCAGGGCGTGCGTGTTCTCGGAGAAGTACAGGGTGTTCCCCTTGATCACGTACGCGAGCGGGTACCCGGAGAGGAAGGTGCGCATCTCGCGGTCGGCCTCCTCGGGGACCTCCATCCGCGACATGTAGTGGATCGTCTCGCCCTGGAAGGGCAGCTCGCGGAACTCCGCCTTCTTCTTGTCGACGACGGCCTTGATGCACGCCTCGAACTTCGCGGCATCGCGCAGCTCGACCGCCATGACGCTGTCCGGGAAGACGCCGCCCGCCTCGGGGAAGGCGCTGTAGCTCACGAACTGCGTGCCGAACGAGGAGAGCAGCTCGCTGAACTTGAAGCCCACCTCCTCCTCCGCCTTCGCGATCCCGTCCTCGATCTCCTTCCAGTCGTTGTTCTCGGCGACGTGGCGAACCGTGTCCAGCACGTCGTCGTAGGCCTGGGCGAGGTCCATGTTGATGACGGACACCGCGATCGCGTCCTGCGGGACGATCGACAGGTCCTTCGGCTCGGCGCTCGTGAAGGAGAGGATCTTCGGGATGCCCTTCCGCGGGCCCGGGCAGTGGATGTAGACCACGTCCTTGACGTCGTCCCCGCCCAGCGTGACCGCGGCGCCGACGGCCTTCACGTCGCGCAGCCCGAGGCCGCTGATCACCTTGATCGCGTCCTCGTCCATCTCAGGCTCGTACTTCGCGTAGAGCTCGTAGACGTTGGCGTAGAGGAGGAAGTTCTCGTTCCCAGCGCCGCAGGTCGAGCGGACCTTCGCGAACATCGGGTCGCTCGCAAGGCAGGTCGGCAGACCGTCGTTGGCCGCCGTGATGACGTTCTCGAACGTCGCCTTCTGCGTGCCAAGGAGGAGCGTGCTCCCCACGAATGTGTAGTGCATCGTGAGCTGTTCGTCACCGAGCGTGCTCACCTTGAAGCCCTTGAAGTCGTAGCTCCCCTCCTTGAGGTTCTGCTGCTGCTTCATGAGCTCTTCCTTGCCCTTCGTCAGGAGCTGCTCCGCGCGGTCGCGGTAGTCGCCCACGTCGAGGGAGAAGAGCACGTCGAGCTTCTCGGGGCCGTGGTCGTTCGTACCGGGCAGGTCGACGACGGCGAAGGCGACCTGGCCGTCGAGGACCTCGACCGCGTCGTCGAACTTCAGGCCGACCGTCTCCTCGAAGTTCTTCTCGAACTCCTCCCACTGCTTGTCGAGCGCCTCGCGGGTGGGCTCGAGCGCCTGCTTGACCTCCTCGTCCTCCCAGATCTTCCAGAGGGAGGTCTTCTTGAAGGCCTCCTGGGCGGCCGTGAGGTTGGGCACGGAGACGAACGCGAACGTGTTGGCGGGCACCCACTGCTCGAGGGCGCCGCGCTTGTCGTCCGCGGACTGGAGCTGGCTGGACACGAAGAGCACCGTGGGCATCGCCACGATGAGGGCGAGCGCGAGGGCGGCAAAGCGCGCCCGGCCCGCGAGTCTGCGTCTGAGAGACGACATGCTGGTCCTCCTCCGTTGGAATGAAAGACTTGGTGGCCCCTTGCCCCGTCCCCCGGGGAGGGGGACGAAGGGGCAACAGGATAAGGGAGGTGGGGGCCGGAATCAACTCCAAACGAACAACTCCAACTCCAAGTCCCGACGGGGCCCTCCGGGTCGGGGGCACGGCTTGGAGATGGCAGGTGGGCGCGACGGGGCGCTGCGCTTATCGGATGTGGGGCGCCAGGACGTCGAGCGTGAGGAGGCAGAGCCCGGTGGCGACGTTCGGATCGTCCTCGTTCATCACGTTGACGGGGTTCTGCCAGCGGCCATCCTTCTGCTGGAGGGAGCAGATCTTCCCCAGGATGTCGACCGCCCAGTAGCGCGGCTGGCCCTGGACGAGGACCGTGTCGCCGCAGGTCTCGTGGAGGGCCTCCGCGAGGGAGTGCAGGTAGTAGAAGTGGAGCCCCTGGTCGAAGCGGACCATCGGGTCTCGCCCCTCCCTCTGGAAGCCCGGGTTGCGCTCCACGGTGAAGTTCAGCCCCATCCACGTGAGCCCCTGCTGGACCCGCGGGTCGTCCTTCTTCCGGACGCAGTAGAATAGGCCGCGCAGGCCGTCCGAGGTCGGGCTGCCGTAGGAGTAGAACTTCTCCACCTCGCGGTTGATCTGCTTGGAGCCTGCCTTCCCGTCGCGCGGGTTGAACGTGAAGCCGCCGTCGTTGAGCTCCGGGATCCCGGGCCCCGACTCGCTGACGTTCTGGGCGCGCTTGACGAACATGAGCGCCTTCCTGAACACCGGGTCGTCCGCCGGCACGCCCGCGGCGTAGAGGGCATGAAGCGCGAAGCTGGTCCCCGAGAGGTCGCCGCGCGTCGTGTAGACCACCTGCTGGTCGTAGGTGTTCCAGCTCCCGTAGAGCCAGTCGAGCTGGGTCAGGCCGACGTTCTCGGCCATCTGGAACCTCTTGAGCGCCGCGACGAGGCGGTCGACGTCGGCCTTGTCCCCGGCGTCCCCCCTGCGCGCGAGGGCGAGGAGCGTAAGCGAGGTCGCGTAGGTGCGGTAGGCGATCCCCTCCTCTTCGGGCGCGTCGACGAGCCCGTCCTGGTTGATCCGCCCCTTGAGGAACGCGATCCCCTTCGCGACGGCGTCCTCGGCCGTCGGGGCGCCCTTCGGGAGGCTCGCGAGGGCGGCGACCGCGAGCGCGGTCACGGCGGAGTGCGGCCGACCGGTCGACTCGCCGATGCGCGACGGGTGCGGGTACTCCCAGCCCCCGTCCGGGCGCTGCTGGGCCGTGAGCCACGCGACCGCGGAGACGAGGGCCTTGTCGAAGCTGTCCTTGCACCGCTTCTCGCCGACCTTGACGGTCACCTGGGTCAGGCCCGAGGCGCGGTGGACGGAGAACGACAGATCGGCGCCTGGGGCGGTATCGCGGACGATGGCGAGGAGCGAGGCCGGCCCGTCGACCTCCTGCTCGCCGACGCGCACGACGACGTCGTCGGCTTGCAGGGCCCCGATCGCGGGGGAGCCGTCGGCGAAGCCCTTGACGAGGGCGCCGCCGTTGGTGAGCGAATAGCGCGCTAGGAGCTCCCTGGGCACCTCGCCGAGCTGGGCTCCGATCCACCCCCACGCGGAGGAGTCGACGGCCGGTGCCCCGGCGCCGGCGTTCCCGCCGCCCGGCACCTGGTTCCCGCCCGCGATCACGGGCGGCCGTCCGGACGACTTGGGGGGCGCGACGGGGGGGGCGGGCTTGCCGCAGCCCAGGGCGGCCAGGAAGGCGACGAGGAGGATCACGCGGCGCATCGTCCTACTCCCCACGTGGGCAAGTTGCGGTTCCCTGTGTACGGAAAAAGGTGCGGGCCGTCCAGCCTGAGAAGGCGGACGGCCCGTGGGTGCTTCGGATTGCACGGCACCTAGCCGTTGTAGTCAACGGAGAAGGTGCTGCTATCGATCTCGGTCCCACCGAGCATCTGGAAGGCATTGCGGAGAACGGTGCTCGCGGAATCGTTCGACCACTGGCCGTTTCCGTTTCCGTTGCCGTTTCCGTTTCCATTCTCGTCGACGTTGTTGCCATTGTCGCCACCATTGCCGGTGTTCCCGGCGCCGTTGGTGCCGTTCGTGGCAACCGCCTCGTCGCCTTCCTCACCCTGCTGGTTGAAGAAGTCGTTGATCGAGGCCGCGACTGCGGGACCGTGTCCACCACAGGCGAGGATAGGTGCCGTTGTCGAAGCCGCCCACAGGACCAACGCGGCCGCGAACATGAACTTGGCGTACCTCATCACTCACCCTCCAACAAGGCGTTGCACGTGCAATGCCGTGTACAGCATCACTTGTCCTTCCCACCTCCCTCCTCGTGAGCTGCGTCATCGGCTTCTTTGTCTTTTTCTTCCTCTTCATGCGCCTTCTCGAGGAACTTCGGGTCGTCGAGAACAGCGAAGCTCTTGCAGACCGCGTCGAACTCCTTCGCGTACGTCGCAAACCAGTCCGGGTCGCCCACGCAAATCACGCTGTACGTCCGCTTCAGCCAGCGGCAGTACAGCTCGTATTCGCGCACCTTGAAGCGCCCCTGATCCGGGTCCTCCGTCATGCAGATGATCTCGTACCCGGGGCGGCTCCCGTTCGGCATGGTGCTGTCCGGCGGGCTGATCGGCTTCCCGCTGATTCGCTTGTACCCCGGCCAGCGCTCCGCCGAGAACACCTCGGTGATCCGGTTCAGGTCGGCGGCGTCCCTCGCCTCCGGGAAGTCCTTGATCTCGACGACGATCGTGACCTTCTTCTTGATCTCCTCGTTCTTCGGGAAGATCCGGCACCGCACGGAGGGGTTCACGAGCGTGAAGTCGAACTCCCAGTCCTCATTCGGGGCGCTGACCTTGAACTTGGACGTGTAGCTCTTGTACGTGATCCCCTTCACCTTTCCGCGCTCGGGGCTGATCGTGGAGATGACCGCCCAGGCCTCCCCCTCGGCGTAGCTGTCGATGCCGAGGCCGCGGTAGATCCGCCCCACCGTCGCCTCGATCTCGGGCTCCAGCTCGAACCGCGGGAACGCCTCGGCCGCGAAGACGCGCTCGGGCGGGTCCATCCGGAGCCGCTTCGCGGCGTCGCTCCAGTAGGAGACGTACCACTTCTCCATGAGGACAAGCAGGACGTCGATGTCCTTCTCGACGTCGGGCAGCGCACCCCCCGCGACCTGCTCCTTGTACTCGCGGAAGTCGAGGTGGGCGGTCCGGAAGCGCCCCTCCCAGAACTCCGTCGTGAACTTGTCCAGCTCGCGGAAGAGCCGCTTCTGGTCGTCCTTCGGGAGGGTCCCCTTGTACTTCCGCTCGAGGACCACGGCGCTCGCGATGGTGAACCCTGCGAACTGGTGCATTTCGCGGTAGAGTTGGCCGAGTCCGCGCAGGATGCCGAGGAGCTTCGCCTTGACGTCTTCGTTGAACTTCTTCTGGTCCTCGGAACTGCCGATCTCGAACTCGTGCGCAAGCGGCGTCACCTGGATCTCGGACCCGCCCATGGCCTCGAGGATCCTCGCGTCCTGGTCGAGCGGGCGGTACTCGACGCGGACGACGTACTTCCCGGGGAAGAAGCTCGCGCTGCGGGCGTCGAACGAAAGGGCGTACTTCCCCTCCTTGGAGACCTCGGCGCGGCTGTACCCGGCCGGGTTGGCGCCCCGAAGGAACGTGCCGATGAGGACGGTCCCCTCCGGGAGGATGGAGCGGCCGTCGACGAGGACGTGCTGGGACTGCTCGTCGTAGTTGACCGACTCGATGCCGAGGGCGTCGATCGGGCCGTTCGCCTTCGGGGCGTCCGGTGGATGCTGGTCCTGGGCGCGTCCGGCGAGAGCGCCGGCGAGGACCACGATCCAAACGAGGTGCCGCATCTCTCCCACTCCTCGGTTGGCCCTAGAACGTCTCCCAGCAAAGGAAGGCGGGCGATTCTACCACGGTCAGAATCACGTCTTCCACCACCGGGGAGGCGTCCAGCGGAAAAAGCCCGCCCGGGTTGTAGAAGTCCAGCCTGTAGGTAAGCCGGTCGGCCGGGCCGCGGGGCATGCCAATCGGCGTCCCCTCGCAGGCGGCCATCGTCGTATTGGCCGTGCTCGTCAGCGTGTTCCCGACACCCCACGTGCACCCGACGTACGGGGTCTGATCCTGCCCGGGCGTCGGCCAGAGCCAGCGGTCCCGCCAGGCCCACGGCAGCCGCTGGTTCCACCGGATCGTCCCGAGCACCGAGTTCGCCGCGGTCGAGCGGAGGTCGACGGCGTGCTGCGTGTAGGCGCCTCCCGTGACGCGGAACCGCTCCGGCGGCGCGAATCCAGCCTTGTTGAACGACTCCGTCGAGTAGACGTTCAGGTCGTCGATCGTGCAGTTCGCGAAGCGCCGCACGCGCCCCTGACGCAGAAGGTACTGGCGGTAGATGATGACGTCCTGCGGATTCTGGTACTCGTACCCGCCGATGTCGATCGTGCCGGTCGGATAGTTGTTGTTCCCCTGGGCCCGCGGCGGCGGCGTCTTGCTCCCCAGCCGTACGCGGCGCTGCAGCGTGGTCGCCTCGGGCGGGTTGTCGACGATGTACGTGCGATTCTGCGAGTAGCGCGTGAAGAGCCTCGTCACCGGCTGGCCGTCGATGAAGAAGTAGAGGTTCACGTCCGGTGCCCCGTAGACCGTGGTCTCGTTCGACCCGCTCATCCCGTCCCAGAAGTAGGGGCGGCCCTCGCTCCAGTAGTCGTACTCCTGCCACTCGTCATTCGTGGGGCGGGTGTACTCCTTCCACTGGAGGGCGATGTGGTGCCACTCGTTCGGCTGCCAGTTGTCGATGAGGGCCTCGCGCTCCACGTACAGGTGCCAGTACGGGGAGACCTCGGGCGCGGGATACCCCCAGAAGAACCGCGTGCAGCGGAGCATCGTGCCGAACCGCTCGAGCTTGACGCACTCGCCCGTGGACTGGGCGTTGTTCCCGCCGCCCTGGCGGCTGCCGGTGTTGATGATGTACATGAGGCACTCGTCGCTCCCCACCGTCGGCGCCGTGGAGAGCTTCACCCAGAAGTCCATCGCCCCCTCGCCCACGGACCAGTTCGTGCCGGTGACGTAGGTGAGGTCCTCCGGGCCCTGCCTCAGCGTGTAGATGCCGTCGGGCACGACGTCGCTGCCGCGGAAGACGGAGTCGTCCTCGTCCTTGAGCGGCTGCTGCGTCCGCATCCCGGCGCCGCCCGAGTCCCATCCGAGGCGGTTGCGCCAGCGGGAGTAGCCGATCTGCGTGCCGCCGGGGCCCGAGGTCTGCCACTCGGTGGAGAGGCCGAGCAAGCCCTCGAACGGGCAGGCGTTCGGAAAGTCCTGCATGTTCTCGGGGTAGCTGTTGACGTTGCTGAGCTGCGCGGAGGAGATCCCGCCGAGGAGTTCGCGCTGGGCCGTCTGGCGGAGGACGCGGTAGACCCGGCTCACGGTCCGGATGCGGACGTCGCCGCGGAGGACGTTATTCTGCGCGATGACGCGGCCGAGCGACTCGATCTCGTAGAATCCCATCGAGCTGAAGCAGACCTCGAAGGTGGCGAAGTTGAGGTCTTGCTTGTCGACCGGATTGTAGGCGGGGTTGGTCGGGAAGAGCTTGTTCGTCGTGAGATTCGGATCGGCCATGGCGAGGAGGACCTGCCCCTTGTTTCGGGGGATGGAGCCGAGCTGGACAAGCCCGTTCGGATACGGGTTGCGCGCGTTCCCGACGGGCAGCGGGCAGTCGATGAACATGGCCACGTCGTCCATCGAACGGAAGGGCCGGACCTGGCGCCGGGCGATGACCTGGTTCGCGATCCCCTGCGCCTCGGCGTAGGTGATGGCGGCGGTCTGCGCCTTGTCGAACTGGATCGGCTCGGTGCCCAGCCGCGGGGTGCTCGTCGGCGTCGTGACGATGGCCCAGCCCTGGAGGCCGGCGGCCCAGGCGACGAGGAGGGGGTACGGGGCCGTGTTCAGGTTGATGGGGGCGCGGGCCCGCGCGGGGTTCATGTTCCCGAGCAACTGGTTCTGGTTCGGCCAGTTCCCGGGGAAGCCGCTGTTCGGGTTGGGGAGAATCACCTGCGGGTCTCGGTAGCACTCCACGGTGACGTAGTCGCGGAGGAGGTCGAACTGGGCCTGCGTCATGCCAATCGGAGTGCGGAGGAGGTCGGTCTTGGCGCGAAAGCGCCCGCCCATGCTGCTGCGCTCGGCCGTGATGCGGGCGCCCATGCCGGCGGGGATGGGGTTGGTCCCACGGAGGTCGGCGATCCCGCGGCCGAGGTTCTCGAGGATGTTCGCGAGGTTGGCCTGGGGGCCGTTGAGATCGAGCATGCTGGCGCAGTCAAGGATCTTGACGACGTAGTAGTCGTTCCCGCCGTCGTAGGTGGCGGCGAGCTGTCCGGAGCGGACGGGGACGCCTGCCTCCTGGTAGGACGGGGTGACGGAACTCTCGAGATCGACTCCGGGGCCGTCCCGATAGGCCCAGGCGCCGGTGAGGTCGTCGAACCCCTGGGACTTGGCCTGGCGGGCGAGTCGCCCGACGGCCATCTCGATCCCGGCGGTGGCGAGGAGTTTGGCGCGCACCCTGTCGACGTAGGAGCTAGCGACGCTCCTCTCCATCTGGGCCATGATGGCGAAAGAGGAGGCGAGGACAGAGAGGAGGGCGAGGACGCCGATGGAGATGAAGATGGCAAACCCACGCCGTCCCACAGCATTGCCACAGCGCATTGGACCCCTCCGCCAAGGCATGAAGTGACTGAGCTCCCCCCACCGCAAGTTGGAGTATAGCTTGGCGCTACCCCTTGTCAAGTAACCGGATAGAAAACTTCACACACTCATAAACCACTTGTGTGAGCTGGGCTTACGACAATCCGAAGGGCCCCCGGAATTCGCATTGGCGATTGACACAACAAGTTTTGCTCATGTAAGTTAGGTCACGTCGCGAGTGCAGCGTCCCTCCCGTCGAGGATCGCCTCCTCCATCGACTGGTAGGCCCACCGCCCGAACCTCCCTACCATCCTCACGTTCCGCGCGGCGTACCACTCATGCACGACTCGAATCCGCTCCCTCCAGCCGAAATCGAACAGCGGATAGGCCGATTCCAGGTACGCCCGGTCGATCAGGCGCAGCGCCGAGGCCTCTACCCCCAGCAGCGTAGAGAGGGGGCCTGCGGCCGCCTCGTTCCAGGTGCCTCCCTCCGTCGAGCCGCTCGGTAGGGCCATCTCCACATAGAGTAGATGCTGATTCGGCGGGGCCACCTCCGGGCTGAACAGCGACGAGCATCCCACGCGGTAGAACGGCACCGACTCGTCGGGGACGTACACCCAGTGGCACGGGAGCGGCACGGGAGACGCCACGGAGAGGCACACGACGCGATTCGACCGCATCCCCCTCGCCTCGGCCGACGGGGTGTCGCCGAAGTGGGGCGTGATCAGGTCGAGCGCGCACGGGGGGATGGTCGAGATGACCCTCTCGAATTCCACCTCCTCGAGGTTCGTCAGCATCGTCCGTCGCCCGTCGAGGTCGAGCCCGCCGGGCTCCAGCCCGACCCGCAGTCGCGCGGGGTCGAGCCTGGAGACGAGCGCGTCGGTGAGCGCCTGGATCCCGCCCGTGCGCGGATACGCGACCTGGACGTTGTACCCGAACTCCTTGGAGAGCGTCCCGCTCGCCCCTCGCTCCACCTCCTCGAGCGTCGGCACGGGGACGCGATTCTCCGTCCAGTCCACGTCGAGGTTCGCCAGCGGCTCCGCCCACACCTTGCGGTTGTAGGGGAGCATGAAGTGCCGCGCGATCCCCTCCCCGAACCGCGCGCGCACCCAGGCCTCGAAGTCCGCCGCGGGACGGTTCGCCGCGTGCGCCTCGCGGAAGCCCCCCAGGCACTCGTCGCGGACCTCCGCGGGCAGGTCCCCGAGGTAGGCCTGGAACGGATAACGGACGAGCCGCCCCTGGAACCAGATCGCCGATCGCCGCTGGAACCAGACGAGGTTGTCTCGAAGCCACTCCTCGACGAGCCCCTTCACGTAGGGGGTCCGGCAGTGGATGAGGTGCCCCGTGAGGTCGCACGTGAATCCTTGTACCCGCTTCGACCGGGCGAGCCCGCCGAGCGTGGGGGCCTTCTCGACGAGGAGCCAGTCGTCCTTCGAGTGGTACGCGGCGGAGAGGCCCGCGAGGCCGCCCCCGAGGATGAGCGTCCGGACCTTCGTCACTCGGGGACCTCCAGCGGGGCGAGCCGCTTCCACGCAAAGACGCCGATCGCCGCTCCGATGCCGTACATCGCGAGTGCGCCCTCGATCCCCGCGTACATCGCGACGACCCCCATCGCGCCGAGGAGGAGGGAGACGCCGATCGCGGTCAGGACGATCCTCGGGACGGACCTCCCCGCGCGGCGGAGCCGCAGTGCGAAGTGATCGGGGCTCCCCTGGAACGGCGACCGGCCGCGGCGGAGCCGCATCACGACGAGGAACAGGGTCTCGAAAAGCGGCACGCCGAGGACGAGGAGCGGCACGCCGAGTGCCGCGCGGTGGCGGACGGTGTAGCTGGCCCACATCGCGAGGGCGGCCAGCGTGAATCCGATGAACAGACTCCCCGCGTCCCCCAGGTAGACACGCGCGGGGCGCCAGTTCCACACGAGGAACCCGAGGAGGGCGCCGGCGAGGGCGGCGGCGGAGAGCGCGAGGGCGAGGTTCCCGGTCAGGACGCCAATCGAGGCGAATGTCGCCGCGGCCGCGGCGCTGGTGCCCGAGGCAAGGCCGTCCATGACGTCGATCAGGTTGACCGCGTTCGCCACGCCGACGATCCAGAGGGCGCTTCCGAGGTAGTTGAGGGCATCGGGGAGGAACTCGATCTGCAGCCTCACGCCCGCCCGCGCGAGGACGACGGCGATTGCCAGCTCGGCGGCGAGCTTCGGCTTCCAACCGAGCCTGCGGACGTCGTCGACCCCCCCGACGAGGAGGAGGATGGAGGCCCCGGCGAGAAGGCCCATGTAGGAGGCCCTCCCCGCTGCGTCGGCAAGCGCAAGGACGGACACCGCGGACGCGAGCGCGAACGCGACGAAGACGCCGGCGCCGCCGAGGAGCGGCACGGGGGCCTCGTGGCGCTTGAGGTTCCCGTCGGGGCGGTCCACCACTCCCCACGCCAGGGCGAGGCGGCGGAAGACCCACGTCGCGGCGATCGACAAAAGCGCGGCGCTCGCGAGGGTCCAGGCCGTTTCGCTCATCGCGCCCCCTCGATGGCGGCGCGGAGCTCGGCGCGGTACGCCTCCGCGAGTGCGCGCGTCACGGGCCCCGGCCCGCCGGCACGCCTGCCCTCGACGCGCGAGACGGGGACGACCTCGGCGAGGCTGTTCGCGACGAACGCCTCGTCGGCGGCGCAGAGGCGGTCCACGCCGAAGGCTCGCTCGCGGACCTCGACGCCGGTCCGGACCGCGATGGCGAGGAGGTGCTTCCGGGTGACGCCGGGGAGGAGCCCCTCCTCGAGCGGCGGCGTGACGAGTCGACCTCGCTCGACGAGGAAGACGTTTGTCGCGGTTCCCTCGGCGACGTGTCCGCGCAGGTTGGTGAAGAGGGCGTCGAACGCGTGGGCCTTCGCGGCCATGCGGCGGGCGGCCATGTTCTCTGCGTACGAGAGCGATTTGTGCCGGTGGACCGGGTTCCCCATGGCACGGGGCCAGGGCCAGACGACGAGCTTCACGCCCCGCGCGTACTCCCTGGCATCGGGCGGCGCGTACTCGCGGACGATCATCGTGACGCGGACGCCGGCCTCGGGGCGCGACACGAGGCCCCCCTCCCACGACAGGTTGACCCGCATCGCAGCGCCGCGCACGCGGCATCGCCGCAGGAGCAGGCGGGCGCCCTCGGGGACGCGGGCGAGGCGGGCCTCGGCGCGCACGCCCAATTCGCGCGCGGATCGGCGCATCCTCGCGAGGTGGTCCTCGAGGAACACAGGCACGCCCTCGTAGATGCGCAGCGTCTCGAAGAGGCCGTCGCCGTGCAGGTAGCCGCTGTCGGTGATCGGAATGGTGGCGCGAGAGAGCGGCAGGACACGGCCGTCGACCCAGGCGAAGGGGAACCACGCGCTCATCCCCGGCCTCCGGGGGAGCGACCGGGTCCCGACGGATGCGCTGCGTGATAGGGCGTCGTAGCGTCTTCTTCACCACGGAGGCACGAAGCCCACGGAGGACGCACGGAGGTCTCCGTGGACGGAATACCGGCGATGTACAACTCTGCGGCCGCTGCGCCAGAGGAGAAGGGGCCGCCCGAAGGGCGGCCGAGCCGTGGGGTCGGACAGGTCGGGACAGAGGGTTGTCTTGACGAGGTTGGATCCCAGGAATCGCGTGGAAATCGTCTTCCACGCCATTCCATCAACACCGCCCTCTGTCCCGACCCTGTCCGCCCCACGGCTCCCCCCGC
>Ga0209726_10002254_pt1 | contig 29024 bp, 29 predicted proteins | sample Subgrocontami54m_FD_187453 | JGI IMG/M metagenome (GOLD analysis project Ga0209726, IMG submission 187453) | Subsurface groundwater microbial communities from S. Glens Falls, New York, USA - GMW46 contaminated, 5.4 m (SPAdes) (version 3) | ecosystem: Environmental > Aquatic > Deep subsurface >... | reverse complement strand
ACGCCAAGCAATCATCGCGCTATGTTTCACCCCCCCTCCCTAACCCTCCCCCACAAGGGGGGAGGGAACTCGAGAGCGACGACACGGACCGACGAACGACATGACCGCCTATCTGATCCGCCGATTGCTGTTCATGGTGCCGACCCTATTGGGCATCATGCTCGTCTCCTTCGTTGTGGTGCAGTTCGCGCCCGGCGGGCCGGTGGAGCGCGTCATCGCGCAGCTCAGCGGCCGGGACACAGGCGCCACCAGCCGCGTTTCCGGCTCAACGAGCGGCGACTTCAGCGGCGGCCAGCAGCTTCCCGGCGGGGCGATCGAAACGCTCAATTCGAAATATCGCGGCGCGCAGGGGCTCGATCCCGAATTCATCAAGAGCCTGGAAAAGCAATTCGGCTTCGACAAGCCGGCGCATGAGCGCTTCTTCATTATGCTCTGGAATTATGCCCGCTTCGATTTCGGCAAGAGCTATTTCCGCGACGTCAGCGTGCTCCAACTCATCAAGGAAAAGCTGCCCGTCTCCATGTCGCTCGGCATCTGGATGACGCTGCTCACGTATCTGATCTCGATCCCGCTCGGCATCCGCAAAGCCGTTTCCGACGGCACCCGCTTCGATACCTGGACATCGGCCGTCGTCATCGTCGGCTACGCCATTCCCGGATTCCTTTTCGCCATCCTGCTCATCATCCTGTTCGCCGGCGGCTCGTTCTTCGATGTGTTTCCGCTGCGCGGGCTCACCTCCGACAATTGGGCGCTGATGCCCTGGTACCAGCAGATCGGGGATTATTTCTGGCATCTCACGCTGCCGATCGTATCGATGGCGCTCGGCGCCTTCGCCACCATGACGTTGCTCACGAAAAATTCGTTCCTGGACGAAATCCGCAAGCAATACGTGCTCACGGCGCGCGCCAAGGGCTGCACGCGCACGCAGGTGCTGTATGGTCACGTCTTCCGCAACGCCATGCTGATCGTGATCGCGGGATTTCCCGGCGCTTTCGTGCACGCCTTTTTCTCCGGGTCGCTGCTGATCGAGACGATCTTCTCGCTCGACGGGCTCGGGCTGCTTGGCTTCGAGAGCGTGCTCAACCGCGACTATCCGGTGGTGTTCGCCACGCTGTTCATCTTTTCGCTGGTCGGGCTGGTGGTGAACCTGATCTCGGACCTGACCTACACCTGGATCGACCCGCGCATCGACTTCGAGACGCGGGAGGTCTGACATGGACGCCCGCACCGGCATCAAGGTACCCGAGACGACGGCGATTTCGCCCACCGGCCTGACGGTGCCGCCCGAAGGGCGCTGGATCAGCGTGTCGCCGATCAACCGCCGCCGCTGGGAAAACTTCAAAGCCAACCGGCGCGGCTACTGGTCGTTCTGGATTTTCCTGGTGCTGTTCATCCTCAGCCTGTTCGCCGAGTTCATCGCCAACGACAGGCCGTTCTACGTGCGGCACGAGGGAAAGTCGTATTTCCCCGCCATTGTCACCTACGCGGAAACCGACTTCGGCGGCGAATTCGAAACGGCGGCGGACTATCGCGACGCTTTCCTGCAAAAGCTGATCGCGGAGAAGGGCGGCTTCATGCTGTGGCCGCTGGTCCGTTATTCCTACGATACCCACAATCTCGATCTGCCGACGCCCGCGCCCTCCAAGCCGACCTGGATGCTGACCGAAAAGGAATGCGAGGCGGTGGTGCAGAAGAAGGGGCTGAAAAGCTGCCGCGACCTTGAATACAACTGGCTCGGCACCGACGACCAGGGCCGCGACGTGGTGGCGCGCCTGATCTACGGTTTCCGCATCTCTGTGCTGTTCGGGCTGATCCTGACGCTGATCTCGTCGGTGATCGGCGTGGCCGCCGGCGCCGTGCAGGGCTATTTCGGCGGCTGGACCGATCTGTTGTTCCAGCGCTTCATCGAAATCTGGACGGCGATCCCCGGTCTCTATCTGCTGTTGATTATTTCTTCCGTGCTGGTGCCCGGCTTCTTCGTGCTGCTCGGTATCCTGCTGCTGTTCTCCTGGGTATCGCTGGTGGGGCTGGTGCGCGCGGAATTTTTGCGCGGACGAAATTTCGAATATGTGCAGGCCGCGCGCGCGCTCGGCGTGTCGAACCCAAGCATCATGTTCCGCCACCTGCTACCCAACGCCATGGTGGCGACCATGACGTTCCTGCCCTTCATCCTGTCGTCCTCGGTGATGACGCTGACCGCGCTCGATTTCCTCGGCTTCGGCCTGCCGCCCGGCTCGCCGTCGCTCGGCGAACTGCTGTCGCAAGGCAAGTCCAACGTGCAGGCGCCGTGGCTCGGGCTCGCCGGCTTCTTCTCCGTCGCCATCATGCTCTCGCTGCTCATCTTCATCGGCGAGGCGGTGCGCGACGCCTTCGATCCGCGCAAGACGTTCGGGTAATATTCTGGTAAAAGCCCCAGTTGGAGAAGCATGCCATGAATAAGATCATACGAGATCACTATCCAGCCCGTTCGTTACCTGAGGATCTGCGGTCAGGACTCAAGCCGGATTCGTTGGTGCGTGTCGTTATTGAAGAGGAGCAGGTATCTCCCAAACAGAAGCGAAAACAGCTTCGCGACATACTAATTGAAGCAAGGAAAGCAGCACCTACTGACGATGATGCGGTAGCGCGCATCAGAAAGCTTCGCGATGAGTGGGAGGAGTGAGGCAGATTTGATGTTTCGGACGTATATAGACACGAACATTTTCATCGAAGCAGTTGAAAAGCGCGGGCGACTGAGCGAGCTGACAACGGCGCTCCTGGTAGCTACGCCAGTACTAAATCCGACACGTTTGGTTACAAGCGAATTGACCTTGGCCGAGTTGCTAGTCAGACCGTTACGACTTAAGCAAGATCACTACGTTCGAACATACGAAAATTGGACTATAAGTAATGACTACCTTGAAGTTGTCCCGGTAACGCGAGCAATTCTATCCGGCGCGGCGGTGCTTCGATCACAAAATAACCGCTCGAAACTCCCAGACGCGATACATGTCACGACGGCGCGTGAGAAAGGCTGTCAGTATTTTTTGACTAATGATCAGCGAATCACGAATGAGTTGGGGGTCGAAGTGCTCCAGCTCACGGAAAGTCACCTATTGAAATTATTGGAATCGACCGACGATGCCGGCCTCTGACTCCCTGCTCTCCGTCAGCGACCTTTCCGTCGCCTTCAAGCAGGGCGACCGCGAAATCCTTGCCGTCGACCGCATCTCGTTCGACATCGCCAAGGGCGAGACGGTGGCGATCGTCGGCGAGTCGGGCTCGGGCAAGTCGGTCACCGCGCTGTCGGTGATGAAGCTGCTGCCCTATCCCGCCGCGCGCCACCCTTCCGGCTCGGTCCGCTTCAAGGGGCAGGAGTTGCTCAATCTCCCGGAGGACCAAATCCGCCGCGTGCGCGGCAACGACATCACCATCATCTTCCAGGAGCCGATGACCTCGCTCAATCCGCTTCACACCATCGAGAAGCAGATCGGCGAAATTCTCCTCCTGCACCGCGGGCTCACCGGCCTCGAAGCGCGCAAGCGCACGATCGAATTGCTGACGCAGGTCGGCATTCCCGAGCCGGAGACGCGGCTCGGTAGCTATCCGCATCAGCTTTCCGGCGGTCAGCGCCAGCGCGTGATGATCGCCATGGCGCTCGCCAATGAGCCCGACCTTTTGATCGCCGACGAGCCGACCACGGCGCTCGACGTCACGGTGCAGGCGCAAATCCTGAAACTGCTGAAGGAAATCCAGACCCGCCTCGGCATGGCCATGCTGTTCATCACCCACGACCTCGGCATCGTGCGCCGGGTCGCCGACCGCGTCTGCGTGATGAGCAAGGGCAAGATCGTCGAGCAAGGCCCGGTCGAGCGCATCTTCACCGCGCCGGAGCATCCCTATACGCGCGCGCTGCTCGCCGCCGAGCCGAAGCCCGATCCCGCGCCGTTGCAGCCATCCGCGCCGGTGGTGGTGCAAACCAACGGCCTGAAGGTCTGGTTCCCGATCAAGCGCGGCGTGCTGCGCAAGACCGTCGGCCATATCAAGGCGGTGGATGGCGTGAGTATCGAAGTGCGCAAGGGCGAGACTCTCGGCGTCGTCGGCGAGTCGGGCTCGGGCAAGACCACGCTCGGCCTCGCCATCCTGCGGCTGATTTCGTCGAACGGCCCGGTGGTGTTCATGGGCAACCAGCTTCAGGGGCTTAAATTCAAAGAGATGCGGCCGTTCCGCCGCGACATGCAGATCGTGTTCCAGGACCCGTTCGGCTCGCTCAGCCCGCGCATGTCGATCGCGGACATCGTGGCCGAAGGGCTGGACGTGCATCAGCCGAAGCTTTCCGAGCGTGAGCGCGAGGAACGCGTCGTGCGCGCGCTGACGGACGTCGGGCTCGATCCGGAATCGCGCTTCCGCTATCCGCACGAATATTCCGGCGGCCAGCGCCAGCGCATCGCGGTGGCGCGCACGCTGGTGCTGGAGCCGACCTTCATCGTCCTGGATGAGCCGACCAGCGCGCTCGACATGCTGATCCAGGCGCAGATCGTCGATCTCCTGCGCGATCTGCAGAAGCGGCGCGAACTGACCTACATGTTCATCTCGCACGACCTGCGTGTGGTCGCGGCGCTGGCGAGCCGCCTTGTGGTCATGCGTCACGGCAAGGTGGTGGAGGAAGGCGCAGCCGCCGAGCTGTTCAAGAATCCGAAGAGCGACTACACGCGGGCGCTGTTTGCAGCGGCGTTCAAGCTGGAAACGGCTTCGGAAGGCGTGGTGGCGCAGTAGACAATCGTCATGGCCGGGCTTGTCCCGGCCATCCCGATTAGGAACGCACTGCCGTCCCTAAGCGAGATGCCCGGCACAAGGCCGGGCATGACGAGTTTTTCTACAGCCTTTTCACACTCGTCACTTCGCTGCCCGCCTCGCGGATGCGCGCGATGCCTTCGGTGACCGGCTCGATGACTACTGCCATGTGATAGGCGTTGGCGTGGATCATCGTCGTGTCGTCGCGCACGATGGCCACATGCCCCTTCCAGAAAATCAGATCGCCGCGCCGCGTCTTGACGTCGTGCGGCACCGGAACGCCGAGGGCTGCTTCCTGCATGTCGCTGTCGCGCGGGCATTGCACGCCGCAGGCATTCAGCGACATCTGAACGAGACCCGAGCAGTCGATGCCGAGATTGGTCTTGCCGCCCCACAGATAGGGACTGTGCAGAAAACGCTCGGCCACCGCCACGAAATCGGTTTCCTTGAAGGCCGCCGGAACGAGATGGCCGGTCGGGACGTATCCCGCTGAGGTCATGGCCAGCGTGCCTTCGACGCGCTCCAGCTCAAGGCGCGCACTGAATGGAATTGATTCAAGTGGCGGAAGCTTGATCGAAGGTCCGGGAAAAGCCAGCGTGCGCAACGCGCTCACCTTGTGCGTTCGCGTCAGCCCCGGCGAGACAAGCGCGCTCGCCGGCAGCCAGCCCACATAGTCGTCGTTCTCCAACTGGCCCCAGGCCCAGCCCTCGTCGGTGATCTCGTAGATCGTCACGCGCTCACCCATCAGCGCCTCGGTGACGAGCGGCGCGTCGAACGCGGGCGTGCGCCGTACCGGGGCCTGCGGCTCGAGAATTTCGTAAGTGGTTCCCTGCACGAAGCGCTCGGCTTCGACCTTGCCTTCGAGATGCTTGGCCGCCAAGTCAGGACGCGCCGGGGTGAGGCGGGGATCAGCCATATCGTTCACTCAATAGCGCATAGAGCGCGCGCGCCGCCTGGCATTCGCCGCCCTCGGGGCGGCCGGGCTTGGCGCTCGGCGTCCAGCCGAAGATATCGAGGTGCACCCACGCCTTGGCGTTCTCCACAAAGCGCTTGAGAAAGAGCGCGCAGGTGATGGAGCCGGCGAAACTGCCGCCGGAAACGTTGTTGATATCGGCCACTTTGGAATCCAGCATCGAGTCGTAGGGCCGCCACAGCGGCATCCGCCAGAGCGGATCGTTTTCCGCCGCTGCGTGCTGCGTAAGCTTCGCCGCGAGCGGCTCGTCGTCGGTGTAGAGCGGCGGCAGGTCGGGCCCGAGCGCTACGCGGGCGGCGCCGGTCAAGCTGCCCATGTCGATCAGCAGCTCCGGCTTCTCATCGTCGGCGAGCGCCAGCGCATCCGCCAGGATCAGGCGGCCTTCCGCATCCGTGTTGCCGACCTCCACCGTGATGCCCTTGCGCGAGCGATAGACATCGAGCGGTCGCATGGCCGAGCCGGAAATCGCGTTCTCCACCGCCGGGATCAGCACGCGCAGCCGCACCTTCAGCTTGCGGTCCATCACCATGTGAGCCAGCGCGAGCGCGGTCGCGCCGCCCGACATATCTTTCTTCATCAGCAACATGCCGCTGTCGGACTTGATGTCGAGCCCGCCGGAATCGAAGCACACGCCCTTGCCGACAACGGTGATTTTCGGCGCGTTCGGATCGCCCCAGGTCATGTCGATCAGGCGGGGGCTGCGTGTCTCCACTGCCGCGCGGCCGACCGCGTGAATGAGCGGGAAATTTTCGCGCAGCAGGTCGTCGCCGACGATCGAGCGGATTTTCGCGCCATGCCGCGCCGCCAATTCGCGCGCCGCCGTCTCAAGCTCCGCAGGGCCCATGTCGTTGGCCGGCGTGTTGATGAGGTCGCGCGCCAGCGTCACGCCCTCGATGATGCGCGAGAGGTCTTCACCATCGACGCCTTCGGGCAGTTCCAGTTGCACAACCTTATCGTCGGCTTTGCGGTAACGCGCGAAACGATAGGAGCCGAGCGCGAAGGCGAGCGCGGCCAGCCGCGTATCATGTGGCGCATTGGCGAAGCGGTAGGTCCCAGGCGGCAGCAGTTCCGGCAGCTTTCCAGGACGAAATAAATCCTTCGCCGGTGCATCCGCGTCTTCAAGCGCGAATAGCGCGCCGCCCAGGCGGCCATTCACGGTGGGCAAGATCAAGTGGCGTCCGGCCCGCGGCTCGAAGCCCGAGGCTTTGGCGTAGGCGCGCGCCGAGGTGTCCAGCCGTGCTAGCATGTCGTCCCAGCTTGCCGCCGTGACGAACCAGATAGGCACGGATTCTTTCACTGCGCCGCGCGCGACAAACACCGGATGCATGCAAGGGGCCCTGGCTGAAGTCCGCCGTGCTAGCACGAAGGCCGCCGGCCATGAAAGCGGGTCCTGGTGGAAAGGCCCTGCCGGTGCGGATAGCATGGCCCAGTCATCACGGGGACGTTCCATGACCAAGCACGCGAATGCCGAGGCTTCCTACGACTTCAAGAACGTCAAGATTTCACGGCTGCCACCGCTGCCGGAGCCCTTGGACCCGATCATCCAGGAATTGTTCGCCGATACCACCAGCCGTGGCGGCAGCATCCTGAACTTGCATCTGACCAAGGCGCATGCCCCGAAGCTCGCTTTGGCCGGGCGGCCCTCGACGCGGGCCTTGCGTAACGAATGCGTGTCGCCGCGCCTGCTGCGCGAGATCGCCATCGTGCGCATGAGCATCCTGGCCGGCTGCGCCTATGAGCATCACCATCATCGCCCGATGGCGTTGCAGGCCGGATTGAGCGAGGCGCAGTTCGAAGCCTTGAACGATTGGCGGCCGCAGAGCCATCTGTTCGATGAGCGCCAGCGCGCGCTGCTGGCCTATGTGGATTGCCTGGGCCTGAACAAAGGCGAGGTCGATGACGCCACCTTCGCCGCCATGGAAAAGCATTTCAGCCCGCAGGAGATCGTGGAGCTGACACTCTGCGCCACGACCTATTACGGCTCCGGCTTGTTCATGAAGGCCATGCGCATCCAGATCGACGAGCCGGACAAGATCGCCGCGCCGGGGAAGTTTTGACCTTCCCCGCGCCTCATCCTGAGGAGCCCGCGTAGCGGGCGTCTCGAAGGATGGGGGCGGCCCATGGTTCGAGACGCGTCGCTTCGCGACGCTCCTCACCATGAGGCCGAGAGAGGGCGGGGGACGCAGCCCGTTAACCTCCCATTAGGGTTAACGTTCTATTGCTGAAGGCTGCTGGGCGGCATCCGGAGCATCCCCGACGCTATGACCTTGAGCGCCATGCGGTTAGCCCGAATCAACACGTCACGCCTGCTTGCCTCGACCGCGCTCGCGGCTCTGCTTGCGGCAGGGCTGGCCGGCTGCAAGACCAACAAGCAGGAAATCACCGGTTCCATCTCCACATCATCGCAGCCGCGTACGGAAGCCGAATGGCGGCGCGAGGCGGAGAAGTGGGAGGCACTCTACCGCGCGCATCCCGGAGATACCGTCAACGCCATCCAATACGCCCAAGCGCTGCGCGCCACCGGCCAGCGCGCCCAGGCCGTGGCCGTGCTCGAGCAGGCTTCCATCAAGAACCCGAACGACAAGACGCTGCTCGGCGCCTATGGCCGCGCGCTCGCCGACGTCGGCAACTACAACCAGGCGCTTGAGGTGCTCAGCCGCGCCCATACGCCGGAACTGCCGGATTGGCGCATTCTTTCGGCGCAAGGCGCCGTGCTCGATCAACTGGGACGTTACGAAGAAGCGCGCCGCTACTATGCCGCCGCGCTGAAGATCGTACCCGACGAGCCTTCGGTGCTGTCCAATCTCGGGCTCTCTTATGCCTTGGCCAAGGATTTGAAAATGGCGGAGGTCACGCTCCGTAAAGCGACGGAGCAGCCCGGCGTCGGCCCGCGCGCACGGCAGAATCTCGCGCTGGTGGTCGGCTTGCAGGGCCGGTTCACGGAAGCGGAGAATATCGCACGCGCCGATCTGCCGCCTGATGAGGCGTCGGCCAATGTCACCTACTTGCAGCAGATGCTTGCGCAGCAGAAGGCCGAGGAGCCGAAGAAGCCGAGCCGCCCCGCAGCTCCGCCCTCGCAGCGGAAGACCAAGCCCGCCTTACGCAGCTGATTTGAGCTTGCAGGCCGGCGCCGCGATCAATTCATCGCCATCATCTTGATGATCGCCGGCCCCAGGATCACCACGAACAGCACCGGCAGGAAGAACACGATCATCGGCACGGTGAGCTTGGGCGGCAGTCCGGCCGCCTTTTTTTCCGCGTCCGACATGCGCATATCGCGGTTTTCCTGCGCCATGGTGCGCAGCGTCTGGCCGAGCGGCGTGCCATAGCGTTCCGCCTGTTGCAGCGCCATGCACACTGATTTCACGCCCTCAAGGTCGGTTCGCTTCGCCAAGTTCTCATAGGCCTGCCGCCGGTCCGGCAGGTATGACAATTCCGCCGTCGTCAGCCCCAGCTCCTCCGCCAGCTCGATTGATTGCGTGCCGATCTCCTCGCTCACGCGGCGGAAGGCGGTTTCGATCGACATGCCGGATTCGACGCAGATCAGCAGCAGATCGAGCGCATCCGGAAAGGCGCGTTTGATGCTCGTCTGCCGCCGCTGAATCTTGTTCTTGAGGATCATATAAGGCAGATGCATCCCCAAATAGGCCGCGATCAGGCAGATACCGATCTTGAAGGTCAGCGGCTTATCCAGCGGCACGAGAAAAAAGATGTAGGAGGCGGTTACGATAATCGCGAGCGCAGGCGACACCAGCCGGAAGAACAGGAACGTGACATAGGGCGCGTTTCCGCGGTATCCGGCTTGGATGAGCTTGGCGCGCGCCTGCTCCTGCCCAAGCCACTTGTTGAGATGGAACTTGGTCACGACCGCTTGCATGTATTGCCGCGGCGATTGGCGGAGCGAGATCTTCTCCCCTTGCGCCAGCCGCTCGCGTTCGCGCTGACGGATCTTCTCCCGCTCCAGGGCCGCGGACTTCATGCGCTTTTCCAGCGGGTCATTCACCAGCAGCGGCATCGCGAGCGTCAGCACCGTGGCGGTCGCGGCTACGGCGGCGAAAATCATCGCCAGCAGCCGCGTGTCGCCAAGGATGTCGAGGACAAGCTGGAACATCGGTTTCTCAGAAATCGAAATTGATCATTTTGCGCATGACCAGCACACCGACAGACATCCATATCGCGGAGCCGGCCAGCAACAGGTGACCGAGCCGCTCTGTCCAGAGCAGCCCGATATAGTCGGGGCTTGTGAGATAGACGAGCGTCATCACCACGACAGGGAGCGAGGCGATGATTCCGCCCGATGCCTTGGCCTCCATGGACATGGATTGGATCTTGTTCTTCATCTTCTTGCGGTCGCGCAGCACGCGCGAAAGATTGCCCAGCGTCTCCGATAGATTGCCGCCGGCCTTCTGCTGAATCAGAATCGTGATGCCGAAAAAATTCGCCTCCGCCACCGGCATGCGCTCGTAAAGCTTCAGGCAGGCTTCGCCCAGCGGCACGCCGACGGTCTGGCTTTCCACGATGGAGCGGAATTCGCTTTTGACGGGCTCCGACGCATCGGCGGCGATGATCTTGAGGCAATCCATCAGCGGTAGGCCCGACTTGATGCCGCGCACGATGACGTCGACCGCATCCGGGAAGGCATTGAGAAATTTCGATTCCCGCCGCTTTTTCAAAAACGACAGAATCCAGAAAGGCAGACCGAATGCCGCCGCGAAACCGACACCGAGCGCGGGAAGCAGGCCGGCGCCCGTGAGCAAGAACGCTATGAAGCCCACGATTCCCAGGGCCGCGGCGGTCAGCATGAATCGCTGTTTCGACCAGGTGAGCCCGGCTTGGGAAATCCTGACGGCGAACGAGACACGCTTGTTGGCCTTGTGGCGGGCGTCGAGTTCCTTCAGCGTTTCCTCGACCTGGTCCCGGCGCGGTTTTCCGGCCACGCGCGCGTCGCGCCGGGCTGGCGCCGTCCGCGCCACGCTCTCGCGGCGCTGCTCCACCCGCCGCTCACCCGAAATGATCGGATAGACGAACACCCATCCCACGCCGCCGATGGCGACGGTGACCAGGAAGAACAACGCGATGGTCTGCATGGCTACTGCTTGCTTGCGATCTCCGCCGCGTCGAGCGCGGCGGCGAGATTCTGCTCTTCCCCGTAGTAGCGTGCGCGCTCCCAGAAGCGCGGCCGCCCAATGCCGGTCGAACGATGCCGCCCGACGATATTGCCGTTGGCATCCTCCCCCAGCATGTCGAACAGGAAGAGGTCCTGGGTGATGATGACGTCGCCCTCCATGCCCATCACTTCCGTGATGTGCGTGATGCGGCGCGAGCCGTCGCGCAGACGCGCGACCTGGATGACAACGTCCACCGAGGCTACGATCATTTCGCGAATCGTGCGCGACGGCAGATTGAAACCGCCCATGGTGATCATGCCTTCGAGGCGCGACAAGCCTTCGCGCGGGTTGTTGGCGTGCAGCGTGCCCATGGAGCCGTCATGACCGGTGTTCATGGCCTGCAACAGGTCGAAGGATTCGGGTCCGCGCACCTCGCCGACGATGATGCGCTCGGGACGCATACGCAAACAGTTGCGGACCAGGTCGCGCATGGTGACCTGGCCTTCGCCTTCGAGATTGGGCGGCCGAGTTTCCAGGCGCACGACGTGCGGCTGCTGCAGTTGCAATTCCGCGGCGTCTTCGCAGGTGATGATGCGTTCGTCGTCATCGATGAACTGCGTCAAGCAGTTGAGCAGCGTCGTCTTGCCGGAACCGGTGCCGCCCGAGACGATGCAGTTGACCCGGCAGCGTCCGATGATCTTGAGGATCTGCGCGCCCTGCGGTGTGATCGTCCCGAATTTGACGAGCTGATCGAGCGTGAGCTTTTCCTTCTTGAATTTGCGGATGGTCAGCGCGGGGCCGTCGATCGCCAGCGGCGGAACGATGGCGTTGACGCGCGAGCCGTCTATCAGGCGGGCGTCGCAGATGGGGGATGACTCGTCCACGCGCCGGCCGACCTGGCTGACGATGCGCTGGCAGATGTTGAGGAGCTGCTGGTTGTCGCGGAACCGGATGGCGGTGCGCTGAATCTTGCCCGCGACTTCAATGTAGACCGTGCCGGAGCCGTTGACCATGATGTCGGCGATATCGTCGCGCGCCAGCAGCGGCTCCAGCGGGCCATAGCCCAGCACGTCGTTGCAGATGTCGTCGAGCAGTTCCTCCTGCTCGGAAATCGACATCACGACGTTTTTGATCGCGATGATCTCGTTGACGATGTCACGGATTTCTTCCCGCGCAGCGTCCGCGTCCAGCCGGGCGAGTTGCGCGAGATCGATTGCCTCGATCAAGGCGCCGAAGATCGTTCCTTTGACCTCGTAATAGGATTCGGAGCGCCGGCTATCCGCATTGGTCGGCATCGGCTGCGCGCGTGCCGGAGTCCGGCCCGGCGTTCCCGGTGAAATCAGGGGCGCGCCGAGGCCGGCCGACGGAAACGGCGTGCGGCCCGGCTCAGGCTCTTTAGGCACATATGGCGCCGACGCCGGCGCCGATGTGGGCGCGGGCCGGGGAGCTTCCGCTATCGGGCTGTGTGCTTCAGCGGCCGATGTGCTGCGCTTTCCGAACAAAGACGGTCTCCTACGGACGTCAGGCTTGCCGCTGCCGCAGCTTATCCAGGAACGGGCTCAACAGGCTTTTGCGCTGCCGCTTGGCCTCCGCCCGGCCGGTGAGGATTTGCGCGAACTGGCGAAAGATTTCCGCGGTCCGGTGGTTGGCCGAGATTTCCGCGATCATCTGCCCGTTATTGGCCGCCGTGCCGAACAGCTGCGGTTCGAACGGAATGCTGGCGAGCGGTTCGTCCTCGAGAGCCTTGGCGAAATCCGCCGGCTTGATCTCCGGCCGCTTCGGCACCCCGACCTGATTGAGGCAATAGAACGGGCGGTGATCGTTGGGCCGCGAGGCGCGCAACAAGTCGATGAGGTTCTTCGTATTGCGCAGATTGGCAAGGTCCGGCGCCGCCACCACGAGGATATCGTCGGCGCCAATCAGGGTGCGCTTGGTCCATCCGGTCCACTGATGCGGCACGTCCAAAACGATGCAAGGGATGGTGCTGCGAAGCGTATCGAAGATTGATTCAAACGCCTCGGGCGAGAAATCGTAGACGCGCTCCAGCGTGGCCGGCGCCGCGAGCAGGCTCAGGTGATCCGTGCATTTGGACAGGAGCCGATCCATGAAGGCCGTGTCGATGCGGTCGGGCGACAACACCGCGTCGACGACGCCTTGCGGCGGGTCCTGATTGTAGTCGAGCCCCGCGGTGCCGAAAGGCAGATCGAGATCGGTGACGACGGAGTCGATGCCGAGATCGCCGGCGATCGCCCATCCGATGTTGTGGGCGACGGTCGAAGCGCCGACCCCGCCTTTGGCGCCGACGACGGCGATGACGCGGCCGACGGGCTTGGCGTCGGGGGTGGAAAAAAGGCCGCAGACGGCGCGGACCACGTCGATCGTGCCGACCGGCGCGATCAGATAGTCACTGACGCCGCGCCGGACCAACTCGCGGTAGAGCACCACGTCGTTGATGCGGCCGACCACGACGACCCGCGTGCCGGCGTCGCAAACCTCCGCCAGATGATCGAGTCCGACGAGGATGTCGTGGTTGCGCGTTTCTGTTTCGAGGATGACCACGTTGGGGGTCGGCGAGGTGCGGTAGGCTTCGACCGCGGCCGTAATGCCGCCCATCTGGATTTTCACATGCGCCTTGACCAGCCGGCGATCCTCGCCCGCGGACTGCACGGCCGCGGCTGTTTCGACGGTTTCGCAGAACGCCTGGATCGAAACCCGCGGCGCCGGAGCGATATGCTCGTCCGGAGCGATGGGCTCCTCGGGCGCGAGTTCGGTTTCCGCTGGTTGGAGCGCGTGTCTGATCATTTGCCGATGTCGCTGATCGTGCCGTTATTGGTGGTCGGGAAGGTCGTCCCGGTGGCTTCGCCCTTGCGGTATTTCTCCAGCACGACGGAACGGCGCCCGCTATTCGGCGGCGTTTCCCCGCGCGGTTGCACAAGATCGGAGGGATTCGCGGCCATGGCGGCCAGGTTGCGCTGGGTCGCGCAACCGAGATTCCAATGAGGCCTGTTTTGGAAATGCCCGGGCTCGTATGTCGCGCCGAGATCCGCCGGCCAGAGGCCGCATGGCCCGGCTTCCGCGGACATTCTCGGATAGTTGAGCTTGACCGTCGCCACCGCCACGCGATTTTGCGGACGATAGGGCCTCACAGCGACGGCATAGAGCGGAATCCCGGCCGCGGCGAAAATCGAGCGGGCTTCGCGCACGGCCTCCTCGGCTGCCACCTCGTTCGGCGTGCCCACCGGCTGGTCGACGATGATGCCGCCGGTTGCCTCGCGTCTCCAGGTTTGGGCGAAGGCGAGAACGTCCGCGCGCTGGTAGGCATTAAGCCCGCCGCGGCTCGCGCCGACAAAAACTTCAACCGTATGATCAGTTTCCTTAACGACGATAGGATGACGCTGCTTATAATCCGCCGGAATGGCGGCGGTGGTATCCTTCACCGTGTAACAGCCAGTCAGCAACAAGGCGCTCACGGCCGCCAGCATGCCGCGCGTGACAGCGAGTTTGGATCGCTGCAGGTTGGCTTTCGAACTGCGTGAGCTTGGCATCGTTGTGTTCCTTGACGCGGGGTCAGTCCAGATTGAAGCCGTAAGTGCCGTGATAGATTTGATTGGGGTCTACGCGGCCGGCGATGCCGTAGATGCGGTTGAGACGGCCCAAAAGCACGCTGGAGGGATCCGAAGGATCGGCGAAGCCGTCATCGGGCCGCGACAGGTTCTTCGGCGCGACCGCGCGCACGATGTAGGGCGTGACGAGAACCATCAGCTCGGTCTGCCGGTTGACATAATCGCGGCTCTTAAACAGCGCGCCGAGCACGGGAAGCTGCATTAGCCCCGGCAGGCCATTGATCTGCTGCCGCGTCGTCTCTTGCAGCATGCCGGCCATCGCCAGCGCGCCGCCCGACGGAATCTCAAGCACCGTGTCCGCGCGCCGCGTCCGGATGGAAGGCACCGTCAGCGATTGCGTCGAGCCGGGCAGTTGCAGCGTCATGGCGTTATCGGTGGAGAGGTCGGAAACCTCCGTCATGACTTTCAGGCTGATCCGCCCTTCGGTCAGCACCACCGGCGTGAAATTCAGGCTGACGCCGAATTTCTTGTATTCGATTTGCGGTTGGCAGACCGGGGGAGAGCGCGTGGTGTCGCAGCTCAACCCGGAAGGGATCGGGAATTCGCCGCCGGCGATGAAAGTCGCGGTCTCGCCGGAAATAGCGGCGATATTCGGCTCCGCCAGGGTGCGGATGACGCCGGCGCGTTCCATGGCGCGCAAGGTCGCCGTCAGGTTGTTGGTAATGCCGGTGATGCTGCTGTCTCCCAGCGCCTGGCCGAAGGCGGAGAACGCATTGGTATTGTTGAAATTGATGACCGACGAGCCGAAGCCGATGCTGGCGTTCAGGTCGATGCCGAGCTGCTTGATGATGTCGCGCTGCACCTCGGCGACCGTCACCTTGAGCATGACCTGGTCGCGGCCGCGAATGGCGATGTGGTTCACCACCTTGGTATCCGCGCCCGCCAGGCGGACGGCGAGATCGAAGGCTTGTTGCGATTCACCCGGGCTGGCGACGCTGCCGGAGAGCATGATGCCGTCGCCGACACCTTCGATAATAACCTCGGGCAACGCCTGCTTAAGGGCGGCGCGCACGCCATTGAGGTCGCGGGTGATCGCGATGTCATAGCCGGCGATCTGGCGGCCCTGCTCATCGAAGAAGAAGACGTTGGTCTGTCCCACGGCGATGCCGATCAAATAAGCGCGGCGCGCGGAGCGGACGACCGCGTTGGCGATCTTGGGATCGGCGACAAGCACGTCCTTGACGTCACGCGGCAGGTCGATGACCACGGATTTTCCGATGCCGAGCGCGATCGAGCTCGAGGTGTTCTCGCCGCTGGCGATATACGCGGTGGAAGCCACCGGTGCGGGCGGCGGCGGCAGAACTTTCGCTATGCGCGGATCCGCGGCCGTGGCGGGATACAGCAGAATGCCTCCGGCCATTGCCGCCAGCGCCGCTATCGACGCCGACCGCATCAAACTGGTGTGCCGCATCTCCGCTGTCCCCCTCTTAAACTCATTTCGGAGTGGTCGTGGTCGTCACGCCGAAGCGCACGGTGTTGATGCCGCCGGTGCGGCGTTCAGCTTTATCCTCCACGGCCGGCGCCTTGCCGGACGTGTTGCCGTCCGCGAGGCTGCGCAAGGCGAGCGAAATGGTTCCAAGCTGGCGGGCAAGAGCCAAGGTTTCCGCCTGGCGGGGAGCAAGTTCCAGCGTTGCCGTCTTGCCGACGACCACCTTCTGCCCATTCTTTTCTTCGACCGCCTGGTCGATGGCCAGAATGCGGATGTTGGTGAGAATGGTCTCGCTGACGAAGGTGTCGACGCCGGCGGCTTTTTCCGCTTCGCGGTCGCGGCGCGACAGGATCACGTCGACATGGTCATTGGGCAGGATGAAGCCGCCCGCGCCGGTCTCCGGCGAGATTTCGGTCGATACCGCGCGCATGCCGGAGGGCAGGATCGCCGCCATGAAGCCGGAGCCATTGGCCTTGATCAGCTTGCTTTCGCGCATCGGCTCGCCGGTGACGAGCGGCGCGCGCGCGATCGAGCCCGACAGTTCTTCAAGCGCGCCGGGCTTCTCGCTCTTGCGGATGAAATACGGGCTGGCTGCTGCTGCTGGCCAACTCTGCCATTGCATGTCGCTCGCGCCGACCGCTTGGCCAATCCCGATATCGGCTTTGGCGACAAGAACGTCTGTGGTTTCGAGCTTGGCGACCGGCTCGGGCGCCGCCGGCGGTGCTTCTGTTTTCTCGCCCCGGCCAGCCAGCAGAGCGGCGAGGCCACCCGCGGAAACGGCAACGGCGAGCACGACGATACGCGCGGCTTTCATACGCTTACTTTCAACTGAACGCTGTGGACGCCTACTTCCAACTGACACGAGGGACGCAACTGGCGTCCCAAGGTGATTTCACCACCTAAAGGTCAAGGCATGGTTAATCAGGCGTATCTAAATCGAGTTAATGATGCGTTGATCGGTCAACGCGGGCGCTTATGCGCCTTACATTCCGATGCCCTGCATCCAGGCCGTGCTCGGATAGATGACCAGCGCGGCCGCGGCGAGCGCTATCCCGTAGGGGACACCGCCGCCCGGCTGGTGCAGCCGTTCGGCCCAGGGGCGGCCCAACAATATCGCCGGCAGCGGCACGGCGCGGAACTGCAACAAGACCAGCGTTAGCGCGCCGCCGAAGATCGAGCCGTAAAGCGCATATTCCAGCAGATGCTCGAAGCCGAACCACAGGGCGGTGGCGGCCGCGAGCTTGGCGTCTCCGCCGCCGATCCATCCGGCGGCAAAGAAGCCGAATGCGACGGCAAGGACCAGCAAGCCGGTGCCAGCGTGCGCCGCAAACTGCTCCAGGCTCATTCCGGTCGTCAGAGCCAACAGCATGAAGCCGCCGACCATGATGAACGCAACGCGGTTCGGGATCGTCATGGTGAGCAAGTCGCTCGAGGCGGCGAAAGCCATCATCGCCGGGAACAGCAGGAGCTTGATTGCCTCGATCATTAGGCCTGTTCCGTCCATGCGGGTGCCTGCGCGATTCGCAGCGTCAGGCTATGCGCAGCGATGTTGCGGATCGGTTAGCGGCGGCATCGCGGCCGAAATAAAAAAAGCCTGCCTCCGCTGCGCTTGGCTTCGGAGGCAGGCTTTTACGTTTGTACGTTTGGTCGCGTCTTACTTCGGTTTGATCTCAGCCGCAACCTTGTCGAAAGCCGCGTCGATCGAAGTACCGACAGCCTGGACAGCGGCGATGATCGCCACTGCAATGCCGGCGGCGATGAGGCCGTATTCGATGGCCGTCGCACCGGACTCGTCGCGTAGAAAGCGTGACACTGTACTCATAGCTTTTGCTCCATATAGAGGGCTAGCGCGTGGCAAGCGTCGGGAACCTAACAGCGAAAAATAAAAAAATGGTAAGATACGGCGGTCCAACTTTACCTTTGTACGGGGGCCCGCCGTTCAGCCGCTCCTAGCTGGTCGAGGTTTGCAGGGCGTCAAAGGTGGCCGTAAGCCTAGAGCCGATCCCTTGCAGGGCGGTGACGATGGCGACCGAAATACCAGCCGCAATCAGGCCATACTCGACCGCCGTTGAGCCCCACTCATCAGTGATAAAACGCCTGACCAGATCGCTCATAGCTGCGACGCTATCGTTGCTGTGTTGCTCGAGCGTTAATTCAACCCGGCAATAGCGCGCCATCACGCCGATTTGTTGCAGCCGGCCAATGGCTTGCGGCGATGGCTATTGGTTAACAAGTTCTTTCGAGCGGAATTTATATTGGCGGCGGAATTTGGGAAATATCGCAATCGCGCGCTCAGCTTTGCGATGCCGGCCTGCGGCTTTGGCGGGTTTGCGGGTTCATCGGCAAGAGCCAGCGCGCGGTCCCCAAGGGATATCGTCGGCTGGAGAACTGCCCGGCGGCATTCCTATCCGTGCGGCAGTTGTGGAGAGATATCTGATTATTTGCCGTTCATTCACCATTTGCCGTCAAATCTATTGTTGTTCCCGTCCGGGCTCCCCTGGAGACCGTGCGTGTCTGCGTAGCGGGGAGAGTTATATGTTCGTTGCGTTCGAGCAGGCCGGCCGAAAGCGCCCGCATATGATGCTCGCTGCCGCGTTGTTCATTATAGCGGTTGCGGGGAACTCTCCTGCCGGGGCCGACAATAAAGTTTCCGCCCGGCCGGGGACGATCACCATCACGCTCGACCAGGCGCAGGTGATGAAGCTCCCCGAGGGAGTCGCCACCCTCGTGATCGGCAATCCGCTGATCGCAGACGTTTCCATCCAGTCCGGCGGGATGGCCGTCCTGACCGGCAAGGGCTATGGCGTCACCAACCTATTGGCGCTTGACCGCGCCGGAGGGGTGTTGTCACAGACCGCCATCCGGGTGCAGTCGCCGCGAGACAGTGTCGTCGTCTATCGCGGCATGGAACGGGAATCCTATAGCTGCGCGCCGAGGTGCGAACCGCGGATCACCCTGGGAGATACGCCCGGCTTCTTCAGCGGCGTGCTCGGCCAGCTCACGGCGCGCACCGGCCAAGCACAAGGCGGCGGCACGCCAGCACCGCAAAAGTAAAGGCGCGGGGATTCTCCGCCGCCGGATCCGATTCAGTCCGTCTTGGTTAGCGCGGGGTAAACGCCACTGCCCCGCATGTTCCTCATATGCGCAACATTTCGCAAACGCGTCTTTGGTAATACTGCATCCCCATACTGGGAGGTTCATTTCGGATCGGGGTAGTTGAGGCGATGATCGGGGTAGTTGAGGCGATGAACGAAGTTTCACACGAGAAAAGCAGCGCACGCAGGCCGACGGGCTTTGGCGTTTTCCGCCTGCGCCGCTTCGCGCGCCGCGACGATGGTTCGGTGGCCGTGGAATTCGCTCTGGTGGCGGCGCCGTTTTTCGCGCTGCTGTTCGCCATCATGGAAACCGCCCTGGTCTTCTTCGCGGGTCAGGCATTGGAAACCGCCTCGGCCGATTCGTCGCGTCTCATCCTCACCGGCCAGGCACAGACGCAGGGCCTTACCGCATCGACGTTCAAGGACGCGGTTTGCGCCAAGATTTTCGCCTTGTTCGACTGCCAGAAGGGCGTTTATGTCGACGTGAAGAAATACACGTCCTTCGCGTCCATCGACCTCTCAAAGCCCGTCGACAGCGACGGCAACCTGAAGAAGGATCTCAGCTTTCAGCCCGGCGGCCCCTGCGAAATCGTGGTGGTGCGGCTGCTGTATGAATTCCCGATTTATGTCTCCATGGGCTTTAATCTCTCCGACATGAATGGCGGCAAGCGGCTTCTCGTCGCCACCTCCGTGTTTCGGAACGAGCCGTATCAAGGAAGTTGTTCATGACCGGTCTTTCCTCGCGCATCATGCGCCGCTTCGCCCGCGACACGCGCGGCGTCTCCGCCGTGGAGTTCGCCCTCGTGCTGCCGCTGATGATGACGCTCTATCTGGGCGGCACGGAAGTCTCGCAAGCGATCACCGCCAGCCGCAAAGGAACGCTGGTGGCGCGCACGGTAGGAGATCTGTCGTCTCAGGTCGCGAGCATCAGCAACGCGAGCATGAACGACATCCTGAAAGCGTCGTCCGCTATCGTTTCTCCCTTCGCGCCGGAGCACCTCAAGGTCACCGTGTCCTGCGTCACCATCGACGCCAACGGCAAGGCGACTATTTCCTGGAGCGACACGTTCCAAGGCTCGGCGCGCGGGAAAGGCTCCGCGGTCACGCTTCCAGCCGCGCTGAATGTGGCGAATACATCGGTGATCTGGACCGAGGTGCAATACGACTACACGCCGTCCATCGGCTATGTCCTCACCGGCACCTTGTCGCTGAAGAACCAGATGTATATGCGGCCGCGCCTGTCAGACACGGTCACCCGCACGACCTGAGCGTGCCGTTCACGCCGGGATCGGCAGCGACGTCGTCGATTTGATCTTTTCCATCGCAAAGCGCGACGTCACGTTCTTCAGCGGCACCGACGCGATCAGCTTCTTGTAGAAGGTGTCGTAGCCCTGGATGTCGGGCACGATGACGCGCAGCATGTAATCCACGTCGCCCGCCATGCGATAGAATTCCATCACTTCCGGCATGGCGCCCACCACCTGGGCGAAGCGGCCGAGCCATTCCTGCGAATGGTCGCCGGTTTCCACCGAGACGAAGACCGTGATGCCAAGGCCGATCTTTTCCTGGTCGACCAGCGCCACGCGCTTGAGGATGACGTGATCCGCCTCCAGCCGCTGGATGCGCTTCCAGCACGGCGTCGACGATAGCCCCACCCGCTGGCCGATCTCGGCCACCGAGAGGGAGGCGTCCTCCTGCAAAACCGCCAGGATCTTGCGGTCGATGGCATCCATGGGTCACCCTCGAGATAGCGGCCTAAATTCCCACCCGTGCCGGAAAGATTTTCTCTCTTCCGGCCAATCTTGTCCCTATAAAAGAAAAATATTCTATCCGCAAGGACGGCTTCAGCAAATCTCAGCCCAGTTCGAGCGCTCTGCTGATGAGCAAGATAAAGCGGCTGAGCGTCGGGCCGTCATATGAGCGCGCCTTTACGCGGCCCCAGACTGGCATCGGCCAGGCGGCATCGCTTTTATGCCGGGCGATGATGTGGATGTGCAGTTGAGGCACCACGTTGCCTAGCGCCGCGATGTTCAGCTTGTCGCAGGCGGTGATTTCCTTCAGCGCCGCGCTGGCGCGCGCGATCTCGTCCATGAGCTGCGCGCGTTCCGCTGTGCCGAGATCGAGGATTTCCGTCGCGCCCGGCTGCCGCGGCACGAGGATGAGCCAGGGATAGTTGGCGTCATTGATGATCAGCACCCGCGATAGCGGCAGGTCGCCCACGGCGACCGTGTCCGCTTCGAGCTGTGGATGCAGGGACCAGGCGGAAGGATCAACCATCAATTCAGGACCATGATGTTGTCATGGCCGGGCTCGACCCGGCCATCCCGATAAGGAATGTACTGCGTCCCTAAGCGAGATGCCCGGGTCAAGCCCGGGCATGACGAATGGACAAACTTTCCTATTATCCACCGCGCTTGCTTTCCCGCTTTGTTCGCCCGATATAGAAATGGGAGGTTGGCAGTGGACGGACCACTCGCCAACCGGGTCAGGTCCGGAAGGAAGCAGCCCTAACGAGCTCCGGTTCGGGTCGCTCGTCAGCCTCCCACCTAAGATTCCGAAACTGCGCGCCCTATCTTACGAGGGCCGCAATTTTCCGCTCCCGGGCCGCAGAGATAATGACTGACGAGCCATCCGCGGTGAAGAAATACAGCGTTGGAACGGCGCCGGGCCGATCGGAGGCCGTGGGCGTCGGCGGCTATCGTGTGCTGGCGCGCAAATACCGCCCAGCCACCTTCGACGACCTGATCGGCCAGGAAGCGATGGTGCGCACCGTCTCCAACGCCTTCGAGACCGGGCGCATCCCGCAAGCCTGGATTCTGACCGGCGTGCGCGGCGTGGGAAAGACCACCACGGCGCGCATCCTCGCACGCGCGCTGAACTATGAACTGCCCGACGGCTCCATCAAAGGGCCGACCATCGCCATGCCCAAGCTGGGCGTGCATTGCCAGGCGATCATGGAAAGCCGGCACATCGACGTGCTGGAGATGGACGCGGCGTCTCACAACAGCGTCGACGACGTGCGGCAGATCAACGATGCCGTGCGCTATGCGCCGGTGAGCGCGCGCTACAAAGTCTACATCCTCGACGAAGTGCATATGCTCTCGGGCGCGGCGTTCAACGCGCTGCTGAAGACCCTGGAAGAGCCGCCGCCGCACGCCAAGTTCATTTTCGCCACCACCGAGATCCGCAAGGTGCCGGTGACGGTGCTCTCGCGCTGCCAACGCTTCGACCTGCGCCGCGTGGACGCCTCGCTGTTGGTGCAGCATCTCGGCGCCATCGCCGCCAAGGAAAATGTCGGCGCGGAACCCGAAGCACTGGCCCTGATCGCACGCGCGGCGGAAGGCTCGGTGCGCGACTCTCTCTCGCTGCTGGATCAAGCCATCGCCCATGCGGCGGGCGAGGTGCGGGCCGATGACGTGCGGCAGATGCTCGGGCTCGCCGACCGCGCGCGCGTCGTCGATCTGTTCGAGGCGCTGATGCGCGGCGACATGCCGACGGTGCTGAAGGAACTACGCGATCAATACGACTCCGGCGCCGATCCGCTGATCGTGCTGACCGATCTCGCCGAGTTCACCCATTTCGTCACCCGCGTGAAGGTCGTGCCGTCGGTGGCGCAGGACGTTTCGATCAGCGAGGTGGAGCGCACGCGCGGGCACGCTTTCGCCACGCAGCTTTCCATGCGCGTGCTCTCGCGTACCTGGCAGATGCTGCTGAAGGCGCTGACGGACGTGAAGGATGCCGCGCGCCCCCTGGCCGCCGCCGAGATGGCGCTGGTGCGGGTCGCCTATGCCGCCGACCTGCCGACGCCGGACGAAGTGATGCGCTCGCTGGGCGAGGAACAGAAATCCGGCGCAGCGCGGCCCGCCGGCAACGGCGGTGCGACCGCGACTGCCTCCGCGGGCTCCTTCGCCCCGCGCTATGACGCGCCGCGCGGCACGCCGCGCTCTTCCGCCGCTCCGGCGGCCTCTCCCATGAGCGAGCCCGTGGCGCGCCAGAGCGAGCCTGCGCAAACCGCGCCCACGCTGGCGCTCGCCCGGTTCGAGGACCTGATCGCGCTGGCGGCGGAAAAGCGCGACCTTGCGATCAAGACCGCGCTTGAACGCGACGTGCGGCTGGTGAGGTTTGAAGACGGCCAGCTCGAAATCAGCCTCCAGCCGAGCGCGTCGCGAACTCTTGTCGGCGATCTGTCGCGCAAGCTCACGGCCTGGACCGGGCGGCGCTGGATGGTCGCGGTATCGTCCGAGGAGGGCGCTCCCACCGTCCGCTCGCAAATGGAGACGCAGAAGGCCGAGCTGATGCAGGGCGTCCGCGCCGATCCGCTGGTGCGGTCGGTGTTGGAACGCTTTCCGGGGGCCGAGATTGTCGATGTGCGCCGCACCGAGCCGGGCGCTGGAGCAGGGGAGGCGGCATCCGATGCCGACATGCCGCCCGAAACGAGCCACGAGGATTGAGCGATGGCGGACTTCATGGGCCTGATGAAACAGGCCGCGCAATTGCAGTCGAAGATGGAGGCGTTGCAGGCCGAGCTCGACCAGATCGAGGTCGAAGGGCAGGCCGGCGGCGGTCTTGTCTCCGTGCGCCTGACCGCGAAGGGCGACCTCAAGGGCGTGAAGATCGACGAGTCGCTGCTCAAGCCGCAGGAGCGGGAGATTGTCGAAGACCTCCTCGTCACCGCCCATGCCGACGCGCGCCGCAAGGCCGAGACCGTGATGAAGGAAAAGATGCAAGGCCTCACTGGCGGCCTGCCGATCCCGCCGGGGATGAAGCTGTTTTGATCTGAAATCACCTCCCCCCTTGCGGGGGAGGTCGCGCGCATAGCGCGCGGGAGGGGGGTAACGTAGCAATGCCGAGTTTGAAGCTTACCCCCCACCCCAACCCTCCCCCGCAAGGGGGGAGGGAGCAGTAAGATGCCCACCGCCGTTGCCGGACCTGAAATCGAACGCCTGATCCAGTTGTTGGCGCGCCTGCCCGGCCTGGGGCCGCGTTCGGCGCGCCGCGCCGCGCTGCATCTGATCAAGAAGCGCGAGCTGTTGATGGCGCCGCTCGCCGCCGCGCTCGCCACCGCCATGGAGAAGATCGAGATTTGCCGCACGTGCGGCAATATCGACACCCAGAACCCCTGCACCGTCTGCACCGACCAGCGGCGTGACGCCTCGATCATCGTCGCCGTCGCCGATGTTGCCGATCTCTGGGCGCTGGAGCGCGCGCATGCGATCAACGCGCAGTATCATGTGCTCGGCGGCACGCTCTCGCCGCTCGACGGCGTCGGCCCGCAGGACCTTGCCATCGACTCGCTCGTGTCCCGCGCGCATGCGGACGGGGTGAAGGAAGTGATCCTGGCGCTCAACGCCACGGTCGATGGCCAGACCACGGCGCATTACATCACCGATTTGCTGCACGAGGCGGGGGTGAAGGTGACGCGGCTGGCGCATGGCGTGCCCGTGGGCGGCGAGCTCGATTATCTCGACGAGGGCACGCTCTCCGCCGCGATACGGCAGCGGACGCTGTTTTAGCCTCTCAATTGTCATCCCGGACGGCGAGCTTGCGAGCCGATCCGGGACCCAGCTCATGGGTCCCGGCTAGGGCTTCGCCGCCTCAAGTCGCGTGAAATGTCCGCTGGCTTGCAGCCAAGCGAGCAGCAGCAGGCTTGGGATCGCCGATAAGGCGGTGATGACGAAGAACAGCACCCACCCCGTCGCTTCGGCGACAAAGCCGCCGCCGGAGGCGAGCGTCGTGCGGCCGATCGCCGCCAGCGCCGTAAGCAGGGCATACTGCGTCGCCGTATGCGCACGGTTGCCGCAAAGCGCCGAGAGATAGGCGACGAAGATCACCGTGCCGATGGCGCCGGTGAAATTCTCCACCACGATGGTGACGGTGAGGGCCGCAACATTGGCGCCGACCAGCGCCTGCCAGGAAAAGACGAGGTTCGAGGCCATCTGTAATAGGCCGGCGATCCACAGGCTGGTGGAGAGCGGCAGCGCGCGGGCGATCATGCCGCCGGCAAAGCCGCCGATCATCGCCGCCGCGAAACCGACACCTTTCACCACGCCGGCATAGGTCGCCTTGTCGAAACCGATCTTGAGCACGAAGGGCGCCGTGAGCGCGCCGGCAAAGGCGTCGCAGAACTTGAACAGCACGACGAACAGCAGGATGGCGATGGCTGCCGGCTGAGTGAGTAGATCCCTGAACGCGCCGACGGCGGTGAAGATCACCCGGTTGAGGATGTCCATGCCATCCTTCGCTGGGGGCCGCGCGGGCGCGTCCGGTTCGCGCGCCAGCAGCGTGGTCGCCAAACCGATGCCCATGAGCGCCGCCGAGGCCGCATAGCCCCAGGTCCAGGCCGTGCCGCGCGGGAGGCCGCGATATTCGAACCACGCCACGAGCGCCAGCACGCCCGCGCCGGACACCAGCATGCCGACGCGATAGGCCGCGACATAGCTCGCCATGCCGGCGGCCTGCTCGCTGGTGTCGAGGCTCTCCACGCGGAAAGCGTCGATCACGATGTCCTGGGTCGCCGAAGCGGTGGCCACCATGACCGCGCCGAATGTGATGAGCGGGATCGAAACGCTCGGGTCGCAGAGGCCGAGCAGGACGATCGCGGCGATCAGCAGCAGTTGGGAGAACACCAGCCAGCCGCGCCGCCGCCCGAGCCGGCGCGACAGCACCGGAATATCGAGCGCGTCCACCAGCGGCGCCCAGAGGAACTTGATCGTGTAAGGCAGCCCGACGAGGGAAAACAGGCCGATGGTTGCGAGGTCGATGTCGCTCTCGGTGAGCCACACCGCGAGCGTCGATCCCGACAGCGCCAGCGGCAGGCCGGCGGCGAAGCCGAGGAACATCACGATCAGCACGCGCGGCCGCAGATAGACCGCAAGCGCGTCGATCCAGGATACGCGGGTGGCCGGGGCGGGGGTGGTGGTCATGCTTCCCTGATCGTCACCCCTGGGCTCGACCCGGGGGCCCATCTATTCGGTTCGGGCAAGCACGGTGGCTTCATAGATTGCCGGGTCAAGCCCGGCAATGACGAAAGAAACGATGCGGGGAAAATATTCACTCCGCAGCCCCGAGCTTGCCCAGCGGCAGTTCGATCGCGTCACCCGCGTCGACGGTTTCGCCGAAATCGACACGACGGATTTTTTCGCCGCGATTGAGAATCTTGTCGGCGGAAACCACGATCTGTTCGATATCCTTATTTACGTTGCCGAAGTGGCGATCAAGGTTTTCCACGCGGTCCTTCAGACGCTGCACGTCGCCGATCATCAGGCCGACTTCGGTCAAAATCTTGTCGGTAGCCTCGCGCATGCGCGCATCCTTCTGAATCTGCTGCACGACCTGGATTGCCAGCATCAGCAATGACGGCGACACGATGATGACGCCGGCGCGGTAGCCCTTTTGCAAAACGTCCTCGAATTCGTCGTGCAGTTCGGCGAACAGCGACTCGGACGGGATGAACATGAAGGCGACTTCCTGGGTCTCGCCTTTAATCAGGTATTTCTCAGAGATGTCGGCGATGTGTTTACCGAGATTCTGGCGCAACAGACGCATAGCTTGTGCGCGTTCCTCATCGGTCTTTGCGTTTTCGAGCGCTGTGGTCGCCTCGAGCGGGAATTTGGCGTCGATGATCAGATGCCGCTTGTCCGGCATGTGTATGCAGCAATCGGGCCGCAAATTGTTCGACAGGACGAACTGGAATTCGTACGCGCCCTGCGGCAGTCCGTCGGCGACAATGGCCTCCATGCGGCCCTGGCCGAAGGCGCCACGGCGCTGCTTGTTGTCGAAAACCTTTTGCAGCGACGTTACCGTGCTGGCTAGCTCGCTAATGTTCTTTTGCGCGCTGTCGATCACCGCCAGCCGGGCATGCAACTGCTGAAGATGCTCGGTGGTGTGCTTGGTGGTCGTCTTCATCGACTCGCCAAGATTCTGCGTCACCGTATCGAGCCGCTGGTTCACGGTATGCTGGAGTTGCGATTGGGCGGTCGCCAGCATCTGGCCCATGGTCTGGAGGTTGGCATTGAGCTCGGCCAGCCGCTGCTCGGCGGCGGGGTCGGCCACCGGAACGCGCGGCCGCAGCAGCAGGGCGATGATGGCAATGACCCCGATCGCGATGATCAGGCCCAGAACAAGGACAAGCGTCTCGATCATGGTCTCTTCCTACCCGAGTCGCCTTTATGCGCGAACGAAGAGGGAACAGCAAGGCGGTGCATAGGGTATTTGACCCCACCGGGCGGACCGCTTACATCGCCCCCATGGCGTTGCGCGACATCCTTGTTCTGCCCGATCCGCGGCTGCGGCAGGTTTCCGATCCGGTGAAGACGGTGGACGCCGATTTGCGGCGGCTGGTCGAAGACATGTTCGAGACCATGTACGACGCGCCGGGCATCGGGCTTGCCGCCATCCAGGTCGGCGTGCCCAAGCGCATCATCACCCTCGACCTCGCCAAGAAGGACGACAAGCCCGAGCCGCAGGTCTTCATCAATCCGGAAATAGTCTCGGCTTCGCAGGAGAAGGGCACATACGAAGAGGGCTGCCTCTCGATCCCGGAATATTACGAGGAAGTGGAGCGCCCCGCGCAGGTAAAGGTGAAATATCTCGATCTCGACTGGAAGCCGCGCGAGATCGAAGCCTCCGGCCTACTCGCCACCTGTTTGCAGCACGAGATCGACCACCTCAACGGCGTGCTGTTCATCGACCACATTTCCAAGCTCAAGCGCGATCGCGTGATCAAGAAATTCGTCAAGGCGGCGAAGCACGGGGGCGAACCTAAGCCCGCAGCCAAGCCGCGCCTGGCTGGTGACAAGACGCGGACGCATACGGTGTAGCTTTTTTACCCTCTCCCCTTGTGGGAGAGGGTGGTTCCGAGCAAAGCGAGGAACCGGGTGAGGGGCATCTTCAAATGATTTTTGCACAACGAACCCCTCACCCGGCTCGTTGCTCGCGCGCGCTCGCAACTCGCCACCCTCTCCCACAAGGGGAGAGGGGAAAGAAAACACCATGTCCCTTCGCCTGATCTTCATGGGCACGCCCGATTTCGCGGTGCCGGCGCTGCTCGAGCTGGCCGCGCGCGGCTACGACATCGCGGCCGTCTATACCCGCGCGCCGAAGCCGGCCGGGCGCGGCATGGATGTGCAGCCGACGCCGGTGGAGCGCGAAGCGCGCCGTCTCGGTTTGCCAGTGTTCGCACCGGCCACGTTGAAGACCGAGGATGCGCAGACGGCGTTTCGCGCCCATGGCGCGGACGCGGCTGTGGTCGTGGCCTATGGTCTCATTTTGCCCAAGCCCATCCTCGAAGCCGTGCCGCTCGGCTGTTTCAACATCCATGCTTCGCTGTTGCCGCGCTGGCGGGGTGCGGCGCCTGTCAACCGCGCGGTGATGGCGGGCGACGCGGAAAGCGGCGTGACAGTGATGAAGATGGACGAGGGTCTCGACACCGGCGCCATGGCCATGGCCGAGCGGGTGCCGATCGGGCCCGACATGACGGCGGGCGATCTGCACGATGCGCTGGCGCGGCTTGGGGCTGATCTGATGCCGCGCGCGCTGGGCGCGTTGGAGCGCGGAGGACTGGTGCTGACGCCGCAGCCCGCGGCGGGCGTCACCTATGCCGAGAAGATCAACAAGAACGAAACGCGCATCGATTGGTCCAAGTCTGTAAAGGACGTGCACAATCACATTCGTGGCCTATCGCCATTTCCGGGCGCGTGGTTCGAGATCGGCGGCACGCGCATCAAAGTCTTGCGCTCCACGCGCGGCGAGGGCTCCGGCCCGCCAGGCACCGTGCTCGATGACCGGCTTACCGTTGCCTGCGGCGACGGCGCGGTTCGTTTAATCGAGTTGCAGCGGGCCGGGCGGCAGCCGATGAAGGCGGAGGAATTTCTGCGCGGCGCGGCGATTAAGAAAGGGGCATGTTTGAGGTGACGTGTTGCGCCATTCTCCGCTCATTCCCGCGTCAGTGGGAATCCAGTTTTCTAACCCTCCTGGGTCCCCGCTTTCGCGGGGACGAGCGGGTGGAGGAAGGCGCACCCATGC